>Ga0224506_10000251_pt1 | contig 51374 bp, 50 predicted proteins | sample SF_Jan12_sed_USG_2_FD_169108 | JGI IMG/M metagenome (GOLD analysis project Ga0224506, IMG submission 169108) | Sediment microbial communities from San Francisco Bay, California, United States - SF_Jan12_sed_USGS_8_1 | ecosystem: Environmental > Aquatic > Marine > Sediment | place: USA... | reverse complement strand
CGATTGAAGAATATCTTTAATAGATAATGTTTGGTCACCAGTATCAATGGTGGTATCGGCTTCTGACAGGACAATAACACTGTCATGACGTACAAACTGATCCTGATGTTCATCAACGGTAATAGGGGTATCTTGAGATTTGGCAAGAGCATCTATAAAAGCTTTGGCTTCTTGCTCAATGATTTGCTCACTTGATGGGGGCGCTGATCCGGGTTTTATGACTGTTAATGGCGGTTGCGGGTCAATAATTTCAATTGGCGGGCCAATGAGATGATCTTGTCTTGATGATTCAAGATTAGAGTATAAAAAATAACCGATCAGCATCGATAGTATTAATGCCAACAATGCAGGGAAGATTGAAGGTTTAGATCGTCCAGATGTTGCCATAAGTTTTCCCTGAATTAAAAAACAGCTTGATAATCAGAATAAGCTACTAAGTGTTTTTTGATCAAGTATACGACACCATTCTTCTGTTTTAACCATGGTGGAAAGTTGGTTGACGATCATTTCTGCCTGCTGCACATTGTGTACAGGAGTCAATGGCAGTCGTTGTTCTAAAAAGAGCGTAAGTCGGTTGATGGTGATATTTTGATCAAGGAGTGTGGTAGCCAGTGCGCAGATCAGTTCATTGACATCAACCTGTACCAATAAACTGGGAATGGACTTAATAATTAAATCAGACTTATTAAACTGAAAACTAAAGCCCAGCGTTGCTAATAGTTGTTGATGTTGAATGATTGATTGCAGTGCTTCTGGAGTCAACTCCACTTTGATTGGCACCAGAATTGGACGTGAACTAAGTGAATCAGATTCTATAGCGTGATGTAATTGCTGCTGACGTAACAGGCGTTGTGCCTTTTGCAAATCAAGTAATAAACATCCCTGACTGGATTGAGTGATGGCATAACGTTGATGAATCAGGATGCTAATAGTGCCAAAATCCTTCAGTGCACTATCTTGGCTGGGAAAGTCGCTTCGTGTTTGATAAGGGGTGGAGTTATCAGCAACAACGTTTGGAGTTGGTTTGTTTGATTGTGGTTCGGAGCTTGAGAATGTTTGCGAGGGTGCACTTGATGCTAATGCATCTTGTAAGGCACGAGTAATTAAGCCATGAACCAGTCTGGCATCACGGAAACGCACTTCATGTTTGGTCGGGTGAACATTGATATCGACCCGATCCAGTGGCATAGTTAAATACAATACAAAAGCAGGATAGCGACCGGAAGGAATCATGTCAGCGTATGCCTGTCTAATAGCATGATTGATCACTCGATCACGAATGACGCGGCCATTTATAAAAAAATAGTGCACATCTGTTTGCGGACGATGGGCTTCTGCTTTGCCTAGCCAACCACTGAGTTCAATATCATCATACTGTTGCTGAATATACAGACTGTTATTGATAAATGCCTTGCCACAAATTTTAGCGACACGTTGTTGTTGTTGTTCAGGTGTAACAGCAGCGGGCAGCTTGAGGGTAGTTGATGCCGATAGCTGGCATTGGAATCCTATTTCAAACTGACATAAGGCTAGACGATACAAGGTAGTGGTTATGTGGTGTTGTTCTGTTTTATTGCCGCGCAAAAAATGACGGCGTGCGGGGACATTAAAAAAAAGTTCACGTACTTCCACTGTTGTGCCAATAGGATGTGCTACCGGGTTTGGAATATCATTGTCCCCAGAAATTTGCCAGCCACAGTCACTGTCTTGCTGGCGCGAACGGAGTGACAATTCTGACACTGAAGCGATACTGGGCAATGCCTCACCACGAAATCCTAAACTGTCAATATGACTGAGCTGTTCGCTTGAATGTAATTTGCTGGTGGCATGACGGCTGAGAGCCAGAGCTAGATCTTCAGGATGAATACCAAAACCATTGTCGCGAACCCGGATTAATTGGTTGCCAGCACCTTCTATATCAATAGTAATTTGGCTTGCACCGGCATCAATACTATTTTCAATTAATTCTTTAACGACAGATGCTGGGCGTTCTATAACTTCACCGGCAGCGATCTGATTGGCTAGGTGTAATGGAAGGGTGTAAATACGGTTACTTGCTGACATGTGGTTATTTTAACAGCAAGCGACAGAGCTTGAACTGTTTTAAGGGATCATCAGTACTTCGCCGACTTTTAGATAATTACTGGTTAAATCATTATTTGATTTAAGTTGATTTAGGCTCACCTGATATCGCTGAGCAATAGTACTAAGCGTGTCGCCATTACTGACAATGTGTTGTTGTGGCATATTGGTGCCGGGGAGTGGATTGCGTCGGAAATAGTTTCGAATGCCAGACATCATAGCGCGTGCGAGTTTGTTTTGATGGCTGGCGCTGTTCAATTTCCGTTCTTCATCAGGGTTGGAAATAAATGCTGTTTCAACCAATAGTGAAGGGATGTCAGGTGATTTCAGTACGACAAAGGCGGCTGATTCAACGTGTTTTTTGTGAACATTGCCGACCCGTTTCAACCCTGATAACACCGTGTTTGCGACTTCTATACTGGCTTCTAGGCTGGCGGTTTGAGATAAGTCGAGCAAAACAGAAGCGAGAAGATCATCTTTGTCTTCCAGACTGATGCCACCGGCAAGATCGGCTGCATTTTCCTTGTCAGCTAATAGTTGTGCTGCTTCACTACTGGCCCCTCTTTCAGAAAGAACGAAAACGGAGGCACCTCTGGCGCGGTGGTTATGGAATGCATCAGCATGAATAGAAATAAACATATCAGCATTATTTTGGCGTGCTCGTTTAATGCGTTGTCGCAGACTGATAAATACATCTCGGTCGCGAGTTAAATAGGCTCGCATTCCGGGCTCGTTATTCACTAGCTTTGCAAGGCGACGAGCGATAGCCAATACAACCACTTTCTCTTGAGTTCCTTGGCTACCTAAAGCCCCTGAATCTTGTCCGCCATGGCCGGCATCAATTGCAATCACAATGTCTCGCCGCGGGCTGAGTATTGTCTTTTTTGTTATAACTATGGGTTGTGGCTTCTCAATGATCTGTGGAGTAGGAGTAACCTGAACTGGGGCGGGCGTTACTGTAGAAAGTGTTTCTGTTCTTGTAGGTTGAGTAGCTGTTGAATTGTGCAGATCCAGGACCAGTCGATGCGAACGACCATGACTTGGAGCTAATGCCTGACTATTGAACGTAACTGCCTTGTCCAGATCAAGGACTATTCGAACGCTTTTATTATTCCATTCTGCATAGCGGATGTTTCGTATCGGGGTATTGCTCAAATTTGGTAAAGTAATAGATTCAGGATGTTTGGTGTGTTTGAGATCTATAACTAAACGATCAGGATTTTTCAGGGTAAATAGATCGTAAGAGGCTTTATCACTGAGATCAAAGACTAAGCGTGTATCATTCACAGACTGTGATAAACGTACACCTTCAATGGTATTGGCCATCGTCGTGAGTGACAGTGTGAACAGGAACAGACTTAGTAGAAATCTAAGCATGGGTTAATCTCTAAAATTACTTAAAGATTATTGTGTAATTAATAGATTAAAAAATCAAGTTTTCTTTAACAATAAATAAGATAGCGTGTAAAGTTGAATTATTTGTGAAGTTGTTCACACAGTTGCTTACCTTCATTGGATAATGCTGAAATTATCGCCTGACGGCCATTGTTTTGGTAACTAAGAGTGATACTGATATCAGGCTGAGGTAAGTACTCACCTCCTTGCGAAGCCCATTCAATAAGGCAAATTGAATTTTGACTCAGGTAATCATCCAGTCCTAGAAAATCCAGTTCTTCAGGATCTGTTAAGCGATATAAATCAAAATGAAAGACGGTTCTATCGCTAAGATCGTAGCGTTCGACCAGTGTGTAGGTGGGACTTTTTACATTGCCCTGATGACCTAATTGATGCAGAAATCCACGGGTTAAGGTTGTTTTGCCAGCTCCCAGTTCACCTTCAAGATGTATAGTGAATTGTTGGGGAGGACATAACTGGGCGATCTGTTCGCCCAGTCGTAGTGTGGCTATTTCATTTGCGAGATGAATGTTCACGCAGAATGATTAATAAATCAGGTTAGCCAAGTGTCTTAGGTGTGGTATCAGATCCATGGCCAACATACCGCGTTCACCATCTTGTTCTGCTGCTTTATCCCCAGCCATTCCATGCAAAGTTACCCCTACACAGGCAGCATCCATTAATGGGAAGCCTTGCGCTAATAAACCACCAATGACGCCTGCTAGTACATCACCCATACCACCACTACCCATACCTGGGTTGCCCCATGTTGATAAGCGAGTGGGTGTTTCTCCATTGTAAATTAGAGTGCCCGATCCTTTTAGAACGGCAATACCACCATAAATACTTTGTAATTCTTTGACGGCATTAAATCGATCTGCCTGAATATCGTCAGAGGTACAACCTAATAGTCGTGCAGCTTCACCTGGATGTGGCGTCAATATCCAGTTATCGTGTCGTTGAGGATTTTTACTTATAAGATTGAGTGCATCAGCGTCGACAACCATAGGGAGATTGCTTTCAATTGCTTTTTGAAATAATGAGGCCCCCCAATCATTTTGACCTAGACCAGGACCGACAGTGAGTGCATTGGCTCTTTCGATCAGTGGAATCAGGTCCTCTGGATCTTCGACGCCATGACACATCAGCTCAGGGCGAGCTACACTAAGAATAGGGCCATGAGCCGAGCGTGTCGCTATACTGGTTAAACCAGCACCTACTCTTGCGCCAGCTTCAGCAGCAACACGGGCAGCACCAGACATGCCAAGATCACCACCGACAATCAGTAAGTGACCATATAAACCTTTGTGGCCTGTACGTTCGCGTGGTGCTAGTCCGGCAGCATCATTTTCAAGACTGACTCGGCGTGCGATTGGACTGAATTCCTTATAGAGTGCAGAGGGAATATTCAGTGAATCAAAACATACGGTGCCAGCATAGTTGGGCCCTTCGCCAATAAACAGACCTTTGTTCAAACCCATAAAGCTCAGGCAGATGGTGGCCTTGACTGCAGTGTTCATGGCGCTACCAGTGTCAGCGTGTAAGCCTGAAGGAATATCTAACGATATGACGGGAGTACGTTTGGCGCTATTGATGGCTTCAATTACCTTTTTATACTCTCCCGTTACTTCCCGGTTTAAACCGGTACCAATCATGGCATCAACGATCACATCGGTAGAGGGTAATTTATCCTTAAATTTCTGGATTTTGGTGCCTGTCGCTAATAAAGCATCACAAGCGGCAGCCGTTTCATTTTTAATTTCATCATCACCGACTTGAAATACGACAACACGATACCCCGCTTCAATGGCTTGTCGTGCCAGCTCAAAACCATCACCGCCATTATTGCCGGTACCACAGACAACTAGAAGCCGTTCAGCCTGAGGCCAATGATTTTTAATTGAGGCAAGAGCAGCAGTACCTGCTTGCGCCATCAATTTGGCTGTCGAAATGTTATGTTGTTCAGTAACGATACGATCTAATTCGCGTGTTTGTTCCGCTGTGTATAGGTCATGAGGCAAATTAAGCATGGATGGATTCCAAGATATAAATTTTACGAGGCGCCTATAATATCCTGTATGAGTGAAACAAATACAGCTTTAACAATGAATTCCCTCTTGGAAATGGTCCAGAAATGGTCGCAATCTTTTGGTTTTCAGCAACTTGGTGTCAGTGATGTCAAATTAGCAGAAACGGAAAACAAGCTAAAAACCTGGTTGGATGCAGGATTTCATGGCGAAATGGACTATATGGAGCGTCATGGCACCAAACGAACTCGACCAGAAGAGTTAGTGCCGGGCACGATACGGGTTATTACGGTTCGAATGGACTATTGGCCTGAGCTAGCAGCTGAACCCTGGTCTGTATTAAACAATGATCAACAGGGTTTTATTTCACGGTATGCATTGGGGCGTGATTATCATAAGTTGATGCGTAAGCGGTTATTAGCACTTGCCAGTAAGATAAAGCAGGAAGTCAGCGAGACCGGTTTTAGAGTGTTTTGTGATAGTGCACCTGTGATGGAAAAATCGTTGGCTGAAAAATCTGGGCTTGGTTGGGTGGGCAAACACAGCAATATACTGAACCGTGAACATGGTTCTTATTTCTTTCTGGGCGAAATTTATACTGATCTTCCTTTACCTGTCACGAGTTCCACTTCCGAGCACTGTGGCTCCTGCGAGGCGTGTATTGATATATGCCCTACGCAAGCGATTGTTGCCCCCTATCAAGTTGATGCCAGACGATGTATTTCTTACTTGACGATCGAATTACGTGGTTCGATTCCGGTGGAATTTAGATCAATGATAGGAAATCGAATTTATGGTTGTGATGATTGCCAATTAATCTGTCCATGGAATAAATTTGCTCAAGCTACTGAGGAGGCAGATTATTTGCCACGCCATGGTCTAGATGCACCACAACTGATCGATCTATTTGCCTGGACAGAAAACGATTTTTTATCGAAATTGGAAGGCAGCCCGATTCGACGTATTGGTTACGAGTGCTGGTTGCGTAATATCGCGGTAGCATTAGGTAACGCCAAAGGCAGTCATGAAATTATCTTAGCATTAACATCACGACTAAATGGGACGTCAGAATTAGTTCGAGAACATGTTAAATGGGCGTTAAAGCAACACGGGCATGCTTCACATCTGTAACAGAGATAAATGGGGTTTATTGTTGCAAAGGCAATTCAAACCAAAAGGTTGATCCTTGCCCTTCAACACTGCCGAATCCTAAATTACCATTCATTGCTTCTATAATGTCTTTACTAACGGCTAAGCCAACACCTTTGCCCTCAATGGAGGTGTATTCTTTTTCAAGATGAGCAAAAGAAGTCAAGATATGATCCTGCTTTTGAATAGGAATTCCACTTCCAGTATCAGTGATATTTACCCTAATCATGGTTGCATGGAGTTGACACGATAAAGTAAGCGAACCACCTAGTTTATTGTACCTGATACCATTACTTAATAGATTAATTAGCACCTGTTTCAGGTGCATATAATTAGCACGGACATAATAATCGATATCTTTCGAAATATTTAAATGTATGTCTTGTTGTTTTGCTGGTGTCTGAATTAGCGGAATACATTCATGAACTACTTTTGCAAGAGAGACAGACTCTATTGGGAATTCAATCTCTTTAGACTCAATAACAGCCAAATCAAGTACTTGATTAATTAATTTTAATAACTGGTTACCGGCCTCTTGAATATAACCAAGGTTTTCTTCTTGTGATGGTGTTGGTGGTTCTTCGGGATTGTTGACTATAAGTTGACTAAAGCCGATGACGGCATTTAGTGGTGTACGTAATTCATGGCTCATGCTGGACAAAAATTCTGATTTTGCTCGATTAGCCTTTTCAGCATATTCTTTTGCGTTAGCCAACTCTATTGTTTGATTCTGCAACAGTTTGGTATTACATAAAGCAAGCCAGTATTCATTATTTGAGCGAATGATCTGAAGGTATAAAAAAATAAAGTAGACGGTAAATCCAAAAAAGATACTGGCATTGACCGTATTCCAATTCATCAGCGTAAGAATCCCTGTAGGTAAAAATAACAGGCTTAAATAAGCATGAGCCAGATTTTTCCAGATAAATAGGCTGATAGCAGAACCTCCGGCAATGCCAATGGTGAACATCAGCACAACCAAGGTGAGTGTGCTGGTGCCATAAAAATAAAGATTAATAACAACAAACGCTCCCCATGCAGCCGATGTCACTAATACAGCCAGAGAGAAGATGTTTTTCCAAATTTTAAGACTGTGATCACTTTGACAGCGTGGTAATGCTCGTAAGATAAAAAATCGTGAAATGACACTGAGGAGTAACGCTGTAATTAACAGATAAATCAAATTGCCGGTATCACTAAACACGTTGGATGAAATGGCAGTGATCAATAACGCGATCAGAATAATAAAAGAGCCGGGAATAGACCGTTTTGCAAAATCTTGGGCAGCATGGAGATTAAGTTCATGGATGGCTTTATCATCCAATGGTGGAAGAGATGGGTCTTGATAGCCATGTAAATTTTTTTTCATCACGCACTTTTAATTTCTGATGAATATTTATCGCTGATTCTATATGTAAATGCAGTATATCTGCATTTTTATTTGGGGATTCTATGGGGATGTCGTTGAAACTGTCTTTTCTCGGTAACCTTTATCAATATACATGGCGGTATCAGATATCGACATCAATGAATCAACATTATCTCCATCATCGGGATAGATGGCGATACCAATACTAATGCCGCACTCAATAGTGAGGCCATCAATAGTGACGGGCTGAGAAATAGTGTCTTTGATCTTTTGTGCAACTTGTTGCGGGTCAAGTGCGCCATCACTGGATTCAATTAACACAATAAACTCATCGCCACCTAAACGACCGACTACGTCACTGTCACGGAGTAAAAATCGCAATTTATCTGCTATCACGATCAGTAGTTCATCTCCAACCTTATGACCAAATTTATCATTGATGGCCTTAAAGCCATCAAGATCAAGAAATAATACCGCCAACTTAATTTTTTCACGTTTGCAATGAGTCAATAATAAGTCTAGTTGTTCAGTGATCAGTGCACGATTAGCTAACCCTGTCAGAGTATCGTAGTGAGCCAGTTTTTTCAGTTCTTGCTCTTGTTGAGTCAGCTTTTCATTGGCGAGGGCTAGTGATTCAGTGCGTTTTTTGACGCGATGAATCAGTTCACGTTCACTATTTCGTAAAACGTCAATGAGTTTGGAGTGGGTCTGAAAAGCCTCCTGACGTGACAAGTCATTCGCGGTTCTGAAGAAGTTAATGCGCTCAGCGAGTGCAAATGACAATAAAATCATTTCCAGTGCACTGCCAAACATCAGGCTATGTAACGTTAGAATATTATTAGGTAGCAGCCCGAAGTTTCTGGCTGAGAGTAGGGCAGTTCCTAACAGAACACTAATCCAGGCAAGCAAGTAAATTCTGGCATGGCGGTGACCTTGGACAGTCAGTAGTGTCCCCGCAGTAATGGCGAGTAAGACCAACATAAACGCAACAACAGAAAGAGCTTGGGAGCTATAACTCACCGATATAAATGTACTTAAAAATGCTATGGTGGCGTATATGTATGCAAGGAAATTAAACGGCTTTTCTATCAGTGGAATGTTGGCAGTGGATTGTAAAAAATGTTTGGAAAACAGGCATGCAAATAGCCCCGCTAACGAAAAGCCAAGCGGTATGGATATATTATGCCACCATGGTGAATTTGGCCAAAATAATTCAAACCACAATCCATTAAATGACCCAATAGCCAGTAGCATTGAGCTGGCGAAACACACATAGAATAAATAACTGATTTCACGAATCGAAATAAATAATAGTAAGTTATAACCGATCATAGCGATCAATAAGCCGATGTATAAATTGATGTAGAAATACTCAATTCGACTGTGTTTTACATAGGCTTCTGGCTGCCAAAGGCTAGCCCCTGCAGTCATGCTTCCTTCTGTATGGATGCGAACATATAAACTAGTATTAGATTGGGCTGGCAGGGTGATCGGAAAAACAAAATGTGGGTGCAAGTACTGACGTTGATTAAACGGCTGTCGGTCACCAGCATCATAATTCGCAAGTATTTTTTTGCTGGCTTTGTCAACGAGATAGACACTAAGGTCATCAAGTAACGGAAAATCAAATTCAAGCAGGCGTTGTAGCTCTTGATCGCTGGGGTTCACGGTATTGACTTTGAACCAGTGTGTTTCTTTGCGGAAACCTAAATTATCTCGTTTTTCTGGGATGGGTAGGAAATTTATTGTACCGTTTAAAGACAGGATCTGGTCAATAGTAACGTTATGGGTAGTATCAACATACAGTTGGTAGTGAGGAGCCAGATTGGTATTTTCAGTATCCCCATCAATTAAAATAGTAGCTGCGTGGGCTGTTATAAAAAGGCCAGATAAGGTCAATATGAATATTGCAATCCAAAGCTTAATAACTAGATGGAAGTGCATGAACAGCATAACGCTAGCTACACAAAACCCAGTGGGGATGGATATGCTAATCGGTAGTTATAGTTCAGCAGTGGTGTGTTGATATCATTATCCATAATATAAGTTTGGCAGCTTTTATTCGGGCAGTTTGATAAACAGTTCACGATAATGCTGTAATTCTCGTATTGAATCCTTGATATCGTCCATAGCAAGATGGGATGATTTTTTCTTGAAGCTTTTCTCTACTTTTGGAGCCCAACGCCGTGCCAGTTCTTTTAGTGAGCTGACATCAAGGTTTCGGTAGTGGAAATAGGCTTCTAGCTCAGGCATGATGCGAGCCATAAATCGACGATCCTGACAAATACTGTTGCCACACATAGGTGATACACCTGCTGGCACGTATTGTTTTAAAAAATCCAGGGTTTGTTGTTCAGCTTCAGCTTCATTGATAGTGCTTTCACGAACCCGTTTAGTCAGACCGGACTTACCATGCTGACGGGTATTCCACTCATCCATGGCTTCAAGTATAGAATCATTCTGATGAATGGCAATCATCGGCCCTTCAGCTAAAATATTCAGTTCACCATCAGTTACAATTGTCGCGATTTCGATGATATAGTCATTATTGGTATCGAGACCTGTCATTTCCAGATCAATCCAAACTAGATTTTTTTTACTTTTGGTCATGATATCCGTCTTTATTTGTTGTTACTGATGAACTTTCTTGACATGATTGTATCAAAGGCTAACCTGCTTGGCATTATTATGATTTTAAACGGTGTATAGATAGACTATGAATGACTTTACGTGGATTTTTTTAGCAGCATTAGGATTGATGACGGGGATAGAGTTGTGGTTATCACTGCGACAAGGTCGTTATGTGCAATCACATAGAGGCAATGTTCCTGATGCCTTTAGTTCACAAGTTGAGTTATCTGCACATCAAAAAGCAGCGGACTATACCGTAGCTAAAGGTAAGCTCAATCGTGTGGAAAATGTATTGGGCGCACTGTTGCTACTTATATGGACACTGGCTGGTGGCCTGGCATTATTATCAGACATATGGCAAAGCATGGGCTGGTCGGACATGATGACTGGTGTTGGTTTTATTCTGAGTTTTTTCATTATTGGAACGTTAATAGAACTGCCATTATCGTGGTACAAAACCTTTGTACTGGAACAGCGTTTTGGTTTTAATCGTAATACGTTGCCTTTGTTTCTGTCAGATGTTGTTAAAGAAACGTTATTGATGGTGATTATTGGCGCACCATTAATCTGGGGTGCACTATGGCTGATGGAGGGTACAGGCGAATACTGGTGGCTGTATCTTTGGGGTGCATTAATGGGCGTCTCTTTATTGATGATGTGGGCCTATCCTGCGTTTATTTCGCCATTATTCAATAAATTTACACCACTGGAAGATGTAAAACTAAAGGAACGAGTCGAAGGTTTATTGGCACGATGCGGATTCAAAAGTCAGGGCATTTATGTCATGGATGGATCACGCCGTTCGGGGCATGGCAATGCGTATTTCACCGGCCTTGGAAATAATAAACGGATTGTATTTTTTGATACTTTATTGAACACCTTGAATGAGGATCAAATTGAAGCTGTGTTAGCCCATGAACTTGGCCATTTCCGTCGTAAACACGTGGTCAAAAATATGGGTGTGATGGCTTTGTTGAGTTTGATTGGTTTGGCTGTATTAGGATGGGCGTCAGCAGAATCATGGTTTTACACTGGCTTGGGAGTGACCACGCAAAGCAATGCGATGGCACTGGTATTATTTATGTTGGTGATCCCGGTGTTCAGCTTCTTTTTGCATCCGATGATGACCGCCTTATCGCGTAAATATGAATTCGAAGCCGATGACTATGCCGCATCTGTATCCAGTAGTGAGCATTTGATTCAGGCCTTGGTGGCACTGTATCAGGAAAATGCCAGCACCTTGACGCCTGATCCATTGGTATCATCAATTTATGATTCACACCCGCCAGCATCGTTGCGGATTGCGCATTTACAAGCTGGAAGAGCATGACAATCAAAGCAGTACTAATTTCAGTTTTATTGGTGGTTAGTACTGCTGTTTTCGCACAGGGAAAAGATCTGCACGATGCTTCTTGTTTGCAGTGCCATGCATCATTAACCGCTGGCAAGCCTGATAGCCTGTACACAAGGCCCGATCGTAAAATAAGCTCATTATCAGCGTTAAAAAAACAGGTTCAAGGCTGTTCAGTGGCGGCTGATACCAACTGGACAAACGCACAGCATGAAGCCGTGGTGAACTATTTAGCTAAAACGTTTTATCATTTTTAACCCTAAATACAGACAAACGATAATGGTAATGATGGGTAAAAACATCATGATCAGATAACTATCGGTGTTGAAGAGTGCGGCCAGCATAGTGATTAATAAGAAGCCAATCATCACAATGTTTTGTAGCCAGTTATTGCCCGCAAGGATAGTACCGAGCTGTTCAGGTGGTGCGTGATGCTGGATAAGCGTGTTGAGAGGGACAATCAATAAGCCACCAAACACACCAAACCCTAAAATGGCGCAGATAAAGCCAATAATGGAATCAAGCTCAGGCAATATGAATAGGATGCTGATAAGGCCAAGATAGCCCGAGATAATCAGTTTGGTTGCTAATTTATCGTTGGTGAGTTTACCTGCAGTTAATGAACCAATAATAATGCCTAAACCCGAACAGGCAAGCAGACCTTGAATGATAACGGTATTCGATTCATTCAACACGGCTTTGGCGAAGGCGGGGAAGGTCGCTAGCAAGGTTTGTGAAATCCCCCAAAACAATGACAAGGCTAAAATTGATAACCAGATAACAGGCATTTTGGTAACAGTCCGGAGATTGTTTTTCAGCAATTTTCCACGACGATAATGTTGCCAATTAAATATCGCGGTATTCGAATTAGATATAAAACTGTGCAGTCTGGTTGCCAGCAGCCATTCAATCGTAGATAGACCAACTAGAACCCACCCTATTGGGGCAATCAGTCGGATAATATCCTGTTCTGAATGATAAATCTGGTCTTGCAGTTGGGATTCAAACATTATCGAAAAGAGAAAGATGCCGGACAGAATCGCTACAATCGTGGTGGCTTGAACCATACCGTTGCCAGCAGCAAGACGATGGTCGCCCGCTATTTCACGTATATAACCATATTTTGCTGGCGAGTATATGGCACTTTGTAATGCCAGAATAAACGTCATGATAAAGGCAAATTTAAACCAACCCTGATAGTAACTGAGGGTGATGAGCAAGGTGATGACAATGGCAGCCTGTGCCGACCATTGCATGATTCTGGGTTTGGAAAAACGATCTGCCAGAAAACCGGAGGGGGTGAACGCCAATATGAAGGGTAAGAGGATCAGCCCATTAACAATAGCTGTGAGCATGACCTGTTGAGCATCGTCATAGGTTTTAAATATGGTGTTCTGAATGATGATTTTATGACCTAAGTCAACCGCAGCATTGATAAATGCGACCAGTAAAAAGGTGATAAATCCTGGAAGTCGATAAACAGATCTAACAGAGGTCTGTTCAGTCATAATGGATTAACTTTTTTGTAGGCGGACAGCTAAAACATCACAGTGAGCATGATGCAAAATAGCATTGGCCGTTGAACCGAGTAATAACTGAATACCATGACGACCATGTGAACCGGTAACAATCAGATCAACGTTGTTTTCCTGTGCCAGACGAACAATATCGTGATTGGGATTACCAAATTCTACCCATTGGTTGTCAGAGGGAATATCAAGGCCACTGGCGAGTTGAGCGATATGTTTTTTACCAGACTCCAGCATTGCATCACGCATTCCCAGATCGACACTGATCATGGGTTCGTATGCAAAATCTGTGATGGGGAAATCTTCAATAATATGACAGATGCTGAGACGGGTCTGATAGCGTTGAGCGATTTCTCTGGCCTGTTCGCATACCTGTTTATTATGGTCAGAGAAGTCTGCTGCAATAAGGATATGTTGATAGTGACTCATTGATATCGCTCCTTAAATAAAAAAAGGGCAGATTGTGATGTCTGCCCTTGGGTGTAAAATTTATTTTTCGCTTTCTAAAAAGCGTTCTGCATCCAGTGCCGCCATACAACCAGCCCCGGCGGAGGTAATAGCTTGTCGGTAGATTGGATCCGATACATCACCAGCAGCAAACACGCCTGGGACACTGGTTTGAGTGCCTTTATTGAGAATAATGTAACCGTGCTCCATCTCAAGTTGGCCTGCAAAAATATCTGTATTGGGGTGATGACCAATAGCAACAAATACGCCTTGAACATCAATTTCCTGAGTACTGCCATCAATCGTGCTTTTGGCACGTAAACCGGTGACTCCAGCATCATCTCCCAACACTTCATCAAGCTGGTGGTTCCATAAGATATCGACATTACCATCCTGTGCTTTTTTCAGTAGTTGAGTACTGAGAATTTTTTCTGAACGGAATGAGTCACGACGGTGAATGACGGTCACTTTCGAGGCTATATTAGAAAGATATAACGCTTCTTCAACAGCAGTGTTACCGCCACCAATAACAGCAACAGGCTGGTTTTTGTAAAAGAAACCATCACAGGTAGCACAAGCTGAAACACCGCGGCCTTTGAACGCTTCTTCTGATTCCAGTCCGAGATATTTTGCCGATGCGCCAGTGGCAATGATCAATGCATCAGCCGTGTATTCACCGGCATCACCAATCAGTCGAAACGGACGTTGGCTTAAATCAGTGGTATGAATATGATCAAAAACAATTTCAGTACCAAAGCGTTCCGCATGGCGTTGCATACGTTGCATTAATTCAGGGCCTTCAACACCTTGATCATCTCCAGGCCAATTATCAACATCCGTGGTAGTGGTGAGCTGACCACCTTGTTCAATGCCGGTAATTAATACAGGCTCTAATGCCGCACGTGCAGCATAAACGGCTGCAGTGTAACCTGCCGGACCGGAACCAAGAATCAGTAATCGACAATGTTTACTTTCGGCCATATTTGTTCTCCAAAGATCATGTTCGGTAATTTCTGTTCAGGCATTGAAACGGGAGTGTTTGAATTACAATCCAATTTTTTCAGGCTTGATCAGAACTTAGTTAGTAATTTGGTATTAGAGTACGCATTGCTGTTAATTTGGTAAAGCATATGAGTTCAAAAGCTGTGTTAGAATCAGGCGTTAATTGATTGGCTTTATTGGAAATATTACATTGGCACAGGCAACACGACTGAACAATAAAGAGAACCAAAAGGTTGCTTCAGGCGCAGTCGGCTTTCGGCTACGTGAGGCGGCATTGATCTTGGCACTGGCATTGGCAGGCTACTTATTATTGTCCTTGTGGACTTACCAACCGACTGATCCCGGCTGGTCTACGACGGGCATCAATGACACCATCGTTAATCGGGGTGGCATTGTGGGAGCATGGTTAGCTGACTCCTTATTATATGGATTTGGTTTTCCTGCTTATTTATCGCCATTGATGCTGGCTTTTAGCGGTTGGCTCTTGTTTAGTTGGGGAAAAACAGCAGACTCGGAAGGCGCGGTGCACTTCTGGGTATTAAAAACCATTGGTTTATTGATGGCAGTGGCATCAGCGAGTGGTTTATCAACACTGAGTCTTGCAAGTTATGCCGATTTTTTGCCAGAAGGGGCAGGTGGAATATTAGGCCAGATAGTGGGACATGGGTTTGAATCAGTCTTTGGCTCATCGGGCACCACCTTGTTATTGTTGGCGGTACTATTAACGGGAGTCACATTATTTACAGGTTTGTCCTGGTTAATGGTAATTGATCGCACCGGTGCGATTGCCATGAAAATAATGACAACAATTTCACGTTGGCTCCGTGAGTTTAGAACACAATTAGAAGCAAATCGTCTGAAACAGAAACGACAGGATTCGTTTCGTGAACAGAGCGAGAAATTGCAACATCGTGCCAAGGTGCGTGTAGAGCCGATACTCCACGAAGTAGCGCCCAGCAAACGAGAAGAAAAAGAGCGTCAGGTACCGTTATTTGAATCACCAGAACAAGGTGAAATGCCGGCATTGGCATTACTTGATATGCCGAAAGCGAGTTCAGGCGGTTACAGTGAAGAGGCCTTGCAGGCTTTATCACGTCAAGTTGAACTCAAATTGAAAGACTTTGGTGTCGAAGTGCAGGTGGTTGAAGTGCAACCTGGTCCTGTAGTGACGCGATTTGAGTTGCAGCCAGCACCTGGTATTAAGGTGAGCCGAATTAGTGGTTTGGCTAAAGATTTGGCACGAGCCTTATCGATCAGCAGTGTGCGCGTGGTTGAAGTTATTCCTGGGAAACCTGTTGTAGGTCTGGAAATCCCGAATGAACACCGAGATATTGTACGCCTGCGTGAAATTCTGGGTTGTGCTGATTATGAAAACAGTAAATCTGTTCTCATGATGGCTTTGGGTAAAGATATTGCTGGTCGTCCAGTGGTGGTTGATCTCGAGAAAATGCCGCATTTGCTGGTGGCAGGAACTACCGGTTCTGGTAAATCGGTGGGTGTGAATGCCATGATCTTAAGTTTGCTTTATAAAGCGACACCAGAGCAAGTACGCTTGATCATGATTGATCCGAAGATGCTGGAACTGTCAGTTTATGAAGATATTCCACATCTATTGACCCCCGTTGTTACTGATATGAAAGAAGCGGCCAATGCTTTACGTTGGTGTGTAGCAGAAATGGAACGTCGTTATCCATTGATGGCCGCAATGGGCGTAAGGAATATTACGGGCTATAACAAAAAGGTAAAAGAGGCGATTGAGCGTGGCGAGCCCATTATCGATCCGACTGTTGATATGGTTGAAGGAGAACCGCCACCTACATTAGAGCCATTACCATTTATTGTAGTGGTGATTGATGAGCTTGCTGACATGATGATGGTGGTTGGTAAGCAGGTGGAAGAATTGATCGCACGGTTGGCACAAAAAGCACGTGCGTCGGGTATTCATTTGATTCTGGCAACGCAACGACCGTCAGTCGATGTCATCACAGGACTTATTAAGGCTAATATTCCAACACGGATGGCATTTCAGGTTTCTTCACGAATTGACTCTCGCACTATTTTGGATCAAATGGGAGCAGAACAATTGCTGGGGCAAGGGGATATGTTGTATTTGCCGCCTGGAACTGGACTGCCGGAAAGGGTGCATGGTGCCTTTGTAGACGATCACGAAGTGCATCAGGTGGTTGAATTTTTGAAGAAAAATGCCGAACCAAATTACCTTGAAGAAATCACTCAGGATCCGACCAGTGATGATAGCGATATGGTGATAGGAGATGCCAGTGATGGCGAGCAGGACGCCTTATATGATCAGGCTGTGCAGATTGTGACTGAAACAAGACGAGCATCGGTATCCGGTGTTCAAAGGCGATTAAAAATTGGTTATAACCGTGCGGCACGAATTGTTGAAGCGATGGAAGCGGCCGGTGTGGTTTCAGCCATGCAAGGTAATGGTAGCCGTGAAGTGTTGGCCCCACCGCCACGAGGCGATTAGGATAGCGTGTTTCCATTGGACAATTTGAAATGATTATGGCGGGTAAAAATTTGATACGAAATGTTATAGCTATGGTGGTGATGTGTTTTTCATTTCCATTATTGGCGGCAGACTCAGCAACAGAAAAACTCAATGTGTTTGTGAAGACGGTAGAAACCTTTAAGGCGCATTTCAATCAAACTGTGCTGGATTCACAAGGCAATTTGATGGAAGAAGCTGAGGGTCAGTTTGTATTAGAACGTCCCGGAAAATTCCGTTGGGATTATCAGCAGCCTTATCCACAGCATATTGTTGCTGATGGTGAACGTATCTGGTTTTACGATGTGGATCTGGAGCAGGTCACTGTTAAATCTCAGCTTGAAGCCCTGATGGATACGCCGGCGACGTTGTTGTCGGGTGAGAGCCTGCCTGAGGATAGATACTTATTGACCGATATGCCTTCTGATGATGGGTTCTCGTGGGTAGAGTTGATACCTAAGGATATCGAATCAAACTTTCAAACAGTGGCACTGGCCTTTGATCAGCATGGTTTGCGACAAATGATCATGAAAGACAGTTTTGACCAACGCACCAGACTGGTATTTAGTCAGGTAGTGACAAATCCGGATTTGGCAGACGATGAATTTGTGTTTATCCCACCAGAGGGTGTGGATGTAGTAGGTGAATCCGTTCAGTGAGTTTGTTTGACAATATTGATGATCTGGCTGGGCGCCCACTAGCCGATAGAATGCGTCCGGCAACACTGGATGACTATATTGGTCAACGACATTTGTTAGCTGAAGGAAAGCCTTTACGACAAGCTATTGCTTCTGGTCATCCCCATTCGATGATCTTCTGGGGGCCACCGGGCACAGGTAAAACCACGCTGGGTAAATTGATTGCCGGTTATTGTGATATGGAATTTATCACCATATCAGCGGTTCTGGCGGGGGTAAAAGAAGTTCGTGCCGCTGTAGCCAGAGCACAACAACTGCAACAGGAACAAGGTCGTCGAACCCTGTTGTTTGTAGATGAAGTCCATCGCTTTAATAAGTCACAACAAGACGCCTTTTTACCGTATGTCGAAGACGGTACTTTTACCTTTATAGGCGCGACCACAGAAAACCCGTCGTTTGAACTGAATAATGCCTTGTTATCACGGGCTCGGGTGTATGTGCTTAAAGCCCTTGAAACAGCAGATTTACGAGAAATTATTGATCGTGCCTTGAATGATGCAACTCTGGGTCTGGCTGATCGTGGCATTGAATTCCCGGAAGACTTACGAGACACACTGGCTGAAGCGGCAGATGGCGATGGTCGCCGTGTGCTGAATTTGCTGGAAATTGCCGTTGATCTGGCAGATAGCAAAGGCCAAACCAGTGTTGATGAAGATGATCTGGCAGAAGTGTTATCCGGCACGCTACGACGCTTTGATAAAGGCGGCGAAGCATTTTATGATCAGATTTCGGCTTTACATAAATCGGTACGAGGATCATCCCCCGATGGCGCATTATATTGGTTATGTCGAATGCTCGATGGTGGCTGCGATCCGGTTTATTTGATGCGGCGAATTGTACGAATGGCCAGCGAAGATATCGGTAACGCCGATCCTCGTGGCTTACGTATTGCCCTTGATGCATGGGAGAGCTTTGATAAATTAGGCCGCCCAGAAGGCGAACTGGCGATTGCCCAGGCGGTCATTTATCTGGCAAGCGCACCCAAGAGTAATGCGGTTTATACCGCCTTTAATGCAGCCATGCAGGATGTACGAAGTCAGGGTTCAACCGAAGTGCCCATCCATCTTCGTAATGCGCCAACCAAGCTGATGACCGAACTCGGTTATGGTAAAGAATACCGATATGCTCATGATGAACCGGATGCTTATGCGGCTGGGGAAAACTATTTCCCGGAAAATATGCCACCAAGAAACTATTATCAGCCGGTCAATCGAGGGCTGGAAATTAAGATTTCTGAAAAGCTGGATCGGTTGAAAGTATTGGATCAACAGGCCAAGAAATAATGCTTAAGGATGATGCGAATTTAATAGATTATTTCTTTAAATGGATAATCCCATTTTATTGCAAAAGGTCGGTAAGATCGTTGACATATGATTGATATGAATTCCTACCAATAACACCGCGTATATTTGATGAAAAGCTAACTAAACCGTTGTTATCTAGTTCAAATGCAGGATCTAAGATGTCTTGACCATAATTATGGCCTTTTGCTAATGCAACAAAAATATTCTTAATTTAAGGGATCTAAGTTTGAGCAGATTCAATATGGTTATATTGATTTGACCAGCCAATATAATTAGACCCAATGGCACCCCTCGAACTTCGCGACCCAACGCAAATATTCAGATGCCTTAGATTTAAGGTTTTTGCTACAGCCTTTCAATAAGAATGAATACTTAGAATCTAAATTAGTTGAATTAGAAAATAACTCGATTGCTTTGCACGCTATATGGAGTATCGACCCTGATACGACATGCATGGAGAATAATTGTGCTCTGTATTGATCTCTAGCTGCTTTTGCAATATTAAAGGCTTCAGATACCTCAGGGCGATTCCTCCACTCATTATACTGAGCTTGAAAGTCTTCTTCCGTTTGAAATTGGAAGGAGGTGCAAGGTGGAATACTCAACTTAATAAGGTGTTTATAGTAATCGATGCAGTTAAAAAAACTTTTAACCGCATGCTCAGTTTCAGGTATGTATTTTTCTTTTGTGATCATGTCTGTTGTGAAACCATGGAGTTGCAAAGCGACAAAACCTTAAGACGATATTAATCAGTTTATTAGATAAATATCATAACGGGTATTTTTACTTTCAATACTGGTATCCGATTTTTGGTCGCCAACAAAAGGGGCAGATTTAGGGCGTTTGACGACCACTCTTTTTAAGGCGGTGGTTCGTGCGGTAGTAAGTAATTGCTCACTGTCCGTATCTGGCCCTGCCAGTTGATGTAGTAACCGCATGTCTTTTTTGACCAGGGCTGATTTTTCTCGGCTGGGGTACATGGGGTCCATATAAATCACAATGGGGCGGCGCTGTTCATCGAGTGTCTTTAAGTATTCAACGGCATCACAATTGAATAGTGACATGCGGTTTATTGCATCCCTAATGTCTGGATTGTCAGTGGCACGGTGAAGAGCATCCTTAAGCAGGGTGGCAATTAAAGGATTACGTTCAATGAGAGTAATGTGACAGCCCAGATTGGCCAGCACAAAGGCATCTCGACCAAAGCCTGCAGTGGCATCGATAACGGTGGGGGTTGCACCTTTTTTCAGGCCAATGGCTTTGGCTAAGGGTTGACCACGGCCACCTCCAAATTGTCTGCGGTGGGCATTTTTACCTTGTTCGAAGTCGATAAAAATGGGATTCCCCAGTTCAGGGGCTCGTATTTCAACATGTTGGTCGGTGATTACCAATTGTATGCCTTCAGCACTGACAGGCATTAACGGTTGTTTTAATGTTGCAGCGAGCGATTCAGCCAGTGCAATGCGATCAGCTAAATGAGTGTCGGTTGAGATGGAGAAGAGTTCTGCTGATGTCATGATGATTAGCGCAAATTAACAAAGTTTTTCGTTGTTTTAATAGCCACAGATAGTCGTACATTTAGTGACTAAGGCAATGGCGATATGCAGTCAGGCATACTGACAGCAGTAATTGGCGTGTTTATTCACCCCTCGGTCTGGCAAATTTCATCATAATCTTCGATGAAATTCTCTATATCATCAGTTGTTAAACTAAGGTGTAACAGCAAACTTTCCATTGAATTGGGAATAGTTTCTTTAAAGCGAGTTTTATGACTATTAATTTGTTCTTCTAGCAAATGTGCTAAAGCAATAATTGCTATCTGTTGGCTGATGGCATCTTGAGTATCAATTAACAGTGGTGGACGACTGTAAAAATCGGCCAGAATCTGTCCAGTAACTTCCGGTAAGCGACAAGTAGAAATAAAGACAGCAGTAACTTGATCGTGAACGACTCCAAATGCTTCTTGTTCCAGTTGTGATAGTGTCAGTGTGTTTTCAGGAGATAACGCCGTTTTGGCAATTTCACTGTATTGTTCAGGATAATTGCTAGCCAGAACCAGAGCGCCCATATCATGAAGTAATGCGGATAACTCAATATCGTCTGCATATCGTGGGTAGTGTCGTTTGGCAATCAGTTTGGCAATTTTAGACACTGCCTGACTATGTTCCCACAAGTGTTGTGATGCTTCGCTTGGATCAGTAAATCCACGCATCGTAGCGATCATAATGGCAGCACGGAGCGTTTTAGCACCCAAAACTGACATAGCACGACCCACATTTGTCACTTCTGTAACCGGGGCATACATTGGGGAGTTAGCATATTTAAGCAAGGTGGCAGATAAGGTCGGATCCTGAGAAACAATTTTGTTCAAATCAGGCATATCGTAATCGCCTGACTCAATCAATTCCAGTGCAATAAGGCCATCTGGCGAGACAGTCGGCATTTTTAATTTGGCGATATCTATCGGCATTGTATTTTATCTGAGGGTGGAGAAAGGTGGGGCGATTATGGCGGATTTAACTCGGTTTTATCAAGGGTTTTAGTTGATAAATTGCCCAAAAGCTCGACTACCTCGATTTGTTTTGATGGTAGTGATGACTTCATTTGTAGACGTGTCAATAATTGAGACTGTGCCAGCAGCCCAGTTTGCAACGTAAAGTGATGCACTGTCTGCTGTGATATCAATGCCTTCCGGAGAGTCACCCACATCAATTGTATCAATGACAGTGCCTTTGAGAGTACTGATGACGGAAACGGTGCTGTCATCTTGGTTAGTGACATACAGACGGTGGCCGTCAGGACTCACAACACCACAATATGGCCATTCGCCAACGGTAATGGTAGTGGAAACAATGGCTCGGTCGATATCAATAACACTGACATTATTGCTGCGAACATTTACGCTATAAAGGGTGTTGCCATCGGGTGATAGGGCCAGTCCGAATGGTGCTGTTCCTACTGGAATGGTATCTATAACCTGATTAGTAGTAGTATTAATTACCATGACATTATTGTCATCACGATTGGCCACATAAAGCTGTTGTTTCGCTTGATGAACAATTAAACCTGAAGGTGATTTTCCGACGGGAATGGTGGTGGTGATGGATTGCAACTGTGAATCAATAACACTGATTTTATGTTGAAACCAGTCGGCGACATACACTGTGGAACCATCATCGTTACTGGCGATGCCAACAGGTCCATCACCAACAGGAATATGGGCGATTACCTGCAGTGTTTTTGTATCAATGATGGATATGTCCTGCCCTTCAGGATTACTGATAAATACATATTTACCATTTTTACTGGCGGCGACACCAGCGGGCCGGTTTCCGACAGGAATGGTTTTAATTATTTGTTTAGTCTCGGTATCAATGACGCTGACATTATCACTAAGTTGATTAGTGATAAAAGCATAATGGGGCTGTTCAGCACTACATGCCGTTATGAGGGTAAGGACGGCAAGAAAAAAGGCGACCTTACAAAAGGTCGCCTTTAGACATAGTGAATGGAAGTGCTTAGGCACTTATTTTTCCATAATTGTTTTCAGGTTTTCCAAGCCAGAAGTGAACACACCTTTAATGGTGTTAGAAGCATCTTCATCACTTTGACCTTCAGGCACAGGAGGGTTATCCATGAATGAACGGTAGAATTTTGCCTTCCATTTCACTTCTGAACCACCATCAACTGCTTTTACTGAAAGCCACGCTTTATAGGTAGAAACAGGTAATGTGTAATATGGTGTATCCTTACTGTTAAAGGTAATTGTTTTAACGACACTCATGTCTGTGATTTTGTAATTCAACATCATTTTTTCATCATCTGACTTGATGAGTTCTTCAGTGATGGTCGGGTTACCTTCAGAACCAAGAGTTAAAATACGAGTTTTATCATCTTTTAGCTCAGTACTTTGTATTGCTGGATGCCAGTTATGAAGACCACCAAAGTCTTTCACCATTGCCCAAACTTTTTCTGGTGCTGCATTAATGGTAATTTTTTCTTCAACCAATTGGCGTGTAGGACCATGTGCAGAAGCAATCATAGGTACAGCAATCAGAGCTGCAGTAATAAGATGTAAAAATTTTTTCATTATTCCTCTCCGTATGTAAGCGGTAAATAGTGTTGAGAATTCGCACATAATGGGAGCATTAATTTGTGCCAGAAGTTCCCAGAACCAGAAACTGGTGTGCACACTCTAGCTGAACAGAACGATATTTTCCACAACTAGAGTTGACTTAGTTGAGTATATTATCGAAAATTAGATGCTTTTATTCTTTAATTAATAGGGCGGGGAATATAGTGCCACTGGTAAAAATCAGGGATTTGCACTTTTATCGTGGTGACAGGGCGATTTTTGACGGGGTGAATATTGATATTCATCAAGGAAAAATCACTGCCATCATGGGGCCTAGCGGCACAGGTAAGACAACGCTACTGCGTTTGATTGGCGGTCAATTACGCCCTCATCGTGGCACAATAGAGGTCGATGGCCAAAATGTGCACAAGCTTTCACATACTGAATTATATGAATTACGTAAGCGCATGGGCATGCTATTTCAGAGTGGTGCCTTACTCACAGATTTAACCGTTTTTGATAATGTAGCCTTCCCTCTAAGGGAGCATACCGATCTTCCTGAAAGCATGATTCGTGATCTGGTGCTAATAAAACTACAGACTGTTGGTTTACGTTGTGCTCGTGATTTGATGCCAAGTGAATTATCAGGTGGTATGGCAAGACGTGTTGCTTTGGCAAGAGCAGTGACACTTGACCCAATGATGATTATGTATGATGAACCATTTACCGGACAGGATCCTATTTCGATGGGGACATTGGTGAACCTGATTCATCGTATGAATGAAGCAATGGAGTTAACGAGCATAGTGGTATCTCATGATGTGGCAGAAACAGCGGAAATAGCAGATTATATTTATTTGCTGTCGGAAGGCAAAGTCATTGAGGAAGGGTCTCCCGTGAAGCTCAAGCGTTCGTCATCACAATGGGTTCAACAATTTATGCAAGGGTTACCTGATGGGCCTGTGCCTTTCCATTATCCAGGTACGGGTTTTTCTGATGATTTATTAAGCCCCGAGGTGTCAGCATGATGGAGACAATCAGAAGCCTAGGTATATGGGGCTTAAATACATTTGAGCGACTCGGGCGAGGGCATTTATTTTTACTGCATCTATTGACGGGAATACCTGCACTATTCTTTAGGTTCTCGCTTGTTATTCAGCAGTTATATTCAGTTGGTGTTCTGTCGGTTTTTCTAATTCTGATTTCAGGCTTGTTTGTCGGCATGGTTCTTGGCTTGCAAGGTTACAATACTCTGGTGGATTTTGGAGCGGAAGAATCACTAGGAGTGTTAGTGGCATTGTCACTGGTTCGTGAATTGGGCCCCGTAGTTAGTGCATTATTGTTTGCAGGACGAGCTGGCTCTGCCTTAACAGCAGAAATTGGTTTAATGAAAAGTACAGAACAACTTTCTGGTATGGAAATGATGGCCATTGACCCCATTCGGCGAGTGATTGCTCCCCGGTTTTTGGCAGGTTTGATTTCCATGCCATTATTAGCCGCAATTTTTAGTGCGGTGGGCGTTTTTGGTGGTTTTTTAGTGGGCCACGGTCTGTTAGGTGTAGATGATGGCGCTTTTTGGTCGCAAATGCAGGTAAAAACAGATTGGTTTGATGATGTGTTTAATGGTGTGATTAAAAGTATGGTGTTTGGTTTTGTTGTGACCTGGATTGCGTTGTTTGAAGGTTATGATGCCATTCCAACATCTGAAGGGGTGGGGCGAGCGACAACACGCACGGTGGTCCATTCTGCGTTTGCTATTTTAGGTTTAGATTTTGTGCTGACTGCGCTGATGTTTGGAGACGAGTAAATGATGCAAGATAAAAATACCGAGATTACGGTTGGAATGTTTGTTGCTGCCGGAATCGCAGCATTATTCGTACTGGCAATGAAAGTAAGTAACTTGACTGAATTCACTGATGAAAAGGGGTATCAAGTAATTGCTGAATTTGAAAATATTGGCGGATTAAAAGTCCGTTCACCAGTCACTATGGCGGGAGTAAGAGTTGGGCGTGTGGCCGATATCAGTCTTGATCCAGATAGTTATAATGCAAAAGTGACATTAAATTTGTATTCAAAGGTTGATAATATTCCAACAGATACCTCCGCCAGTATTCTTACAGCGGGCTTATTAGGAGAACAATATATTGGCTTGGAAGCCGGCGCTGAAGAAGAATTTTTGCAAGATGGTGGTGTCATAGATTTAACTCAACCAGCACTGGTACTGGAACAAGTGATTGGTCAGTTCCTGTTTAGCAAAGCAGAAGGTGAAGACAAATGAATGTAACAAGATCAGTAAGGCATAAATTAATAGCAGTGTTTACGCTACTGTTATCATCATCTATGTTGCCAATAACTGTTTATGCGGACGACATGCCAGCGCCTCAGGCAATTGTTAAAGACGCATCTGACAGAATGATGCAGGCACTCAAGGACAATAAAACACAATTGGAAGAAAACCCGGATATGATTTACGGGTTAGTTCAGGATATTCTGATGCCCAATTTTGACTTTGGTAAAATGTCCAAGTTGGCCTTGGGCAAGAATTGGCGTAACGCTAGCGAATCACAAAGAGAACGATTTACTGAAGAGTTTCGTGGTTTGTTAATCAGAACCTATTCAACAGCCATGCTTGAGTATACAGACGAAGAGATCCTTTTCCTGCCTTTCCATGATGATATCAGCACAAAGAAAGTTAAAGTGGAAATGGAAATCCTTCAATCAGGTGGCCCATCTATTCCTATGGCATTATCTATGTATCTGAACAATGATAATGAATGGAAGGTCTATGACGTGAAAATCGACGGAATTAGTCTGGTTACAAATTATCGTTCATCATTTTCAACAGAAATTCGTAATGATGGCATGGATAAATTGATCGAAAATCTTGCAACTCGAAATGAAAAAATCAAAGCATGACCGATTCGCATTCGATAGAGTTTGAAGCTGACACAGGTATATTTCGTGTGACTGGTGAATTGACCTTTGCTACGGTGAACAACATTTTAGGTCAAGCTCACACCTTGTTTGAACCAATCAATACTCTGGACATTGATTTAACTGAAGTGACGCGCAGTGATAGTGCTGGATTAGCATTGTTAATCACTTGGATGCGTAGCGCCAAGAACAGTAATAAGAAAATTGTTTTTCACAATATTCCATCCCAGATGTTGGCAATTGCCAATGCGAGTGGTTTAGTTGAATTACTGCCTTTACAGTAAATTTATTAGAGTGATGAAATAACAGATGGAAGCACTGGAAATTAAAAAACTGATCGAAGCTGGATTGCCTGATGCAACAGTTGAAGTGGTGGGTGATGATGGTCAGCATTTTGATGCGAGAGTAGAATGTCCCTCATTTGCTGGAAAATCGTTGCTTGCACAACATAAGATGGTTTATGCAACATTGGGTGATAGCTTCGAAAGTGCCTTACACGCACTATCTTTAAAAACCTCTGTACCTCGTTAACACGACGGTACATAAATATTGAGACTGCATGGATAAATTAATTATCACTGGCGGGATAGCCCTAGATGGCGAGATCCGTATGTCTGGCGCAAAAAATGCGGCATTACCCATATTGATTGGAGCATTACTGGCTGATTCACCAGTGCGTGTTGGTAACGTACCTCACTTGCATGACATTACCACCACATTAGAGCTGCTAGGGCGGATGGGTGTGTCATTGACCGTCGATGAGCGTTCTGGTGTGGAGATCGACCCTTCAACCTTGACGGACACCGAAGCCGCTTATGATCTGGTTAAAACCATGCGAGCCTCTATTCTGGTGTTGGGTCCACTATTGGCCAAGTTCGGTAAAGCGGATGTATCGTTACCAGGCGGGTGTGCAATTGGTTCTCGTCCAGTAGATTTACATTTGCGTGGGCTTGAGCAAATGGGTGCACAAATTAAAGTAGAAAATGGCTATATTCGTGCTACTAGTGGAGAAGGCCTGAAGGGTGCGCATATCTTTATGGACCAAGTCTCTGTTACAGGTACAGAGAACTTAATGATGGCGGCCACATTGGCAAACGGTGAAACCATTATTGAAAATGCAGCCCGAGAACCAGAAGTGGTTGATTTGGCTAATTATCTTAATGCAATGGGTGCCAAAATCAGCGGGATCGGTTCTGCAACGCTGAAAATTGAGGGTGTTAAATCTTTACAAGGCACCCAGTACAATATCCTTCCTGATCGGATTGAAACGGGTACTTATCTTGTTGCAGCGGCGATAACGAGCGGCAAGATAAAATTAAAAGACACAGATGCTAACGCGCTGGAAGCCGTATTGTTAAAGCTTGAGGAGGCGGGTGCTGATATTGAAGTCGGTGAGGACTGGATTTCATTGGATATGCATGGCAAACGTCCTAAAGCAGTGAACATTCGCACTGCTCCTTACCCTGCTTTCCCAACTGATATGCAGGCACAATTTACAGCATTAAACAGTATTGCTGATGGTCAGGCAACGATTGTTGAAACCGTATTTGAAAACCGATTTATGCATGTGCAAGAGATGCAACGCATGGGTGCTAACTTACAGATCGAGGGCAATACGGTTGTCTGTAAAGGCCAAAGCAAGTTGACTGCCGCACCGGTTATGGCAACGGATTTACGTGCTTCAGCAAGTCTGGTTTTAGCCGCGTTGGTAGCGGAAGGATCAACCACTGTTGAACGTATCTACCATATTGACCGTGGTTATGAATGCATTGAAGAAAAACTACAACAACTAGGGGCAAAAATCCGTCGTATTCCTAGTTCTGTAAGGGGTTAACATGCCTAATACTCTGACTTTGGCATTGTCCAAAGGACGTATTTTTAAAGAAACATTGCCATTATTAAAAGCGGCTGGAATTGAGCCACTGGATGATCCGGAAACGAGTCGTAAACTGATTTTGGCAACCAATCAACCAGATGTGCAGTTAATTATTGTTCGAGCCTCTGATGTACCAGCCTATGTTGAATACGGTGGTGCAGATATTGGCATCGCGGGTAAGGATGTTTTACTTGAACACCCCAATGCAGAACTCTATGAACCCGTGGATCTGAAAATAGCCTGTTGCAAGTTAATGACGGCTGGCCGTGAAAATGAATCTCCAATAACGGGTCGAATAAAAGTGGCTACCAAATTTGTTGAAAGTACACGTCGCTTTTATGCGCAGCAGGGGCAACAAGTAGACATTATCAAGCTTTATGGGTCTATGGAGTTAGCGCCACTGGTAGGGCTGGCGGATCGAATTGTTGACGTGGTTGATACGGGTAATACACTGCGTGCCAACGGATTGATACCAATGGATCATATTGCTGATATTAGTTCGCGTTTAGTCGTCAATAAGGCGTCAATGAAAATGAAACATGCACGGATACAGACTTTTATTGATCAGATCCGTAGTGCTGTAGAAGAACAAAACAATGATTGAAATTAAACAGTTAAATAGTAGCGATAAAGAGTTTAGTCAACAGTTAGAAGCCTTGTTAGCTTGGGATGCAGTATCTGATGCTGCGATAACTGATACCGTTAAAGATATTCTGGCGCAAGTGAAGCTTAAAGGAGATGAAGCTGTAATTGACTATAGCCGACGCTTTGATCGTGTACAGGCTGAAACCATGGCTGATCTTGAAATACCGTTCTTACGTGCTCAAGCAGCATTGGATTCGATTCCAAAAGAACAACGGTTGGCCTTAGAAAAGGCTGCCGATCGCGTGCGCAGTTATCACGAACATCAAAAACAGGACTCTTGGACCTACACAGAGGCTGATGGAACAGTTTTAGGGCAGCAAGTCACTTGTTTGGAGCGTGCTGGATTGTATGTTCCTGGAGGAAAAGCAGCTTATCCTTCATCTGTTTTGATGAATGCGATTCCTGCTAAAGTTGCGGGTGTAGAAGAACTAATCATGGTGGTGCCAACCCCCGATGGTGAAGTGAATGATTTAGTGCTGGCAGCAGCAGCTATTGCTGGTGTGGATCGTATTTTTGCCATTGGTGGTGCTCAGGCTGTGGCTGCATTAGCTTATGGAACTGAAACTATTCCACAGGTAGATAAAATTGTCGGTCCGGGTAATATCTACGTTGCGACCGCAAAAGGAATGGTTTTTGGTACGGTCGGCATTGATATGATTGCCGGACCTTCAGAAATTTTGGTGATTTGTGATGGCAACACCGATCCAGAGTGGATTGCGATGGATTTGTTCTCACAAGCTGAACATGATGAAGATGCCCAATCAATTTTAATTTCGCCAGATGCTGAATTCCTGCAACAAGTAAAAGAAGCCATTGATCGCTTATTGCCCACAATGGAACGTAAAGCCATTATAAAAACTTCTTTAGCGGATCGTGGCGCACTTGTTTTGGTAAAAGATCTGGATGAAGCGGTTGAAGTCGCTAACTATATAGCACCAGAACATTTGGAGCTATCGGTAGAAGATCCGATGACACTGTCTAAAAAAATTCGTCATGCCGGTGCTATTTTTATGGGACGATATACTGCAGAAGCTTTGGGTGATTATTGTGCTGGCCCAAACCACGTATTGCCAACTTCACGTACTGCTCGTTTTAGCTCACCGCTTGGAGTGTATGACTTTCAGAAACGTTCTAGTTTAATACAGGTCTCTGAACAAGGTGCACAAACTTTAGGTCAGATCGCCTCAGTTCTAGCTCGTGGTGAAAGTTTGACAGCCCACGCGCGGTCAGCTGAATACCGTCTGAAGGACTAGTATGAGTCGCTTTTGGAGCCCTATCGTTCATGAGCTTTCGCCGTATGTGCCTGGAGAACAGCCAAAAGGCTCGAATTTAGTTAAGTTAAACACCAATGAGAATCCTTACGGACCTTCACCTAGGGTACTGGAAGCCATTCGACTGGATGTTAGTGACAGACTGCGTTTATACCCTGATCCCAATGCTAGTCAATTAAAACAAACCATTGCTGACTATTACGGTGTGGATGCCGGACAAGTGTTTGTTGGTAATGGATCTGATGAAGTTTTAGCTCATATTTTTCATGCCTTATTTCAGCATGACACGCCGCTGTTATTCCCGGACATTAGCTATAGTTTTTATCCTGTTTATTGTCAGCTTTATCAGATTGATTACCAAACAATTCCTTTGGACGAGGATTTCCAAATCAGGGTTGAGGGCTACCAGCGTAAAAATGGTGGAATTATTTTCCCTAACCCTAATGCGCCTACAGGCTGTTTATTATCACTGGACGACATTGATAAGCTGTTACAGAACAACACAGAATCAGTGGTGGTTGTCGATGAAGCATACATTGACTTTGGTGGTGTGAGTGCCATTTCATTAATCGGTAAATATCGTAACTTATTAGTTACTCAAACCTTGTCAAAGTCGCGATCTTTAGCAGGAATGCGCATTGGCTTCGCTGTCGGTCATCCTGATTTGATTGACGCCTTGATTAGGGTAAAGGACAGTTTTAACTCTTATCCTCTTGGCAGCCTAGCCATCAGTGCAGGTGTTGCTGCATTCGAAGATCAGGATTACTTTCAACAGACCTGTCAAAAGGTGATTGATAGCCGAGAATGGGTAATAAGAGAGTTGGCAGCATTGGGATTTGATGTATTACCTTCAGCAGCCAATTTTGTATTTGCAAAACACCCGAAACATGATGCTGGCCAATTAGTGTCAGATCTTCGAAAACAAGGTGTAGTTGTGCGTCATTTTGACCGTGACAGAATTAATCAGTATTTACGAATTACAATTGGTACTGCTGAAGAAAACCAGAAATTATTAGCTATTATGGATACGTTGATTTAGTAGATAACTGACTGTAGTGTTGACTAATTATTAATTTTTCTTTGCGGATAATAGTTGGCGTAAGCGCAGAATATCTACTTCATACTGTTTGGTTAATTCCTGACTTTCAGTCTGTAAACGCTCAATAGCGGCCTGAGTATTATCAATTTCTTGTTGAGTAGTAGAGAGACTTTTGCTCAAATTAGTGGTGACAGCATTTCCACTGAGTTCCTGTTCTGCAGCCTGTTGCTGTAACTGGCGTAATTTTTCTTTGTATTTGGATAAAAACTCTGTTTTATTCGCAATCTGCGTTTGGCGATACGACAAATCACTATCACGTGCATCAATCAAATCTTGTTCTGATTGATAACTGGCCAATAAATTTTGGTCATGAATAGCTTGCTGCCTTTTTCTCTCTTGCTGCTCTTTTTCAGCAATTTCAGCCAGATGTTGTGCCTCTTTTTGTTCAGCGAGCTGACGTTCCTGTTCGATAATTTGATCTGGGGTAAGTGCTGGGGCCACCCGTTTGAGAAGACGTAGTGATTTTTCATCCAGTATGTCATAGCCATTTTGAGCAGCAGAGGGCGGTAAGATTTTACTGATAGTAGAAATGCCATTTTCGTCTGGAAAACGATAAAGTTGACCGGCATTAACTGGTAGACTGATTAACGCTATTAACGTCGCCAGTATGATGATGTTGCAGGATTTTAATATTTTCATGATTGATATTCTAAAGGGAGTTTGAACAAAGGTGAACCCAGTGGATCAATTTATTCTGTTAGTCGTGTCATTCGTTGCCAATACCTTTTCAGCATTTAGTGGCGGTGGTGCGGGCTTAATTCAGTTTCCAGTACTGATATTTCTCGGTTTGTCCTTTGGAGTGGCACTTGCTACCCATAAAGTAGCGAGTGTGGCATTGGGTGTGGGTGCGGCACTACGGTATTTATCCAGCAGTGAATTAGAGCGACGATTTGTGGTGTTAATGCTGCTATACGGTGTTCCTGGAGTAGTGATAGGTGGTAGTGTGATATTACTTGTACCAGACCGTATTGCAGAGATTGCACTTGGTATTCTGACGGGTTGTCTCGGTGTGTATTCGATGTTTAAATCCGCCTTGGGGCAGGAATATAATCCAATGCATCGTGGTCAATCAGGCATGTTAATTGGAGGCTTGGTACTGTTTTTTCTTGGTGTATTGAATGGATCATTAACCTCAGGCACAGGCCTGTTTGTAACACTCTGGCTGGTATTGTGGTTTGGTATGGATTACCAGCGAGCGGTGGCGTATACCCTGACTATGGTGGGATTATTCTGGAATGGAACAGGTGCTATTACTCTGGGTATTTTAGGTGAGATCCGTTGGGAATGGTTACCTGCGTTATTAGTGGGCTCGTTACTGGGCGGTTATACTGGTTCACATCTGGCGATCAAACATGGCAACCGCTGGATCAAACGCGCATTTGAACTGGTTACGCTCCTAATTTCGGTCAAGCTTCTTTGGGGATAAGTTTACTGGGAGTTACTGTTTAATTTACACCATATTGCTGACGGTAAGCTTCAACATCAGCTAGGTATTCGGCTAATTCCACATTATTTTGCAAATACGTTAATAAGTCATCAAGGCAAATAATGCTGATGACAGGAATATGATGTTCGGCCTCTACTTCCTGAATTGCCGATTGTACATTTTGGCCTCTTTCCTGACGATCCAGAGCAATAATAACGCCCGCAGGTACTGCGCCAGCAGCTTTGATGATATCCACTGACTCACGTACAGATGTCCCTGCAGAGATAACATCATCAATGATCAATACTTTTCCTTTCAAATCGGCACCGACAAGCTGCCCACCTTCGCCATGGTCTTTCACTTCTTTTCGATTAAAGACATATGGAACATCACGTTGATGCTGATCTGCCAATGCGACCACTGTGGTAGATGCTAAGGGAATGCCTTTATAGGCTGGACCAAACAATACATCATAGTCGAGTTGCGCTTCATTAATGGCCTGCGCATAAAATCTCCCCAAACGTGCCAAGCTGGCACCACTATTAAACAGACCGCTATTAAAGAAATAAGGACTGACTCTACCTGACTTCAATGTGAATGATCCAAAGCGCAATACGCCTGTTTGTAGTGCAAATTCAATAAATTCGTGCTGATAAGGTTTCATGATGGTTGTTTTTGTAATTGATATAGGGCGATTTGTCCAAACAGATTAGGCAATAATCGTGTTCCAAGTGTGTCTTTGTGAGCATGGTTGACGATGCTTCGGCTAAGAACATTGATCTGTTTATCTGCACAAAGCTGTTCAAAATCCTGAACAGTACAAAGATGGATGTTGGGCGTGTCAAACCATGCATTAGGTAAGGTCCGTGATTTGGGCATATGGCCTCCGAATGCTAATTGCACGCGGCATTGCCAGTGGCCAAAATTGGGAAAACCGATAATGGCCTGTTTTCCGACGCGGGCGATTTCCTGTAATAAAAAGTCGGGTCGTTTAATCGCCTGTAATGTTTGCGACAAAATCACAAAATCAAAACTTTGATCGGAAAATTGTGGCAATCCCTGATCAAGATCAGCCTGAATAACATTTACCCCAGCCTTTATGCAGTCAGCAAACTTACGGTTATCAATTTCTAGTCCATAACCGGTGATACCGCGTTGTTGAAGGTGTTTGAGCAGCGTGCCGTCATCGCAACCCAGATCCAGCACGCGTGCGCCGTCAGGGATCCAGTCACTGATGATTTGTAGATCAATTCGTAAACTCATGATGTTTTACACTCAATAGCTACTCGTTGCATGTAAGTTTTAACGATGTCGATATAACGGGGAATTGACATCAAAAATGCATCATGTCCTTGATGCGCTTCAATCTCAGCATAAGTGACCTCTTTGCCTGCACTTAACAGGGCATCAACAATTTCATGCGAGCGAGCAGGGGAAAAACGCCAGTCACTGGTGAAGGATATGACTAAGCTACGCGCCTTGATATTAGCGACTGTGGCGGCAAGATCATCATTAAATTCTTTTGCGGGGTCGAAATAATCCAGAGCCTTGGTCATTAACAGGTAAGTGTTGGCATCGAATCTCTCAACAAAGCTGCTACTTTGATAACGTAGATAACTTTCGATCTGAAACTCAACATCATAACCATAATTAATCGCATCATTACGAAGCTCACGGCCAAATTTCTCACCCATCGCTTCGTCAGAAAGGTAGGTAATATGTCCTAACATGCGAGCTAAACCTAAACCCTGACGTGGTATGGTCTGATGCTCTGTGTAGTAACCGTCGTGAAAATCTGGATCAGATTTAATGGCTGTTCGAGCTACTTCGTTGAATGCAATGTTCTGTGCTGATAATTTGGGTGCTGCAGCAATAATAAGAACATGTCTTAACCGATCCGGATAACTGATCGCCCATTGCATGGCTTGCATGCCACCCAGACTGCCGCCAACAACTGCTGCCCACTGTTTTATATTTAAATGATCCGCCAATACGACCTGACTATGAACCCAGTCTAAAACGGTTACGATTGGAAAATCAGGGCCATATTCCTTGCCCGTTTCCGGATTAATACTGGTTGGACCAGTGGAACCCTTACACCCGCCCAGATTATTCAAACAGACAACAAAAAGCTGGTTAGTATCAACGGCTTTTCCTGGGCCGATAGCCGTGTCCCACCACCCTGGTTTTTGTTCTTCCATACTGTGAAACCCAGCAGCATGATGATCGCCGGATAAGGCGTGGCAAATCAGCACCGCATTTGACGCATTGGCGTTGAGTTCACCATAGGTTTCGTAAATAAGGTCATAGCTTGGCAAACTGCGACCAGATTCAAGTGTGATTGGCGAATCAACATGTAGTGTTGTAGGGCTAACCAGACCGACTGAATCGGCCGGTATCGTGTCCGGCATGATATTACTGTTCCTTGGTTCTTGTTGGGAAAAGTCTAAATAGTCAGTGACGTTTGTGCAATAAAGACTTAACGATTAATACTGCCCTGTTAATAATGGTAATACCAACATTTTTAAAACCTGCAGGCCGATGATGGCGATTAATGGCGATAAATCCAGACCTCCCATCGGTGATAGCCAGCGTCTGATAGGATTTAATAAGGGGGCATTCATGCGGCTAATAAGTGGTGTGACGGGGTTATGACCAGTGTGAGGTGCAACCCAACTTAAAATAGCCTGAATAATAATGCTGGCAGTGAACAGAGTGATAAACAGTGAAAAAATATCAGCCACTATCCAGAGAATCAGTGCAAAAGTAGTAATGGGTATAGACTGCAATAAAACGATTAACACTAGTTTTATAGCTGTAAGAGCGAAAAGTAGCACGATGGTTGCGCTATCCCATCGTCCCATTGAAGGGATAAATTGGCGCAAAAACTTCACGGGGAGCTGGGTAGCCCGAATGATAAATTGCACTAGAGGATTGTGATATTCCCACTGCGCCCATTGCATGATGATTCGTAGTGCAACAAGACCTATATAGATACTAAATAGTGTGTCAATTAGAAACAGTAACGGGGTAGTGAAATAGTTATTAGGCATCATCTTCACCTAATTGAGTCGCTAATTCACGAGATCGCAAGGCGGCGGCGACCAGCGCATTTTCAAATAGGCCACGTAATCCACCGTCTTCTAATTCATGAATAGCTCGTTCAGTGGTGCCGCCTGGTGAAGTAACACGTTGACGTAATGTCGCTGTAGTTTCATTGCTTTCCAGCGCCATTTTGGCAGCACCAAATGCTGTTTGTATACAGAGTAATCGTGCCGTTTCTGGCTCTAATCCCATTTCTTTAGCGGCATATTCCATGGCTTCCATGATCAGGAAAAAATAGGCTGGACCACTGCCGGACAATGCGGTGACGGCATCCATTTTTGATTCATCATCGATCCATAATGCCAGCCCTACAGAACGTAAAATAGATTCAGCAAGCTCATGTTGTTGGGTGCTCACATGACTATTTGCATAGAGCGCAGTTGCTCCGGCTTGCACCAATGACGGGGTGTTTGGCATAGCACGGACAATTGATGCTTGTGGCTGTTCTAGCCAGCGGGAAATATCATCAAGAAGAATACCTGCGGCAATGGACACTAATAAGGTATCAATCTGCCAGTGGGGCGCTAATTGCTTGACGACAGCCTGTAATTGTTGCGGTTTGACAGCAAGAATCAAAACATCGCTGTCTTTGATGGCTTCAATATTGCTGCTATGAGGTTGGATAGAATATGCATCAGCAAGTGCCTGTAGACAGAGTGGTTCAGGATCGGCCACATGAATATGCTGAGGATTAAATCCATCCTTTATTAAACCACCAATGAGGCTGCGAGCCATGTTGCCGCCACCGATAAATGTAATTTTACAGTCTTTCATTTTCTAGTCCGCTGGTTCAATGTGCCAAACAATTAGTGTACTTGACCTGATGGTGCAGGTGTAGGCCTTTTTCCAAACAAGGCTGTGCCAATGCGTACCAGAGTACTACCTTGTGAAATGGCGATGTCCATATCATCAGACATACCCATTGATAAGGTATCTACAGTTGGATAGAGATCTGCTAATTGAGTGAATAATTGATGGACATGTTTAAAAGCAGCACGTTGTTTTTCCGGATCATCTGTTTTGGCAGGAATAATCATCAAGCCTCGCAAGGTTAGGCGTTCAATCTGATTGACCTGTTCAGCAAAGGCCATTAAATTAGCGGAAGAGACACCTGACTTACTGATTTCATTATCAATATTTACTTGAATACAGATATTAAGATCCGCGAGTTCAATGGGACGTTGTTTGGAAAGCCGTTGCGCAATTTTAATACGATCGACACTTTGTACCCAATCAAAATGCTTCGCAATGTCACTAGTTTTATTCGATTGAATTGGTCCAATAAAATGCCATTGTAAATCGAGATCTGCTAAGTCATTAATTTTAACTAGCGCTTCCTGAAGGTAATTTTCTCCAAAAGAAGTTTGGCCAGCCATAGCTGCTTCACGCAATAAATTGGAAGGCCATGTTTTGCTGACGGCTAATAAATGCACGCTGTGATTTGGACGATCATATTTTTTTACTGCTGAAGAAATACGATTTTTTATTTCAAGAAGCTGTTTTTTTATCGTTGACATGTTGCAAGCCTGTGATGAGCGCGCTACCTTTATGTCTGAAGCTTCCAAATGGAAGGATGGTTACGCACTATTTCAAATGATTAGGGGACGTCGATGGATATTACTGAATTACTGACCTTTAGTGCAAAAAATAAAGCGTCAGACCTACATATATCAGCCGGGGAGCCACCTATGATCCGGGTCGATGGCGATGTCAAAAAAATCAATTTGCCAGCCATGGAACATAAAGAAGTACATGCATTAGTGTATGACATTATGAATGACAAGCAGCGCAAAGATTTTGAAGAGTTTCTTGAAACTGATTTTTCCTTTGAGATCCCTAATCTGGCTCGTTTTCGTGTCAATGCATTTAATCAAAATCGTGGTGCCGCTGCGGTATTTCGGACAATTCCTTCGACTGTACTGACATTGGAAGAATTAGGTGCCCCAGAAATATTCAAATCAATCGCCGATAATGTTCGTGGTGTAGTTCTAGTGACTGGCCCCACAGGGTCGGGTAAATCCACCACACTGGCAGCGATGATTGATTATAGAAATGAGAAAGATAATGAGCATATCCTGACCATTGAAGACCCGATTGAGTTCGTACACAAAAGTAAAAAATGTCTGGTGAACCAGCGTGAAGTTCATCGCGATACACTCGGATTTAGCGAGGCTTTGCGTTCAGCTTTGCGTGAAGATCCCGATATCATCCTTGTAGGTGAGCTACGTGATCTTGAAACAATTCGATTGGCCTTGACGGCAGCCGAAACCGGGCATTTGGTCTTCGGAACTCTGCATACATCATCTGCGGCAAAAACAATAGACCGAATTATTGACGTATTTCCTGCCGCAGAAAAAGACATGGTTCGTTCGATGTTGTCAGAATCACTGAGAGCCGTTATTTCTCAAACCTTATTGAAAAAAGTCGGTGGTGGTCGTATTGCAGCCCATGAAATTATGATTGGAACCCCTGCAATTCGTAACTTGATCCGAGAAGATAAGGTGCCACAGATGTATTCCGCGATACAAACGGGTGGAGCCGTGGGTATGCAGACGCTGGATCAATGTCTGCAGGATTTGCAGCGTCGTCAGCAAATCACCAAGCATGAGGCATTGCCACGCGCCGTCAATAAAGATTTATTCCGATAGGGGCTAAGATGGATATTGTAACGATTCTTAAAGCAGCGGTTAAACACGATGCATCCGATATATTTATCACGGCTGGCAGGCCTGCCAGTCTGAAGGTTAATGGTCGATTGGCGACCATATCACAGGAAGTATTGAGCGATGACGAGGCGCGCGATCTGGTGATTAGCACCATGACTGATGCCCAGAAAAAAACATTTGAGCGCGATAAAGAGTGTAATTATGCGATTGCCACTTCGGGAGCAGGCCGGTTTCGTGTCAGTGCCTTATATCAACGAAGTAAAATAGCGATGGTTATGCGTCGGATTAAAGATGAAATACCAACCATTGAGGAGTTGCATGTACCTGAAATAATTAAAGAACTTGCCATGACTAAACGTGGATTGGTTCTTTTTGTGGGTGCAACTGGTTCAGGTAAATCAACCACTCTGGCTGCCATGATTGGGTATAGAAATCAAAATAGTACCGGACATATTTTAACTATCGAAGACCCGATAGAGTTTGATCATAATCATGCAGGCTGTGTGGTGACGCAACGTGAAGTCGGCATCGATACTGATTCCTATGAGATTGCTCTTAAAAACTCATTAAGACAGGCCCCTGATGTGATCCTGATTGGTGAAATTCGTGCACGTGATACGATGGATTATGGTATTGCTTTTGCGGAAACTGGGCATTTATGCCTATCTACTTTGCATGCGAATAATGCGAATCAGGCAATGGATAGGGTCATCAACTTCTTCCCAGAGGAACGACATAAACAATTGTTTTTAGACTTATCATTAAATCTAAAAGCAGTGGTTGCCCAGCGCTTGATCCCCAAAAAGGATGGTACAGGTCGCTGTGTTGCTGTGGAGGTATTACTTAATACCCCCTTGATTGCAGACTTGATTGAAAAAGGTAAGGTGTCTGAAATTAAAGAAGTGATGAAGCGTTCTCGTGAATTAGGTATGCAAACCTTTGATCAAGCCGTTTACGATTTGTATAAGGCCGGTGAAATCACCTATGAAGATGCTCTGAAAAATTCTGATTCAGCGAATGAAGTACGATTGATGATCAAACTGGCTGCTGAATCAGGTGAGTTGCCAGAAGATCCAAACATAGGTGGGTTGGCACTAGAAGTAGATGAAACGGATGTAATAGGTCGTATGTAATATAATTCGCATACTAATGATATGGTAATTAATTGTTGATTATTAAAGTGTTAGACTAATAGTGTAGATAGTATTATTATCATAACTGTTAATGAGTTGGTGAGCATTAAGCGTTTGATCACGAATACTATAGTGAGTAGTTAAATGCCCAATCGTAAAATATAAATAATAAACAGCGCGAATAGTTAAGAATCATAAGGAATAAATACAATGAAAATATCGATTAGATTAACAGCTTTGGTGTTGGCTTTAGGTTTATTAGCTGGCTGTGCAGGACCTAATCAACGAGTGGATAATAAGAATCTTTTCTGTGCAATTGCAGGCGGTTTAGCCACTGGAGTTGTAGTAGGCGCTGTTGTAGATGCAAACGAGGCTACTGTTGGTGGTGCTCTGGTTGGCGCAGCATTAGCCGTCTTGCTCTGTCAGGATGATGAAGAAACAGTGATCGCTGAGCCGGTTGCTGCAACCTGTCCATCTGAAGTACCTGCTGGTGCATTAACTGATGCACAGGGTTGTGCTTTTGATACAGATGGCGATGGCGTTGTTGATGGCATCGACATGTGTGCTAATACACCGCCTGGTGTGGCTGTTGATCGTGTTGGTTGTCCATTTGATAGTGATAAAGATGGCGTGGAAGACCACAAGGATTTATGTCCTGCGACACCATTAGGTACTATCGTTGATCGTGTTGGTTGTCCATTGCCTGGTCAAAACATATTGTCCTTAACAGGTGTGAATTTTGATACCAATAAAGCAGTTTTAACCGCTGCTTCAAAAGACATTCTTGAACAAGCAGTAACCTTACTAAAACAGACAGATGCTGTGATTGAAGTACGTGTTGAAGGTCATACTGATAGCCGTGGTTCAGAAGCCTATAACATGACATTGTCACAAAAACGTGCCGAAGCTGTTGTTGCTTATCTGGTTTCTCAAGGTGTCAACAGCAGCAGTTTAATCCCTGTAGGAATGGGTGAAACAAGTCCTGTTGCAAGTAATGACACAGAAGCAGGTCGTGCAGCTAATCGTCGAGTCGACTTTGTTGTAAGTCAATGAGATAAAACGAACGTTGATTAAAAGGCCCTGTAAAGGGCCTTTTTTTTACCTGTTGTTTTTCAATATCCCTCATTTATGATTTGAGTTAAAACAAATAAAAACAGGCTGAGTTAATTTAGTAAACGGTATAGGCCTTGTTGAGTTACTAACCGTTCTGAGTCGATGATTAATTGTTGGAACGTATCCTCAGAAATAATTTTTCGAAGCAATGTTTTCACTTTGGCTGTCGTCATGCCCACCTTTATGCTTGGGTGATACAGAAGCCTCAATAATAAATAGTCCAGCCCCGATAAATAATCGTCATGAGATTTGTCATTAAATATTGATGGGAATACTTTATCAGAGTCATTGGGTAACCCCATTATCTGTGTTAATTCTTCTACTACACACGATAAGAGTTTGGCATGAGCTCGAGCACGATCAACAGGGATAATAACTATCGCACGATTGATGCTGCTATCTGGAAATACTGAAAAATGAGCTAAACATACACTATGGCGACTGAGTTCAAGTACTTGCTGTTTATCATGTAATAAAAAATCGTGTTTCAGTTCCTGACTAAGTTTTTGCTCAGTGGAAAAAATGATATTGAGATTAGCCTGTTCTATTGACTGGGCGGGGGATATTTCAAGACCAGTAATATCAGCAAGCTGTGCCAGATGTAATTCGATCAGTTGCTGGTGAAGTGTCTGATCAGAAGTACGATGTGTGATGGTGTAATGAATTGGTTGAGTCCATTTCCGGACTTTACTGATTTCTGTTGAATATTCGTTATTGAGTGCAATTTCAATAAAACTATCAAGAATGTAATTTGGAGATTGCCATGGTTGTTCTGCGAAGCTAATGGGAGAAAAAAATAATAAAAGTAGGAATAAAATATGGCGCGCCTGACAGGAATCGAACCTGTGACCCCCAGTTTCGGAAACTGGTACTCTATCCAACTGAGCTACAGGCGCATATATGGTATGTAGTTTACGGCTGGATGACCGCAAAGGCTTGAAATTATACGGGCTTTGAATTGTCACTGCCAGAACAATCCTCCAATCATTTACTTAAATGAAACTTGCAACTTCATTACTGTCAAATAGACTGTAATGAAGTTGTTAAAACTTACCTTAACTCATGTTTAGACGTGATTCGGTTCAGGCGATATTTTTTCAAGTTTCCAGATGTCATTATTGTATTCATTCATTGTCCGATCAGTTGAGAACTTACCACTGTATGCACTATTGAGAATGCTCATAGTTATCCAACGTTTTTGGTCTTGATAGGCTAACCCTGCTTGATGCTGTGCATCAATATAACTGCGAAAATCAGCGACAGTCATCCATGGATCATTATTACTGGTGAAAGCATTGATGATATTGTCAAAACGGTTGGGTTCAAACTGGTTGAAATAACCGCCTTCCAGTAACGCTACCACCTGCTTCAAATCTTCATCCTGATCAATAATAGCGCGAGGGTTATAGTCTGATCGTTGTTGTGTAACTTCCTGCTCGGTCAGGCCAAACAGGAAGAAGTTATCATCACCCACTTCTTCACGGATTTCGATATTAGCACCATCCAGAGTGCCAATAGTGACAGCACCATTCATCATAAATTTCATGTTGCCAGTTCCAGATGCTTCTTTACCCGCTGTTGAAATTTGTTCTGACAGGTCGGCAGCAGGACAGATAATTTCCATTGCAGATACCTGATAATTTGGTAAAAATACAACTTTTAGCCAGTCTCCAATGTCGGGATCGTTATTGACGACTTTGGCCACATTATTAATGAGCTTGATAATGTCTTTGGCCATTGCGTAACCTGGAGCGGCTTTTCCTCCAAACAATACACAACGCTTAACTATGCCTTCAGTATTTCCGTTTTTTATACGGTTATAAAGATGGATAACATGTAATGTGTTTAACAGTTGGCGTTTATATTCGTGGATACGTTTAACCTGAATATCAAATAAAGCATCAGGATTAAAGGTGACGTCACAGCTTTGTTTAACCAGATCAGCAAGACGTTGTTTATTGGCTCGTTTGGCGAGATGCCATTGCTGTTGAAATGAGGAATCGCCCGCATAAGGTGCCAGATTTTTCAGTTGTTCAAGATCTGTGATCCATTGATTACCGATAGTTTCTGTAATCAGTGTGGTTAATTCGGGGTTGCACCATGCCATCCAACGGCGTTGAGTCACACCATTTGTTTTATTGTTGAACTTTTTAGGCCAAAGCTGATAAAAATCATGGAACAGGCCTTTTTGTAATAATTCGGAATGCAACGCGGCTACACCATTGACAGAGAAGCTGCCGACGATGGCAAGATGAGCCATTCGTATTTGTTGTTGCGGACCTTCCTCAATGATTGACATATTGGCCAGACGTGCCTTATCTCCAGGCCAGTGACGAGCGACCTCACTCAGAAAACGAGCGTTAATTTCATAAATGATTTCCAGCACACGTGGCAGCAAACGACCAAACATATGCACTGGCCAGCGTTCTAATGCCTCTGGTAACAATGTGTGATTGGTGTAAGCCATGGTTTCGGAGGTGATTTTCCATGCTTTGTCCCAGTCTAGATTATGTTCATCCATTAACAGCCGCATGAGTTCAGCGACAGCGACTGTTGGGTGTGTATCATTTAGTTGGAAGCAGTTTTTATCAGCAAAATCATCAAAATTTTCACTGTGTAGGGTGACCCAATAATCAAGAATATCCTGCAAGCTGGCTGAAGCAAGGAAGTACTGCTGACGTAACCGCAACTCTTTACCATTCTCACTGGCGTCATTGGGGTATAAAACCATACTGATATTTTCAGCTTCGTTTTTGGCTGCTACTGCTTCAGTGTACGAACCCGCATTAAAGTCTTCCAGATTAAACTCATCCGTTGCAGCTGCTTTCCACAAACGCAGCTTGTTAACAGTGCCATTTTGGTAGCCTGGAATAGGTAAATCATAAGGCACGGCTAATACATCGTTGGTATCGATCCAATGAACTCGGGTATCACCGTTATCATCTTTGTAGAATTCGGTGTGACCACCAAATTTAATCCGTTGGGTAAATTCTGGACGTTCAAGTTCCCAAGGGTTGCCATCACGCAGCCAGTGGTCGGGCATTTCTACTTGATTTCCATTGTCGATGCTTTGCTGGAACATGCCGTATTCATAGCGGATGCCATAACCTGTAACAGGTAATTGTAGAGTAGCGCAGCTATCAATAAAACAGGCAGCAAGACGTCCCAAACCACCGTTACCAAGGCCAGCATCATGCTCAAGCTCAGTGAGTTCTTCGAAGCTCAAACCAAGATCATTCATGGCTTTAGTAACTGTTTTATCCAGTCCGAGATTGAGAGCGGCATTACCCATTGCACGACCCATCAGAAATTCCAGTGACAGGTAATAGGCTTGCCTACATTTTGATTCTGCATAAGTATGTTTGGTAGTTTTCATGCGTTCAAATAGACGGTCGCGTAGAGTCAATGCCAGAGCAGAAAATAAGTAATGACCAGAAGCACAACCCTTGTCTTGAGCGAGATGGTTGCCATAATAGCTCTTGAAATCTTGTTCTATTGATTTTTTGTCCATGCCGAGCTCAGGAGTGAGGTACAGGTCCTGATTAGGGCTGATTGTACAAGCGTAGCGAGGGGTCATAATTAATGATCCTTAAAAATATATTTAGGGCTATTTTTTGTCAGGATAAATGACAATAAAGCCATTGCGATTAGGCATCGTTACCTGAGGAAGTGAATCTTCATTGAGTTCTATATCTGCGGCAATTATATCATCTTGATTTAATATGTATGCGCAAAGTGCATAGACCTCATCGGCCGTAAGTGAAAATGGTGCATTAATAGGCATACTGCGACGAATGTAATCAAACAGGGTGGTGGCATAAGGCCAATAACTATTCACCGTCTTTTCAGGATAATCACTCGTAAGGGTGCCGACTTCACCATGCAATGGATCTGCACTGGCGCCTATACCCTCAGGGCCGTGGCAGCTTGCACATTTGACGGAAAAAATTTTAGCACCTTGAGCTGCGGTTCCTTTGCCGGTTGGTAAATCTTTACCATCAGGAGAAATGCTCAAATTCCATTGTGCTTGCTGGCTAAGTTGGTTAGCGGGTGTGCCCAGCGGCTGATAGTGGTCATCGGCATGACAAGTCATGAATAACAGTAAAAGTAGAATGTGACTGAGAAGTTTAGAAACCGTAGACATGATTAATGTCTCCCTCTTCAGTAATTTCCCAACTGATGATGGCGTTGTAATGAAAAAATCCATGTTTGCCACGTTGTGCAATTAAATCTTCTCGGGAGGGTTGTATATAACCTGTTTCATCGGTGGCACGACTTTGTAAAATTGCATAGTCACCTTGCCAATGCCACGGCAGGCTAAAGCGAGTAAAAGCACGATCTAATACAGGAGCATGTAATTCTGCATCTACCCAGTTTTCACCACCATCGTCGGAGATTTCAACACGTGTGATTTTTCCTCGACCAGACCATGCAAGCCCAGTGACCTGATAAATACCGGGGTTGTCTGGCAGCATCATGCCAAGCGATGGAGAGGTGATCAGTGATTTGGCATCCATGACAAAGGTGAATTGGCGCGCCTTACCATCGGGCTGTAACTCAGTATATTGTGATGTTTCATCACGCGACATAACGGGCTGATCCGTTAGGCGCAATTGTCGTAACCATTTTACATTTAAAATCCCTTCCCAACCTGGCAGTACCAAGCGCATAGGGTAGCCATTTTCTGGTCGCAGTCGTTCCCCATTTTGATAAAGAGCGAGCATGGCATCATCAAGTAGTTTATCTAGTGGGATACTGATGTTTAAAGCAGCCGCGTCGGCACCTTCTGCTATAACCCATTTAGCAGTAGGTTTGATGCCTGCTTCCTGAAGCAATATTTTCAGTGGAATACCTGTCCATTCAGCATTGGAGACCAAGCCGTGGGCATAGCCCGCTTGTGATTGAATCGGATTACTACGCCAACCACTATTGCTGTTACCACCACATTCAATAAAACAGGTACGAGAGATCATCGGGTAACGAAGCAGACTTTTAACATCAAAGCTTAACGGTTTATCGACCAGACCATCGATCAGAAGAATATGCTGAGCGGGATCAATGTCTGGCACCCCATTATGATGGCGTTCATAATGGAGACCATTGGGGGTGATGGTGCCTTGCAAATCATGTAACGGTGTCCAGGAAACCCCATTTCCGGGTGCATCGGGATTGGCTGAAATCCATCTAATTATTTGTTGTTCGTGTGGTGAAGGTTGGCCGTAATTACTGAAATCCCCACCCGGTTTTCGCATCCAGTCTGGCAAGTCATCAGGAAATTCGAGCGACTCTGAATTAGCCCATACTGGTAGGCTAACTGTACCCGCTAAAGCACCCCCACCTAAAGCGGCTTTTTTTAAAAATTGACGGCGACTTTGAGGAGGGGAATCTTTCATTTTTAAAGCTGTTCAGTGGGTTCTGTTTCTGGCATAAACCAGCGATCAAGTTGAGCAATAGCTTCATCTTTGCCCGTATTTTTGAGCGATGAGAATAATTGAACACTGGCATTTAAATTTAGCTTTTTTAGTTCAGCTGTGACCTGATGCAAGCTTGCCATGGCTGCACCTCGTTTAAGTTTATCTGATTTTGTGAGCAGAATATGCACAGATAAGTTGGCCTGGTTCGCCCAGCTTATCATCTGCACATCAAATTCTTTAAGCGGGTGACGTATATCCATCATTAACATTAAACCCCTTAATGCTTGTCTTGTTTCAAGATATTTACCGAGTGTTTGTTGCCAACGAATTTTCATCTTCTCTGGCACTTTTGCATAACCATAGCCGGGTAGATCCACCAATGCACGCTGTTCATCAATCGCAAAGAAGTTAATCATTTGGGTTCGACCTGGGGTTTTACTGATTCGCGCCAGTGCTTTCTGATCAGTAATGGTATTGATGGCACTTGATTTTCCAGCATTAGATCGACCTGCAAAAGCGACTTCAATTCCTGTGTCAGGAGGAAGTTCGGATAGCTGAGTGGCACTAATGGTGTAATGGGCCTGGCGATAAATCTGTGACATAGGTAAAGACTCAAGGTGCAAAAATACGCCAATAAGAGTAGCATATCTGCAGCTTTAATTTATTGAATGACCACGATTAGGAATAATGATGAAAAAATTGTTGATGATGGCGGTAGCGTATTTAATGTTAGGTACAGTAGTACCTGCGATGGCAGCGGGAAATGCAAGTGCGGGTAAGGGCAAGGCAGCTGTCTGTGCAGCATGTCATGGCGCAGACGGTAACAGTCCTACAGACATGTTTCCAAAATTGGCAGGGCAGGGTGAAGCTTATCTTGTAAAACAGATGGTGGAATTCAAAAGTGGTGTGAGAAGTAACGGAATGATGGCACCCATGGTCGCGAACTTGAGTGATCAAGATATTGCTGATCTGGCGGCTTATTTTTCCGGTAATAAAGTGACACCGGGAGCGGTATCTGAAGATGAATTAAACGCAGGCAAGACGTTATATCGAGCTGGTAATAAAGAAACAGGTGTTCCTGCTTGTATGGCATGTCATGGACCGAGTGGTGCTGGTGTGCCTGCCGCCAAATGGCCAGCATTATCTAGTCAGTACAGCGCTTATGTTGAAGCTCAATTAAAAGCCTTTGCTGATGGTACTCGAAGCAATGACCCAAACAATATGATGCGTGACATTGCATCAAAAATGACGGCGGATGAAATGAAAGCTGTTGCAGCTTACGTTTCTGGATTACATTAATTTTAGTATTTTGAAAGTCGCATGGTGAAGACCATGCGACTTTTTTATTGTCAGCACATCTCCAGTGTTGGTTTCACATGGTAAAACATCTATGTCCGATGTCAGTCGATCCAAGGTTTCTCGACATACACTAAGTCAACGCATATTCCATTTTTTGGGCTCAATGGACTTGGCCATTACCCTGTTGCTAGCTTTGGCTGTGGCATCAGTAATTGGTACAGTACTGCAACAAAATCAACCTTATACTGATTACCTGATTAAGTTTGGACCTTTCTGGTTTGAAGTTTTTGAGACTGCCGGCCTTTATGATGTATACAGCGCACTGTGGTTTCTAGCCATTCTAACGTTATTGGTGATCTCCACGTCAGTGTGTGTTATTCGCCATACGCCTGGCATGCTACGAGATATGTGGAACCTGCGAACTCATGTACAGGAAAAGTCATTACGCGCCATTCATCATAACAAACAGTGGAAGGTAGCAAGCTCCGTTGATGTGACAGCAAGTGAGTTGCAAGGGAAATTAGCACAGGAAGGTTTCCGCGTGAAACAAACCCCAAAACCGGGTGAGATATTAGTGTCCGCTATGCGGGGAGGTATGAACAGGCTGGGTTATCTTTTGACTCATCTGGCGATAATTATTATTTGTCTGGGCGGACTACTGGATAGTAATTTACCGTTAAAACTTGCCGAATGGCGTGGTAGCTTGAAAATTGAAACCCGTGATTTACCAGTCAGTCAGGTGCCCGCTGAAAGCCGATTAGCGATTGGCTCACATGCATTCAGAGGTAGTATCAATATTCCTGAAGGGCGTTCATCAGAAGTTGCCTTTGTAGCAATGCGAGATGGTTATTTAGTTCAGGACTTGCCTTTTAGAGTAGAAGTGAAGGATTTTCGGGTAGAGTTTTATGACACGGGCCCACCCAAGTCATTTGAAACTGATTTGATAGTGCATGATGAGGCGCTGGAAGAACCGCTCGCTACAACAATTTCAGTGAATCACCCCTTGTTTTATAAAGGGTACGCAATTTATCAGGCGAGCTTTAGTGACGGTGGTTCTGGACTGACTATTGACGCCTGGCCTCTGGATAATCGCGCGGGTAATAATCCTGTTACTTTTGAAACAAAAGTATTTGATAATCGCCAAATGCATTGGGGAGATCAAAGTTTACGGCTGGAAATGACATCCTTTCGACCTTTTAATATTAATCCAGATCCGACAGCCGATGAGCCAGACAGAATCAGAAACTTTGGACCTAGTATGGGGTTTAAACTACGTTCAAATACCGGTGAGGCATTAGAGTATCTCAACTATATGTTGCCTCTGGAAAGAGAAGGGCGTGAATTTTATATCGGTGGTGTGAGAACAAGTCCAGCAGAAGAATTTGCCTATCTATATATTCCTGTTGACGACAACGGTGAAATGACGGAATTTGTTCAGTTTTTGCAACGATTGCACAACAAAAAACTGATATCTGAACACGCGAAAGAGATGATGCAGATAACACTCGCCGAACTGCCAGACCACACGATAGAGTTAGAAAAAAGCCTGGAAAGTACGTTAACATCGTTGGTGACCATGTTTATGCGGGGTGGTTTTACAGAAGTCACTGAATTTATAGATAGCAGCTTACCCGAAGCCGAGCGTGATACGTTGGGGCCCGCTTATTTAAGTATGCTCAGAGAAATGTTAGCTCGTATTTATTTCAGCGTTTTCGATAACAATGATACTGAAGCTGTTAACGATGCACGATTATTGTTCCTGCAAGATGCTGTAGATGCAATTGGTAGCTTGTCTCGCTATGGTTCGCCGGTATTTTTATTATTATCTGATTATAACCATGTTGAAGCGAGTGGGTTACAAGTGACGCGATCGCCGGGTAAACGTACAGTATATTTGGGTTGTGCTTTATTAATAGCAGGCGTATTTTTATTATTTTATTTACCACAACGTCGTTTCTGGGCATTGGTTAAAGACAATGGCACTGGTTCAGAAATTTTACTGGCGGGGATGAGTAACCGTAATCCACGTGAGTTCGATATCATTTTTGAACAAGTGACGAATCAGCTACAGCAGACATCAGGGAACTCTAACTCTCGTTAATGTTCTTAAACCATGTATATGAAATAGATAAACCATCTTAAAGAGTAATTAATGACACAGATAGCAGGCACGATTAACACTGAGACCAGCCGACCATTAATGCAATGGTTATGGCGTGGCCTAATACTAATGGCAACAGTGGTGCTATTTAGTTTGTATTCCAATGTGCTGGATGAATATGAGATCGGTATTGTTGTGTTAAGTGCCATCAGTTTGGTATTGCTTGGACAAAACTGGCCAGGTTTTCGTGGGCATATTGTCATTGTAGCGATACTGAGTTTATTTGCTGTTCAGCGCTATGGGAACGATCTGGCCAGTGGCAATACGGACTTCTTTTTAAGCTATTTATTAGCCAGTCAATCTGCTTTTATGTGGATGAGTGCTTTATTTGTAATGGCAACGGTGGCCTATTTTTCCGGTTTGCTTTTCCGATCAGAATTCACTGAAAAAACAGGCACAGTTTTGACATGGTCAGCAGCGACCATGGGCATGATAGGTTTGATGGTGCGTTGGAAAGAATCGTACTTAATAGGGGCAGATGTTGGCCATATACCGGTCAGTAATTTATACGAAGTATTTATTCTATTTGCGGTGATTACGGCATTGGTCTATTTATTTTATGAACGTCGCTATCAAACCCGTTCTTTGGGTGGCTTTGTCTTATTGGTGATCAGTGCAGCAGTTGCATTTCAGCTATGGTATACCTTTGAGCGAAACGCACATGAAATTCAACCTCTGGTGCCTGCCTTACAGAGTTACTGGATGAAAATACACGTACCGGCTAACTTTGTCGGATATGGTGCATTTGCAATGGCAGCGATGATTGGCGTGGCATATTTACTGACGTCATGGCGACAGGAAAAAAATCCACAAGGTTTGCTGGCGACGACTATGCCTGAGCTGGTAGTCATGGATGATCTGATGTACAAATCCATTGCATTGGGGTTTGCATTCTTTACGGTGGCGACGGTATTAGGAGCGCTATGGGCAGCAGAAGCATGGGGTGGATATTGGTCGTGGGATCCTAAGGAAACCTGGGCTTTGATTGTTTGGTTAAACTATGCTGCCTGGTTACATATGCGTATGACCAAAGGCTGGCATGGCCGTTATATGGCCTGGTGGGCAGTAATAGGATTATTAGTGACTATATTTGCCTTTTTAGGTGTCAATATGTTCCTATCGGGACTGCATTCATATGGCACTTTGTAGCATCAACACGATTTAACATTAAAGGAAGAAAAACAACATGAAAAAAATGATTCAAATGGCACTGATAGTCGTGGCCTCATTATTACCCGTAATTAGTAATGCTATGCCGCTGGCATTTGTTGATGGGGTCCATTACAAAGCGACCACGCAAAAATTAGCGACCAGTGATGAAAATGTCGTTGAAGTGATTGAATTATTTTCATATAGCTGCCCTCATTGTTTTCGCCTCGATCCTCAAGTAATGGAATGGAAAAAAACATTGCCTGAAAATGTGAAGTTCACCTACGTGCCTGCGATTTTCCGTGACAGCTGGTTGCAACTGGCAAAAGTATTTTATGCTGCTGAATCTACCGGGGATCTGGAAAAATTACATCCTTTATTGTTTAACGCTATTCATGTTGAAAAGCGTCGTTTAACTACCGAAGACCAGTTACTGGACTTTGTAGTTGAGCAAGGTATTGATCGTGAAACGTTTGTGAAAGCGATGAATTCTTTTGCAGTAAAAGGCAAGGTAA
>Ga0224506_10000249_pt1 | contig 51461 bp, 40 predicted proteins | sample SF_Jan12_sed_USG_2_FD_169108 | JGI IMG/M metagenome (GOLD analysis project Ga0224506, IMG submission 169108) | Sediment microbial communities from San Francisco Bay, California, United States - SF_Jan12_sed_USGS_8_1 | ecosystem: Environmental > Aquatic > Marine > Sediment | place: USA... | reverse complement strand
GAGACGCTGATAAGGGCGCGTTTGATTGTGCTCATGAGTAGTTTTACTTCATTGTATTTAAAGAAATGAGCGCGCATTGTACCCGATCAGGCGGGCAGGAATACAGAATCGTTCCCTGTAATTTACAGGGAACGGAGAATTTACTTCAGCTTATTGAGGTAAGTTAATGGTATGGGTTAATCCAGACCGTAGAGTTTCAATTTCTTCCGTAAAGTACTGCGATTTAATCCCAGCATAATGGCTGCTTTGGTCTGGTTGCCACGCGCATATTGCATGGTTGTTTCCAGTAGCGGTTGTTCCATCTCACCCAGTACCATACGGTAAAGCTCATTAGGTTCCTGACCATCCAGATTATGGAAATAGGTTTCCATGGCCATCTTGATATAGTCGCGTAAAGGCTTGTCACTTACTGCGATTGGATTAATGTTTTCTTGTTCTTCCAGAATTTCATTTCTGGCAATAGCTGTGTTCATCATGCAGCCAGTCCCTCTTGTTCTTGTTGTTGTTCAAAAAATTCACTAACCAGGCGGTGCTGCTGTTCCATTGAATCCGCCCTGTTTACCTGACGACGGAACTCGGCACTGCTTTTGAGTCCCTTGCTGTACCAGGAAATATGTTTGCGTGCCATACGAACGCCTGTGTATTCCCCGTAAAAATCATAAAGGTTTACCAGATGGTCTAACAGGATATCACGAACTTCTGTAACACCGGGTTCAGGTAACAGCTTGCCGGTTTTCAGATAATGATCAATTTCCCTGAATATCCAGGGGCGTCCCTGTGCTGCACGTCCGATCATAATACCATCTACACCACTATAGTCGAGTACCTGTTTTGCTTTTTCGGGTGATGTAATGTCGCCATTGGCTATGACCGGGATATTAACAGAAAGTTTAATGGCACGAATAGTGTCGTATTCAGCTTCACCCTTGTAGGCGCAGGCACGGGTGCGGCCATGTACGGCCAGTGATTGAATACCGGACTGTTCAGCAATTTGTGCAATTCTGACGCCATTACGGTTTTCCTTATCCCAACCAGTACGGATTTTCAAAGTAACCGGAATATCAACAGACTCGACAACAGATTCCAGAATTTCACCTACCAGCTTTTCATTTTGCAGTAGTGCGGAACCGGCCATGACATTACAAATCTTTTTAGCGGGGCAACCCATATTAATATCAATAATCTGTGCGCCATTATCACGGTTGTGACGGGCCGCCTCGGCCATGAGTTTTGGATCAGCGCCGACAATCTGAACCGAACGTGGTTCGGTTTCACCGTCATGATTGGCGCGACGTTTTGTTTTTTTACTGCCCCAGAGTAATGAGTTGGAAGACACCATTTCAGATACGGCCATACCGGCTCCCATACTTTTGCACAACTGGCGGAATGGGCGATCAGTCACACCGGCCATCGGGGCAAGTATCAGGTTGTTTTCCAGTTGATAGGGGCCTATACGCATGGGATCAATAAAATTGTCTATAAAATGGCCGGCTATCATAACGTGACCAACACTGGTTTGGAAGTCAAAAAAAGGGGTTTAATTATTGTTAATAATCAGTTAAGTACTAATACAGAGGTATTTAAATCAAGAGGTTAGTGAAAATAGTGATGAGCAGGAATGCAGGCTGGTTCTCACTATTTGAAGTCAAAATCATAATTGATGGCGCGTGCGCCTGGATCATTTATTTCAATGACAGCACGTATCGGCACATCCGGTTTTATACCTTCCTTAATATCAACCGTTGAGTCGAGATAGGCAACAGGAAGGAAATAACGCCCTGCCACCGGACTTTGATCGATATCAGACAACTGAAACTGGATTACCGGATAGGCTTGATAAAAAGGTGACTTATTAATAAAGACAATCGTTACCATGAGTGCATTCTGGTAGTTTGGATGTGATCTAACGTCCTGACTGACAAATTCAAGCTGTTCGAGATTACTATACAAAGGCACCTTGCATTCGGTTATTTCACAAAACTTTATTACCCAGGGTCTGGCAGAAGCGATCTGACTCAGATCATCACGCATGGTGTAGATATATTGGCTGGTTAAAAGTAGCAGTGACGTCAGGATGCCAAAAACCCAGACAAGTTGTATCCCCCAGGAGGGTGTTTTGTCTTCTGATGGGATAAAGTCATCAATAGCTGTCGTATCTTCTGCAACCTGATCGGCTGTAATTTTTTCCTCTACTGGTTCTTCTACGGGTTTCTCAAGAGATTGCTCTGTAAGGCTGTCTAGCGAGATATCCAGTGCTTCGGCTTCTTCAGCACCATGTTTTGTTGAAGCAGGTGCATCATCGAAATCTTCCAGCTGACTTTGCAGGAAATCCTGCAGACTGCTGTTTTCATTCAGACCATCATTTTCTTCTTCTGGCTCAGCCTCTACAGTTTCTCCAACGGGTTCTGTGTCTGTTGTTTCTTCAGACTCTGAAGAGGCATCTAGTGGCTCTTCTTCCAGAACAGTTTCTTCGGTAACAGGTTCGGCATCAGTGGAAGCAGTTGCCTGATCTTCTTCTTCCAGCATGGCGGCCCATTCTTCAGCTACCTTGTCCGCATTTTCTTCGGTCAGCTCAACGGGCTCTGCATCTGTGTCAGCTTCCTGCGATATTTCCTCTGGATTGGGTTCTTCAGCTACAGACTCCGGTTCGACATCCTGAGATGGTTCGGCTTGCTCTTCTTCTTCCAGCATGGTCGCCCATTCGGATGCCATTTTGTCAGCTTCATCTTCAGTAGTTTGCTCAACTGGTTCCGTTGTTTCAGGTTCTGTTACTTCAGCTGTCTCCGTTACAGTTTCTGGAGGCACATTTTCCTGTGTGACTTCCTCTGGTGCAGGTTCAGTTTCAACTTCGGATGTTGTTTCAGCTTCTATAGATGTTGCAATAGATTCTTCTTCCATTGCTGCTTCAATCGTTGATTTACTCGGCCCGGGAGAAGCCATGTCTGTTTTATTTTTATCGTCGGATACTGGTGTTGCAGGTTTTGTTGTATCGCCTAATTCATTAAAGACAATGCTTTCTTCAACGGCAGGTTCAGGGCGTTGAAAGTCATCAGAAATAGCTTCCATAAAATCATTGGCTTCATCAAACAGGGAAAAGGCATCATCATCGGCTTCCGATGATGATGTATCCGGCTCCTGTGTGGCTGTTGAAGCTTCGGCATGAAGTTCAGTCTCTGGCTCGGTTCCAGATACGGGGTTTTCTATTTCTGTCGGTGGGATTGATTCAGCTGTGGTTTCAGTAGGGGATTGAGTTGTTTTGTTGCCGGGCAATTCATCCATCACATGTGCCATGGCCTCAAATACGTGACTGCACTGGCTGCAACGCACTCTACCACGCGCAACCTGCAAGTGTTCTTCACTAAAACCAAAAACGGTTTTACATTCGGGACATTGGGTAAACATAATCTCTATAGTGTAGTCGTCGTATCCGGATTCTTGTACGTGAGTCCCCGTTTTTTATGCCTTTTTTCCTTCAAGCAAGACCCAATCATCTTTTTTTCGAGGTGCTGACAGCTTAAACCAGGATTGATAATGTGTGCTCACTTCCAGTGCCTGTTTCTCAAGCAATCCCGATAAAACCAGCAGTCCCCCTGATTTTGTGTGTTCAGCAATTACGGGTGCCAGCGCCATTAATGGCCCTGCCAGAATATTGGCAAGTACCAGATTTGACTGGAGATCAGGTAACTCATCGGGGCGGCCAACCGTGATTTTTTCCTGAACACGATTTTGTTTTGCATTAGTTTGTGTGGCAATCAGGGCTTGCGGATCATGGTCGATGGCCCAGACATGTCTCGCACCCAGCAAGGCAGCAGCAATTGCCAGGATGCCGGAGCCACAACCATAATCAATGACATCAAGTCCGGTTATGTCATGCTGATCCAGCCACTCAAGGCACAGGGAAGTCGTCGGATGTGTACCGGTGCCAAAGGCCAGTCCCGGATCAAGCATCAGGTTGATGGCTTCCGGTTGCGGAGGTGTTGACCAGCTCGGGCAAATCCACAAGCGTTGACCAAATGACATGGGATGATAATTATCCATCCAGGCACGTTCCCAGTCCTTGTCTTCCAGTGGTTCGAGTTGATACTGGAGTTTTGTTCCTGTTGATTGACTTAAAGATTGAATCACACGATCCATATTGCTGTCGGCTTCAAACAAACCAATAACAATTGTTTCGGGCCAGACAGGGGTTTCCCCCGGACCGGGTTCAAGGAGGGGTGTATCTCCGGCATCACGCAGGGTAACAGCCAGTGCGCCGGCTTCTGTTAATAGTTCTGATAATGTTTCTGTATTTTCAGAGGTGGCGCTTAGTCTGAGTTGTAACCAGGGCATCGGTTCCTTGGGAATTAAAGCCCGAGTTTTTTCTCAAGATAGTGAATGTTAGTACCACCCTTCAGAAAAGCACTATCACGCATAATATCCTGATGTAATGGAATATTGGTTTTGATTCCATCAATCACAATTTCTGTTAACGCAGTTCTGATGCGTGCGATGGCAGAATCCCGATTTTCACCATGCGCAATCAGTTTGCCAATCAGGGAATCATAATGCGGAGGCACCATATAACCATTGTATATATGACTGTCTACCCGGATACCCGGTCCACCGGGTGCATGATATTGTTTAATCAAGCCGGGAGAAGGTAAAAAGTTTTTCGGATCTTCGGCATTGATACGGCATTCGATTGCATGCCCGGTAATTTTTATGTCTTCCTGTTTGTAACGCAGGGGTTCACCGGATGCGATCAGTAACTGTTCTTTTACAATATCAATACCGGTAATCATTTCGGTAACCGGATGTTCAACCTGTACACGGGTATTCATTTCAATAAAATAGAATTCACCATTTTCATACAGGAACTCAAAAGTACCGGCACCACGATAACCAATTTGACGACATGCCTCGGATACGCGTTCACCAATTCGATGACGTTCCTCTTCGGTGATTCCCGGTGCAGGTGCTTCTTCAACTACCTTTTGGTGACGTCGTTGCATAGAACAGTCACGCTCACCCAGATGAATTGCATTGCCGTGTTCATCAGCAAGTACCTGGAACTCGACGTGACGCGGGTTTTCCAGATATTTTTCCATGTAGACCATATCGTTATTAAATGCAGTACCGGCCTCGGTCTTGGTCAATGAAATGGAATTCAGCAGGGAACCCTCACTGTGCACGACACGCATACCACGGCCACCACCACCACCGGCGGCCTTGATAATAACGGGATAACCGATTTGTTTTGCCATGCGTATATTGGTTTCGTGATCATCACCGAGCGGTCCGTCTGAACCCGGAACACAGGGAACGCCCGCTGCTTTCATGGATTCAATCGCCGCGACCTTGTCACCCATAATACGGATTGTTTCTGCCTTCGGACCAATAAAAACAAAACCACTTTGTTCTACACGTTCGGCAAAGTCTGCATTCTCGGACAGAAAGCCATATCCCGGATGGATACCGACTGCATCAGTAACTTCAGCAGCGCTTATAATGGCTGGTGTATTCAGATAACTTTTAATTGAAGGGGCAGGTCCGATACAAACAGATTCATCTGCTAATCGTACATGTTTCAGATCACGATCAGCTTCTGAATGAATGGCAACAGTTTTGATACCCAGTTCGCGGCATGCACGTAAAATACGCAGTGCAATTTCACCCCGGTTGGCGATGACAATTTTTTCCAGCATGATTTAATCCGACCGTTAGTGAATTATTCGATAACAAACATGGCCTGACCGAATTCAACCGGTTGACCATTTTCGACCAGAATGGCAGCAATCTTGCCTGATTTATCAGCCTCTATCTGATTAAGCATTTTCATCGCTTCAACAATACAGAGAGTGTCACCAATGTTCACTTGCTGGCCAACATTGACGAATTCCTTGGCGCCAGGTGAAGGTGCACGGTAAAACGTACCTACCATTGGTGAGGTCACCTGATGACCTGCCGGTATATCGCTGGCTGGTTCAGCAGTTTCTGCTGGTGCAGCGGCAGGAGCCGGTGCGCTGGCAGGAGCCGGTGCGGCAGCCATAGCAAACTGTTGTGGTGCAACAGTCAGGCTTTGGCGACTAATGCGTACGGACTCTTCGCCTTCCTTAATTTCAATTTCAGCAATTCCGGATTCTTCCAGAAGCTCTATCAGTTTTTTTACTTTACGAATATCCATAGAAATTGATCACTCAGTTTTTATGTTTGAGGTAATGCACTGCTGCTTGCAGTGCAAGTTCATATCCAATTGCACCTAATCCACTGATCACACCCCGTGCCAGATCAGAAAAATAGGATTGCTGACGAAATTCTTCCCGCGCATGAATATTGGAAAGATGTATTTCAATAAACGGAATTTTGGTGGCCGCCAGTGCATCACGAATTGCGACACTGGTATGAGTAAAGGCTGCCGGGTTAATCAGAATAAAACTGACACCATCTGCTTGTGCCTGCTGAATACGGTTTACCAGTTCATGTTCGGCATTACTCTGAAAGGTTTCCAACAGGTGTCCACTACCAGAGGTAAGTGTGGTGAGCTGTTGGTTGATGGTGTCGAGATTGCTATTCCCGTAGTGTTCGGGTTCACGCGTACCCAACAGGTTCAGATTGGGGCCGTTGATTACAAGAATAGTTGCCATGTTTGTTTTTTATCAGATTTTTAATTGTTTTAGCGACATGATAGCCGCTGTTTCATGCAAATTGACTCATCCGGAGTCTGGAATGGTGCAAGTGTGCCTTAATCAGACCAATTTGTCCAGTTCAAGCCACATAGCGGCAATTTCGCAGAAGTTCAGTGCGATATTGAGTAAAACAGGCTGAATTCCAGTATTAAAGTAATGGATTAATGGCTTTGAGCAACATTTCTCTGGTGAGTTCACCACGGTGAGTCAGTGTTATCTTGCCAGTTCTGTCCATAATGATGCTGTAGGGTAAGGCACCAATCCGGTTACCCAGTTGTTTTGCGAGCTGGATAGCGTCTTTTTCACCCCAGAGGACGGGATAAGTGATATCCATACTGTTAATAAAATCCATGACATCATCTCGATTATCAATTGCGATCCCGACCACCTGAAATCCCTTGTCACCGTGTGATTTCATTACATCAATGAAAGCAGGAATCTCCTTGAGACAGGGTGGACACCAGGTAGCCCAGAAATTGATCAGTACAACTTTGCCATCCCAGTTGGAGACATGTTGCAGCTTGCCATCCATATCAGGCAACTGAAAGTCAGGGCGATGCATACCAACTGCTTCTACCGGATGCGGGGTATCACGTTTACGAGGCGGCTTGTAGACGTGAGGATCGAGCAGGCTAAAGGTTAAAACCGTGGCGACGAAACCGGCGATAAGCAGGATCAGGCCTGCAGCAAATGCATTTTTATTTTTCATAGCGGTTATTTTAACCCAGAAAAATTAGTTGGGCACGGAAAGAATGTGCAAGATATTGGTTTGGATAGTGTAATGAAAAAATATGTAGCCACCTTATTGGCGGTAAATATTTTTTCATATAGCTAGACTAATCAAAAGATTGTGCAGGCTTCCGTGAATCAACCGATTTTTCTGGGTTTAGTGCATTCCTGATGTGATTCATAAATTTATCAGGAGGAGAATAACCTACCAGTCTGTATTGTTTGAGTTCATCACCATTTTTATCAAAGAACAGGATGGCAGGTGGGCCAATAATACCAAGGTGTTTCATTAATTCCTTGTCCTGATCATCATTGGGAGTGACATCAGTTTGCAAAACAACGGCTCGTTCCAGATAACTCACAATTTCAGGATTAGCAAATGTCGTTCGTTCCAGCTTTACACAATCCACACACCAGTCTGCATAAAAATCAATCATGACTGGCTTGCCTTGTGTCTTTGCATTTTCCATTTCTGTTTTAAATTCATCCAGCCCTTTTATCTTTTTAAATCCAACATGGATCGTTTGTTGCTGCACAGATCCATTAAGCGAAATTTTTTCCAGCGGATAAAATATGTCACGTGCACCGGTTGCTGCACCTATTAGCAGCATCACACCGTAAATAAGGAAAATAATACCCAGTCCCTTGCCCAGCTTTTTCCAGCCGCTGGCATCGACGGGCAATGTCTGCAATGTACCTAAGTAAACTGAAGTCATGATAAACAGGGTAGCCCACAAGGCCATTGAAATACCGGGTGACAAAATACGTTCCAGAATCCAGATCGCAAGACCCAGTAACATCACACCAAAGGCAGTCTTCACTACATTCATCCATGCACCTGCCTTGGGTAACCATTTTCCGGCTGAGGTACCGATTGCGATCAACGGTACGCCCATGCCCATACTCATCGCGAACAATGCAAGCCCGCCCAACATGGCATCTTTAGTCTGACTGATATAAATCAATGCACCGGCCAGTGGCGGGGCAACACAAGGACCTACGATCAAGGCAGAAAGAAGTCCCATGATAGCAACACCAATAATGCTGCCGCCCTGTTGCTTGTTACTGAGTTCATTCAGTTTTGACTGTAATGCAGACGGTAATTGCAGTTCATAAAAACCAAACATGGAAAGTGCAAGAAAAACAAATACTGCACTGAAACTGATCAATAACCAGGGTTCCTGAAATGCAGCTTGCAGGTTATAGCCCCACCAGCCTGCGATTATGCCTGCAATGGTGTATGTGAATGCCATTGCCAGTACGTAGGTCAGTGATAAAACAAAGGCGCGCGCAGTAGAAAGCGTTTTGCCTTGCCCAACAATGATACTGGAAAGGATCGGTATCATCGGAAACACGCAGGGCGTGAAAGCCAGCAATAAACCAAACCCGAAAAAGGTCAGCACAATAACGGGTAGGTTATTTTCCGACAGGGTTTGTGCAATGCTGTCCTGTTCTGAAATGACAACAGGTTCAGTAGTTGTTGCTGTTGCAGTCTGGTTTGCAGAGGGCAATGACAACTCAACAGTCTTGCTCATCGGTGCATAACAGATGGAATTTTCCTTACATCCCTGATATTCAACTGTGAGTGTTATTGTTTCTGATGCCAGATTCGTACGTTGTAATGAAATTGTGGCATCAACATTTTTAAAATAGACTTCCATTTCACCAAAGTATTCATCGTGTTTATTTTTGCCTTTGGGAAATGCCACATTGCCAATCGTGACAGAGCTCTCCTTGATATTAAATTTAAAGCGGTCACGATAGAGATAATAACCATCAGCAATATTCCAACGCGCAATGACAGTACTGCCATCAACAATTTTGTAATTAAATGCAAATGCCTTGTCAGGTTCGAGAATGTTATTGGCATCGTCACTCATGCCAAAACCGCCAAACAGATCGGCAGATGATGTATCGGCTATAGAAAATGAAAATGGCAGATAAAGGAACAGTAGTAAGATTACATTACGCAAATTCATAAGGGCTTTTACTCGCATTGCTGGCTGATCCAGCCAAGATATTCATTTAATCCGCCTGATACAGAGACAGAGATAATTTCAGGAAGTTCATAGGGATGATTTTCCCTAATCATTTTTTCCAGTTCAGGGTAGCTGTTTTTTACTGATTTTATAACAAGCAGACATTCGGTACCGGTTTCAAGTTTACCTTTCCATTCGTATATGGAAGTCAGTCCGGGGATAATATTAATACAGGCCGCCATTCTGTTTTTAACCAGCAAGGTAGCAAGATTCTTGGCTACCCCCATATCCGGGCAGGTATTGAGGACAATATGGTAGTTCTCGGGGTTAATGTCTTGTACCATGATTTTAATAGTATAAATGATTGGGCTTGATATAGAGGTATACAACCTTAATATAAGAAGGACAATCTGAATATAAAGATTTCATAAAACCATATAGACACCTATTGTGAAGATTCTATTCCTCATTTTCCTGCTGATCCCGATTATCGAGATTTATTTCCTGATCGAAATTGGTGAGGTGATAGGTGCCATACCCACGGTATTTCTTGTGGTTTTTACAGCCGTTCTGGGTGCGCAGTTATTACGGTTTCAGGGACTTTCAGCCCTGCAGCGGGTGCAGGCGAGCATGGCGCGAGGTGAGATGCCGGCGGTGGAATTGCTCGAAGGTGTGGTCATGCTGGTGGGAGGCGCGTTATTACTGACCCCCGGATTTTTCACGGATGCGCTTGGATTTATGTGCCTGATTCCGCCTCTGCGCCGCAAGATCATTTTTTCGGTTATTGCCCGATTTTTTCGATTTCCCGATGGCGGTGGACCCTCATCTCAATCCCCTCCTCATGGTCCGCGTACCATTGAGGGAGAGTATCAACGCCTCGATGATGATAAATAAATTCACCTGACCCCCTTGAATCCTGCCTATTTGACCTTATCATTAGCACTCATCAACGGCGAGTGCTAACAAGGCGCCGCAGATATTCTAAAAATATCATTTAAAACAATATGTTATAGGAGATTTAAAGAAGATGAATATTCGTCCACTCCATGATCGCGTCATCGTACGCCGTGTTGAAGAAGAACGTACTTCAGCTGGCGGTATCGTGATTCCTGATACTGCAACTGAAAAGCCAAGCCAGGGAGAAATTCTGGCCGTTGGCAATGGCAAACTGCTGGAAAGCGGTGAAGTTCGTCCCCTCGATGTCAAAGTGGGTGACAAGGTGTTGTTTGGAAAATACTCCGGCACCGAAGTAAAGGTTTCTGGGCAAGAAGTGCTCGTAATGCGTGAAGAAGACATCATGGGTGTCGTTCAATAATCACCATCAGGCATTTTTTCAGATTTAACAAGTTTCGAATTAAAGGGGAAATACTATGTCAGCAAAAGACGTAAGATTCAGCGATGAAGCCCGTCACGGTATGGTCAATGGTGTGAACATTTTGGCCAATGCAGTAAAAGTCACACTGGGACCTAAAGGTCGCAATGTGGTTCTGGATAAGAGTTTTGGTGCACCAACAGTAACTAAAGATGGTGTGTCTGTTGCAAAGGAAATTGAATTAAAAGACAAGTTTGAAAACATGGGCGCACAGATGGTGAAGGAAGTTGCTTCCCAGACTTCTGATGTGGCCGGTGATGGTACAACTACAGCGACTGTGCTTGCACAGGCTATTCTGCGTGAAGGCATGAAGGCAGTTGCTGCGGGCATGAACCCGATGGACTTGAAACGTGGTATCGATAAGGCAGCAACCAATGCGGTTGAAGCGTTGAAGGCCATGTCAAAGCCATGTGCCGATGAAAAAGCCATCGCACAGGTTGGTACTATTTCTGCCAACTCGGATGAAAGTATCGGCAAGAACATTGCAGATGCAATGAGCAAGGTTGGTAAAGAAGGTGTTATTACCGTTGAAGAAGGTTCTGCACTGGAAGATGAACTGGATGTAGTTGAAGGTATGCAGTTTGATCGCGGTTATCTTTCACCTTACTTTGTTAATAACCAGAACAACATGAGCGCCGAAATGGAAGCGCCATTTATTCTTTTATATGACAAGAAAATTTCCAATATTCGTGAAATGCTGCCGATTCTGGAAGGTGTGGCAAAGGCCGGCAAGCCATTATTGATTGTTGCGGAAGATGTTGATGGTGAAGCGCTGGCGACACTGGTTGTAAACAACATTCGCGGTATTGTTAAGGTTTGTGCAGTCAAGGCTCCTGGTTTTGGTGACCGTCGCAAGGCCATGTTGCAGGACATCGCAATTCTGACTGGTGGTCAGGTGATTTCAGAAGAAGTCGGTTTAAGTCTTGAAAAGGCAACACTGGATGATCTGGGTTCTGCCAAGAAAGTGAATATTAACAAGGAAAACACAACCATTATTGATGGCGCCGGTAATCCAAAGGATATCGAAGCACGCGTTAATCAGGTCCGTACTCAAATCGAAGAAGCCACTTCTGATTATGACAAGGAAAAGATGCAGGAACGTGTCGCCAAACTGGCTGGCGGTGTTGCCGTTATCAAGGTAGGTGCAGCAACTGAAGTCGAAATGAAAGAAAAGAAAGCGCGTGTTGAAGATGCCCTGCATGCAACCCGTGCTGCTGTTGAAGAAGGTATCGTACCTGGTGGTGGTAGCGCCATGCTACGTGCTCGTGCTGCTATCAAGGATCTGAAGGGTGACAATCATGATCAGGACGTTGGTATTAATATCCTGCGTCGTGCACTGGAAGAACCTCTACGTCAGATCGTAACCAATGCCGGTATTGAAGCTTCCGTTGTTCTGAACAAGGTGGAAGAAAACGGCAGTGATAACTTTGGTTACAATGCGCAGACAGGTGAATATGGTGACATGATCGAAATGGGTATCCTGGATCCAACCAAGGTTTCCCGTTCTGCATTGCAAAATGCAGCCTCGGTTGCCGGTCTGATGATCACAACTGAGTGTATGGTTACTGACCTGCCACAGGATGAAGCTGGTGCCGGCATGCCTGATATGGGCGGTATGGGTGGTATGGGCGGCATGATGTAAGCTTGCCAATTACTTTGTTGAAATTAAAAAGCCCCGCTTAGCGGGGCTTTTTTTTTGAAGATATTTTTAGCATCAGTATTTAATCGTCAGCCAGACTTAATCCACCGGGAGGTGTCGCTGTCCCACTGCCACCTGAGGCGGCTTTTTTCTGGAGTGATGCCTTGGCCGGATCAACCGCAGGCGCTGGTTTGGGAGCGCGTACTGCACCCGGATGCACCATGGTATTCTTGTTATCATCTTCATCCTGTTCAAGTTGCAGACCTGAGTTCGGATCTTCTTCTTCAGCCATGACATCTTTTTCTTCCAGACTGATACGCAGGCGCAGGTTGTTGGGTGAATCCGCATTGCGTAATGCTTCTTCCAGTGAAATTTTGCCTTCCTTGTAAATCTTGTAAATTGCACCATCAAAGGTTTGCATACCAATATTTTCGGATTTCTCCATGACTTCCTTGATAGCATGCACTTCACCCTTCATGATCAGATCACGTACCAGCGGTGTTCCCAACAATACTTCAACAGCGGCCGCACGACGACCATCTACGGTCGGAATCAGACGTTGGGAAACAAATCCACGCAAGTTGAGTGATAGATCCAGTAACAACTGATTTCGGCGATCTTCCGGGAAGAAGTTGATAATACGATCCAGCGCCTGGTTTGAGTTGTTCGCATGCAGGGTCGAGATTGCAAGGTGACCGGTTTCAGCGAAGGCAATCGCATGCTCCATGGTTTCACGATCACGAATCTCACCAATCAGGATAACGTCTGGCGCCTGACGTAATGTGTTTTTCAGTGCATCTTCATAGGAGTCGGTATCCATGCCGACTTCGCGTTGGTTAATAATAGATTTCTTGTGGTTGTGTACAAACTCAATCGGATCTTCAATAGTAATAATATGACCGTTGGCATTACTGTTTCTGTAATCAATCAATGATGCCAGTGAGGTTGATTTACCGGAGCCGGTAGCGCCGACAAACAGGATCAGTCCGCGTTTTTGCATGACCAGTTCACGCAGGATAGGAGGTAAACCCAGTTCCTGCCATTTTGGAATATCCGTTTTAATGTGACGAATCACAATACCGACTTCACCGCGTTGCTTGAAAATATTCACACGGAAACGGCCGATACCGGTTTCAGAAATAGCGAGATTCATTTCCGGTTTATGTTCAAATTCAGCAACCTGTTGGTTATTCATAATCTGGTAGGCAATTTCCTTTACCTTGCCGGAAGGCATGGTTACCTGATCAACAGGTTTCAGGTTGCCGTGAATTTTTGCACTGACCGGGGCACCTGTTGTGAAATAGAGGTCGGATGCCTCTTTTGCCACCATGATTTTCAGGTAATCTTTGAGTTCCATGGACGTTCTCCTGGCAGATTTCTTGTTGGCTGGAATACCTGTATTTAAAACGTGAGACAGGTATTCCCTATATAATGGGTGCTATCGGTCATTAAGGGCCCAGCTTTAATGGATGACTTGAGAACATTGATATCAAGAACAAGCATAACTATATGAATAATAAAGATAATTACCTAATTTGGGTGTTTTTGATTTTGCTGACCAGTTCACATAATCGGGTTTAAATGGCTAAAAAACATAAACATGGCCCTGAATTGGACCGGATCCCCCCTCCACTGCGAGAAACGGTCTCGGCACAGTGGCAACAGTACTGTGAGTCGGCAGAAGAAGAAGGGCTACGTGTTCCTGAACACGAAGAATTTTTAAATGTGCTGATACAGGTCTGGGCTGCGAGCTATTTTGTTGCCGAGAACTGTATTCGTCACCCCATGCTGTTGCATGACTTATTGTCATCAGGTGATTTATTACGTGATTACACATCAAGGGATCATGCTGCAAATCTGCAGACGTATATTGCAAAAACAAATGATGAAGAAGCATTAGCCCGAAATTTGCGTCAGTTCAGACGCCGGGAAATGGTGCGTATTGCATGGCGAGATCTGGCCGGATGGGCAGAGCTGGATGAAGTCTTGCGTGATTTGAGCTGGTTGGCCGAGACCTGTGTTGACGGTGCGCTGACTAAATTGACTGCCTGGGAAATCAAGGAATCCGGCAAGCCGATGGGTAAAGAAACCGGCCAGTTGCAGTCAATGGTTGTTGTAGGCATGGGTAAACTGGGTGCCTGTGAACTGAATTTTTCATCTGATATCGATTTGATTTTTGCGTTTCCGGAAGATGGCGAAACAAAAGGAAAATCACCGCATATTTCCAATGAAGAATTTTTTGTTCGTCTTGGTCGCCGACTGGTAAATATTCTGGATAAAACGACAGAAGACGGATTTGTTTATCGTACTGATATGAGACTGCGCCCGTTTGGTAACAGTGGTCCATTGGCAATGAGTTTTGATGCGATAGAAGAGTACTATCAGAATCACGGGCGCGAATGGGAACGCTATGCCTTTATCAAGGCGCGCGTGATTGCCGGTGACAAAAAGGCCGGTCAACAATTAATGAATATTCTAAGGCCTTTCGTTTTTCGTCGTTATCTGGATTACGGCACCTTTGAGTCATTGCGTGAAATGAAAGAAATGATTGGTCGTGAAGTGGAACGCAAGGGCATGGAAAATAACATCAAGCTGGGTCCGGGCGGAATCCGTGAGATTGAATTTATCGGTCAGGCATTTCAGTTAATTCGTGGCGGCCGTGACAAACAATTACAGGCACGGGAAATTCAGAAAATACTTTCTATGCTTGGAAAAAATAATGCCTTGCCTGCCTATGTCGTGAATGATCTTGAAAAGGCCTATGTTTTTTTACGGCGTGTCGAGAATCGTTTGCAGGAATTTAATGATGAGCAAAAACACAGCTTGCCGGATGACAAGGAGGAACGTTGTCGTCTTGCCTGGTCTATGGGATATAAAAACTGGAATACCTTCAAAAAGGATCTGGATGGCCATCGTGGCAAGGTGCAAAGTCATTTTGAGCAGGTATTTTCAGCACCACAGTCTGATTCAGGCAAACATGGCGAACATGATGTAACTGTCCAGTATAAAGCGTTATGGCAGGATGAAATGAATGCCGAGGATGCAATCGCGTTTTTGGGCAAACAGGGTTTTGTGGAAGCTGAGGAAGCGCTGGAATTAATTGAACAATTACGTGACTCATCCAGTAATCAGTCATTAAGTGCACAAGGGCATAGTCGCATGGATAAATTGATGCCCTTGTTATTAGGTGCTGTTGCCGGTTGCAAGCAGCAGGATATCTGTTTGAAAAGGATTATGCACTTACTTGAATCTATTGCCAGACGTACAGTCTATCTTGCCTTGCTGGTTGAAAATCCAATGGCATTATCACAATTGGTAAAACTGTGCGCTGCCAGCCCCTGGATTGCTGAGTTGTTAACAACACACCCCATGCTTTTTGATGAGCTGATTGATCCACGTACATTATATGCACCACTGGACAAGGAAAAACTCAGACTGGAACTGGTAACCCGTCTTGCCAATATCGATGAAGGTGATCTCGAACAACAAATGGAAGTCCTGCGTCATTTTAAACAATCCAATGTACTACGGGTTGCGGCGGCGGATATTACCGGTGCGATGCCGTTGATGGTTGTGAGTGATCACCTGACAGCGATTGCAGAACAAATCCTGCAACAGGTATTGACCATGACATGGGCTCATCTGGTATCACGTCATGGAACACCGCACTGTAAAATTAAAGGCAAGGATAAAATACCGGGTTTTATTATTGTTGGTTATGGCAAACTGGGTGGCATAGAGTTGGGCTATGGATCAGATCTGGATATTGTATTTATTCATGACAGCAGTGGTGATGATCAGGTTACCAAAGGCAAGCATTCGATTGATAACGCACAGTTCTTTGCACGTCTGGGTCAGCGCATTATTCATATACTGAATTCGTTAACACCCTCTGGTGTTCTGTACGAAGTTGATACCCGGTTACGCCCCAGTGGTGCATCAGGACTGTTGGTCACTTCCATGGAAGCTTTTACCGAATATCAAAATCAGGATGCCTGGACATGGGAACATCAGGCACTGGTGCGAGCACGGGTCGTGGCCGGTGATCCGGAGATAGCAAGCAAGTTTGAACAGGTGAGGGCTGATATATTGTCTCGTCAACGTGACAGTAGTGAGCTGCAGAAAGAGGTGCGCGAGATGCGTGAAAAAATGCGCAACGAGCTGGGTAGTCGGGATGAGGCCGTTTTCGATTTGAAACAGGATCAGGGTGGGATCGCCGATATTGAGTTTATTGTGCAATATGCCGTATTACGCTGGTCTCACGAATATCCCGCATTACTGGAGTACACAGACAATATCCGTATTCTGGATGGTCTGGTTAATACCGGTTTACTGGACAAAAAAGCCGGTGATTCACTTGCCGAGGCTTATCGCACCTATCGCGCCAGATTACATCGTTGTGTACTTGAGGAGTCTCCATCCCGGGCTAATGTCGGGGAGTATGCTGATTTTCGCCAAGGAGTTAAAAATATCTGGCAAAAATGGCTTGCAGGCTAGTCGTTGAAAGCGAGGAAAGCTACAATACACGTCTTATAAATAACGTTTTGATTTTCAGGAGTAAATTGCTATGTCTATGGCTGATCGCGACGGAGTTATCTGGTATGACGGGAAGATGGTTCCCTGGCGCGAGGCAACAACCCACGTCCTGACTCATACATTGCATTATGGTATGGGGGCGTTTGAAGGTGAGCGTGCCTACAAGACAGACAAGGGTACAGCTATTTTTCGCCTGAAAGAACATACAGATCGTTTGTTCCGTTCTGCCCATATTCTTGGTATGGATATCCCCTTCAGCAAGGATGAGATCAATGAAGCCACGCGTGCGGTGGTGCGTGAGAATAATCTGGAAACAGCCTACATTCGCCCGATGATTTTTTATGGATCGGAAGGCATGGGTTTACGTGCAGATAATCTGAAAGTACATGTCATTGTCGCGGCCTGGGAATGGGGTGCTTATCTGGGCGCTGATGGACTGGAAAAGGGAATTCGTATCAGGACTTCATCATTTACACGTCATCACGTGAATATCACCATGTGCAAGGCAAAGGCGAATGGCCATTACATTAATTCCATGCTGGCATTAAACGAAGCGTTGCGTGATGGTTATGATGAGGCACTACTGCTTGATGTTGATGGTTTTGTTGCAGAAGGCAGTGGTGAAAATATTTTCATTGTACGTAACGGCACGATCTATACACCGGAGCTGACATCGGCACTGGAAGGGATCACGCGTGATACGATTTTTCAACTGGCAAAAGACGCAGGGCTTGAGATCAAGGAAAAACGCATAACACGTGATGAGGTTTATTCTGCTGAAGAGGCCTTCTTTACAGGATCAGCGGCTGAAGTGACACCAATTCGCGAACTGGATAATCGAACCATTGGTAATGGTAAACGTGGACCTGTAACAGAGAAACTGCAAACCCTTTATTTTGATCAGGTTCATGGGCGTCGTAGCCAATATCCAGAATGGCAGGCACTGGTATAAGGAGTTACTGATGGCGACAGATACAAATGCAATACCTAATACAAAATCACATTATGAAATAGAAAAAAGTGATTTACCTTTGCATTGCCCAATGGAAAGTTCCCCATTGTGGAATTCACATCCACGGGTGTTTTTACCTATTGAAACCACCGGCAAGGCAAAATGCCCTTATTGTGGTGCCGAATATATATTGCGTGACTAGACAGGGAACTGAACCGGTAAACTTGTGAGCCAATCAAACAATGCCAAGGTCGTGTGGTATTTTTCTGACGGGAAACCAGGGCATGTGAATCAAACTCTGGGGTTGATACAGGCCCTTTCAAAAAAAATCGAGCTACAGAGTTTTGAATTTAAACCGGTATCTTTTATCAAGGCACTCTTGTTCTGGTTGTTAAAAATGTTTCCCGCTACTAACACGTTACCGTCGCCGGATTTGATAATTGGGGCTGGCCATTCTGTCCATCTATCCATGTTGGCGGCACGGCGAGCCAGGGGCGGTAAAGCCATTGTGTTGATGAAGCCCAGCTTGCCACTGATCTGGTTTGACTTGTGCATTATCCCTGAACATGATGGAGTGGACGAAAAAGGAAATGTTTTACTTACGCGTGGGGCATTGAACAGGATTGTGCCTTCACGGGACAAGCAACAGGATTTTGGTATCATGTTGATAGGTGGGCCATCGCCTCATTATGACTGGGATGATGCCAGTCTGGTTGAACGCATAAAGGCTGTTGTAGAGAAGGAAACAGGAATTCACTGGATTTTAACAACATCTCGGCGCACACCTGCTTCACTGGGAGAACGACTTAATAAATTGAGTTACTCCAATATAAAGATTGTGCCGTGGCAGGAAACAGATGCAGACTGGTTACCGGCACAATTAAGCAAGGCCGCTTATGTGTGGATTACAGAAGACAGCGTTTCCATGATCTATGAGGCCATTACCTCGGGAGCAAATTGCGGGTTGCTTGATATGCTGCGCAAATCAGATGGCAGGTTGGCAAAGGGCGTTGATAAACTGGTTACAGATGGATTTATTACACCTTTCAAGGCTTGGCAGGAAAAGGGCGAGCTTGTACACAATAATAAACAGCTTAATGAAGCAGTTCGGTGTGCTGAGTGGATTAATGAAAATATCATCAGGGTTTAAAAATGGGATTAGGTAATGTAAAGACTCAAATCACAACAGAGACAAAGTGGGATACTCTTGATTGCCCGGTTTGTGATGGTAGTCAATTCACAAAATTATTTGAGAAACAGGGTGAGCCCTTTGCGCGTTGTGATCACTGTGGTCTGGTAATGATTAATCCGCGTCCAAGCTATGATAATGTTATTGAGACGTATGATGAAGACTATAGTACCTTCTATATAAAAAAAGCGGACAAAAAGATCCAGCGTGCCAAGCGTTGGGTTAGATCAGTACAAAAATACGGTGTTAAGAGCGGTCGTTGGCTAGATGTAGGATGTTCAGCCGGATTTATTGTCAAGGCGGTCGAAGAACTGGGTTTTGAAGCTTACGGGGTTGATGTTGAAAAATATGGAGTTGAGTTTGCAAAGAGCAATCTTGGACTCAAAAATGTAGTCCATGGTATGTTGGAAGAACAAAAATATCCGGATGGTTATTTTGATGTGATTTCAGCCTATGATGTGATTGAACATGTGCCTGATTTAAACAGTTTCATTGCTGAACTAAAACGGATACTTTCCCCAAATGGTGTAATTGATATTCGCACTCCCGACGCAGGGCATTGGGCCGTGCCCAGAAAAATGGAAAACTGGAATGCAATCATACCTTCAGAGCATTTGTATTACTTTGACAAAAGGACACTACCGTTGATATTTGCCAGACATGATTTGAAGCTGGTAAAACATATGTTTAATTTCAAGCCAACCCTAAAGATGTATTTTGGATTCTCCGGGAAATAGAAATTGGGACTGACTGTCGTACAGGTTTTGCCAGCACTTGAAAGTGGAGGTGTAGAAAGAGGTACGCTGGAAGTGGCAGCAGAACTGGTTCGTCAGGGTCATCGTTCTATTGTTATTTCTGCTGGCGGGAGAATGACAGAACAGCTGAAACGAGATGGTAGTGAGCATGTTAAATGGGATATTGGTAGAAAATCACTGCTGACTTTCAGATACATTTTTAAACTCAGAAAATTTCTCAGGGAAAACAGTGTTGATATTCTGCATGCCAGATCACGTTTGCCAGCATGGATATGTTACCTTGCATGGAAAGGGATGGACAAGGATAAACGGCCACATTTTATTACCACAGTACATGGGCAATATTCAGTAAGTAAGTACAGCAGTATTATGATGTATGGTGAAAGGGTGATTGCAGTTTCAAGAACTATTCAGGATTATATTACGTCAAACTATCCATTTGTTGATCAGAGAAAAATCAGGCTTATTCCTCGCGGAGTAGATCCACAGGAGTTTCCTCATGGATACAAGCCAGAAGAAGCATGGTTAAAGACATGGCAATCTCAATATTCTCAACTCCAGAATAAAATTATCATTACAATTGCAGGCAGAATAACAAGACTAAAAGGGCATAAAGATTTTATTGAATTAATAAATAGTTTGGCAGATAAAGGTTATGATATACATGGACTGATTGTTGGTGGTACAGATGCTAAACACAAACAATATGAAAATGAACTTCGTTCAATTATCGCTGATAAAAATATAAAGGATAAAATAACATTTACAGGACACAGGATAGATGTAAGAGAAATATTCTCAGTGTCTGATATTGTTGTTTCCCTGACCAGAAAACCGGAATCATTCGGGCGCACTGTGCTGGAGGCATTAAATCTGGGAACACCCGTTGCTGGTTATGCGCATGGCGGAGTTGGCGAAATATTAAGTGATCTCTACCCTGCTGGTTGTGTAAAACCGCATGACCAGATGTTGCTGGTTAACAAGGTGGTTGATATTATTGATGGTGATGTAAAAGTCGAAGAAGTAAAAAAATACTCTTTACAGTCCATGCTGGATAATACGATTAGTGTTTACAAGGAGTTTGTATGATAGCACAGGGTTCCATTGGTCAGTTTTACACTTCTATTACCGAAAACAAGCGCGATACAATAAAAATTCTGCTGATTGCCAGCGGGCTCTTTCTTCTTCCGGTTGGTCGAGCCGTTGAATTGTCTGTATTACTGATGGCTATATTTGGAATAAGACGATTGATGTATGAGGGTAGAGGCATTTTTGTACATAAGAGTTATTATTATTTCACTTTTCTTTTTCTTGCGTTCTGGATACCGATGTTGTTGGCACTGCCTGATGCAGTCAATTTCAAGGCTTCAGCCAAAACCACTTTACTATATGTGCGATTTTATTTTGCAGGTATTTTTATTATTTCGGTATTGCGCAATCAGGATTTTATGGACAAGTACCTGGCTATTATATCTGCGGTAGTTGGATTTTTTGTCATTGATGCCTTGATTCAGATTTCTACAGGTACAGATTTATTTGGTTATAAATGGCAAGGCGCAGGAAGAGTTAATGGTCTTTTTGGTGATGACCTGAAACTGGGTATTATATTGTCTGTGTTCTCTCCTATATTGATAGAAAGTATTCTGAAAACCAGAAAAAAAATAACAAAATATATATTGCTCTTCATCACCTATGAGTTAATTCTTGCAATAATCTTATTATCAATATCACGTGCATCGCTGATTATGTTTTCAGTTGTAACTATTGGGTATACTTCAGTATTCTGGATAAGAAATCAGAAACATATAGCCTTTACAGGCATTATTCTGCTGATATTAACAGTCGCAATTGGTTATACGATGTCAGATACTATTAAAGGCCGGATAAATCCCGTAATAGATGTTTTTCAAACACAACAAAAAGATACCGCAAATTTAAGAGATAAAATCAATACAGCATTATCTGAACGTGTGCCCATCTGGGATACAGCGTTCAATATGGTGAAGGGAAATTATTTTAATGGTATTGGTTCGAGGGGATTTCGTTATGCATATAAAGAATATGCAAATCCAGATGACACGTTTACATCTACAGGAGTTGATCCAAGCCATCCGCATCAATATGTTATTGAAGTGCTGGTCGAAACCGGTGTAATTGGTTTTGTAGGACTTATTCTGTTTTTCATGAAAGGTAAACAGATTATGGTGGAGGCCTGGCATGATCGAAATTTATATATTTATGCTCCGGCAATCTGTGTGTTGGCGTGTCTGTTCCCGTTTAATACAACACTCTCGATTTATTCTTCATTCTGGGGGCAAATAGTCTGGTTTTTTATTGCGCTTTTCTGTGCCTCGGTAGGAATGCGATACAGGCACTAACCAGAAAAGTGCCCTACTTTACGGTGCACATACTGAATGCTGTTTCAAAGACTTCGCCAATACTAATATAAGACATGCATTTATCTGCCTGAGGGCAAGATGGCTTGTAACAGGTTGTGCATTTGTCATAGGTTGTCTGGATACAGGTATGTTCGCCATGATAGGGAAAATTTTTAACACAATGGTGTATACCAGTCGGTGCAAACAGGGTAAGGGTGGCCGTGCCGACGCCTGCTGCAATATGGGCAGGGCCACTGTCATTGGCAATCAGCAAAGCGACATTTGTTAGCAGGGATTTTAATTGCAGGACACTGGTTTTATTGGCCATATTGATAGAATGTTCAATAGAATCGGACATTTTCTGGCAAACAGTTTCCTCAAGATATGAACCAATAAAAATAATGAAAAATCCGGCTTGTTCCAGTTTTTGTGCAAGCTCTAGATAGCGTTGGTCGCCCCATTTTTTGCTGGCCCATTTTTTACTTGCACCTGGTGCAATAGCGATCACGGTGCGATTGCCAGCTGATTTTTCTATTAACTCTTTAAAATAAATATTTGTCCGAGTGTTCGTGTTTAAGCTGATTTTCCGGTTGTTTTCATTATTGAAGTATTCAGTTACCTTTTCATTCAAATTACCCGCTTCTGAAATATACTGAACCGGATATTTCCCCTCAGGCTTGATTGTGAGTAGTTTCTGAAACAGACTTGATGACTGGTTTACGAGAGTTTCCTTTTTTAACGGTAGTGTTAACAGATGTGATACCGAACTGCATTGAAGATTATAGATAACTGAGTATTTTCTGGTTCTTAAGTTTCGATAAAGGTTGTAGGCACGTGATAGCATATTGCTGGAAGGGTTATTATCAATTACAAAGTTATCGAAATGAGGACTGCCATAATAAAGCTCATAACCAGTCTGGGAAGTAACAAATGTGATTTTACTTTTGGGATGAAAATGACGAATCGCACGAAAAGCAGGTTCCATGGCAGCCAAATCACCCAGAGAACTGAACCGAATTATCAAAACTTCATTTTCGGGTTTAGACAGGGATACATCTGATTCTGCTTCAATATAATTACAGAATGCCTCTGATGTATTGCCCATAGATGTTTCTGTTATATAGCGTGCAACAGCTGTTGAATTAAATTTATTGTGTGATTTTAGCCGCCCGTTTCTGGCTATTCGAATACGCTCTTCATCGAATTCCATGTAATATTTTACTTTTTCCAGAAGCTCGTGTTGTCCTGAGAAATAGACGACTTCGTCTTCTGTATACAGATCACGCATTCCTGGTGTATCTGGTGTAAAGGTTAAAATACCATTACCAGTGAGTTGGGCAATGCGATCTGATGAATACAGATATACATTATTGCGCCGACTTAGATTCAAACCCATTTTGGAATCGGCAAGTGCCTGAATGTAGTTATTACCATATATGGGTGGAGTACCTAATGAACCATAAATCCTAAAATTAATATTTTTCAGGTGATCGCGCAGATATTTGATAATCTGTGTTCGTTCAGATTCTCCTTTATCAATACCGCAGAATAAAAAGTCGATTGGAAATTCTATTTTTTCATCATTTTTTAGAGTTTCAATTGATTCATCAACAGGATTAGGTAAATAAAATACATTATTGTGCTCGCGTTTAAATTTAAATAATAATTCACCTCCAGTTGTACAATAGAGATTGTCTATATTGTCAATCCGATCATATATATGTGATAGTCTTTTATCATTAAAAAGTGGGTCGACATACCACATTGAGATAATGATATTAGGCAGGATTTTTTTTATTTCCTGAAGAGTTTCATTCCAGACTATTTCACTGTGACCAATAAGGAGCATGTCAGGTTCTAGGTTATAAACTGTTTCCAGAAGCTGGCGATTCATTGCTCCGGTTCCAATACTTTTGGAGCCGAATTTGTTATTTCCTCTGGCAATATCACGGTAGCTGAAGTCATAAACAAAATGACCATTGCGAACAAGGCCATTACTCAATTTTCTATCAATTGAGTAATATGCAGCACCCGCTTTACTTATATTAAAATTAGAAACATGTATTATTTTCATGGGAATAAATTTGATTTCTTACATTATTTTATTGTGTTCTATATAGACATAATTATCAGATATTATTTTATAATACAATCACCAGAGCCAACTTGTAATTTGTGGGCGGATGATCCAGTCTTTAATCAGGATCTAGAAAAATAAACAAGCCCATCACAGAACACATCATTTCTCTGTTCTGGTTTACCCTGTTTGGTAATCTGGAATGCATTGTAGCCAAGACCTTTCATATAATTAAAAACTCTTTCAGGAGAATAGCCAGCTGCTTCAAGAGTGAACTGATTTATTTCGGTGAATACATGAGGAGAATGATCGCTGGCTGTATTAAGCACCGGTTCAAGGCTTTGTAATACTGCAGGTTCATGTCCCTCCACATCAATCTTTATCAGGCGAGGTGGAACAGATAATTCGCGGGCAAGAAACTTGCCGGTATCAATAGTTTTGATGGTTTCCTTTTTCATATCATCAGTATGTTGATAGAGGGAATTACTGCCCACATTCCCATCATCACTAATATAGAAATTGCATATATCATCCTTGTCTGAGGCAGCCGCATTTATGGCTGTCACATTTGTAAAGTCATTACGATGGATATTAGCAGTCAGTTTTTCATAGTTATTTTTTGATGCCTCAAAGGCAATAACCTGCCCATTATTACCAACCCAGCGCGAAAACATTAAAGTGTAATAGCCAATATGAGTCCCAATATCCAGTACAGTATCTCCTGGCTGAATCAAGGATTTCATGAGCGTTTTGTATTTAAGTTCTGTTCTGTAACAGCCATAAAAGAAAATGTGTCGTTGTATTTTGTCATGCAGATCAACTTCTATCTTGATATTTTCATCATAGGAGCAAACAAGCGGGTTGTTTTGTTCAATGATTGGTCTGAATAATTTATAGATATTTCCCTTGCCAGATTGAATAGGGGAGTTGTGTAGGTACCATTGAAGTATATTCATATTTTTTATCTTGTGTTTAATTAATGATGTTAGAACATAATATATCAACAATGTTTTTTGCTGCTTTACCATCGCCATACGGATTTTCTATATTGGCCATCATTTTGTAATGTACTTTGTCATTAATCAGTTTTTCTGCTTCGTTAATAATGGTTTCCTTGTTTGTGCCGACAAGGCGAACACTGGAACCTACTCCTTCAATACGTTCGGTCTTGTCACGCATTACCAGAACCGGTTTTCCAAGGGATGGTGCTTCTTCTTGTACACCACCTGAATCAGTGATGATAAACAGTGCCTTTGATAATAAGGCAACAAATGCCTCATAACCAAGCGGCTCTATAAGTTTGATGTTATTTGAACCGGAAAGTATTTTTTTTACAGGCTCTTGTACATTTGGATTGAGGTGGACAGGATAAATAATATCAAGGTCAGGATGATTTCCAGCAATGGTTTTCAGTGCTGTGCAGATATTTTCAAAACCCTGACCAAAATTCTCACGCCGGTGTCCGGTAACCAGTATAAAAGGTCGTTCAGTATGTGTGAGCGCCAAGGTGGCTTCATCACCATATATTCCATTATTAATGCGATCATTGATTTGCAACAGGGCATCTATCACTGTGTTACCGGTAATAAATACCTGTTTTTCAGAAACACCTTCTTGTATCAAGTTATCGTAATTGGTTTTTGTCGGGGCAAAATGCCATGTTGCGAGTCGTGAAGTGAGTAACCGGTTCATTTCTTCCGGAAATGGGGCATGGATATCACCGGTGCGTAAACCGGCTTCAATATGACCGACAGGGATCTTTTCATAAAATGCAGCCAAGGCGGCACAGAAGGTAGTGGTAGTATCACCTTGTACCAGCACGATGTCAGGTTTATTTTTGGCAAATATTTCAGACATGCCCTGCAGTATGGCTGAGCTCAGGCCAGCCAATTGTTGACCATGTGTCATAACATTAAGATCCATATCGGGTTTGATATCAAACAGACCAAGAATCTGATCCAGCATTTCCCGATGCTGAGCAGTGACACACACAACAGGTTCAAAATCAGGATGTTCAGTCAGCGCCCTGATAACAGGAGCCATCTTGATGGCTTCCGGGCGAGTTCCAAAGACTGTCATGACCTTTTTCATTATTGTTATATAGTGTGCTGTTTATAAATATCGATAGTGCGTTGAGCGATAGTTTGCCAGGAAAATTCATTAATCACTTTTTGTCGTGCCGCTATCCCCATATCATGCCTTAATTTGCTGTCTTGCACGAGTTTCCTGATGGCATCAGCCAATGTAACCGGATCACCGGGAGGAACAAGATAGCCGTTGCTGTTCTCTGTAATAAGAGAAGGGATACCGCCGACAGTCGTACCTACCAATGGCAGTCCACAGGCCATGGATTCAAGACCGGTAATACTGGTAGCCTCCATAAATGATGGCAGGACCGATATATCAGCCATACGGTAGACTTCAGGCATCGTATTATTAGGAATATTACCAAGGAAAATAGCCTTTTCATGCATCCCGGCAAATTTTAGCAAATCTTCTATTTTTCCACGCTCGGGCCCATCGCCGGCGAAAACAATTCTGATGGATAATTCTTTTAGCCGTGTAACAGCTTCGGCAAAAATAATGACCCCATTTTTTTCAACCAGTCGGCGCGCTAACAGGATGACGATTTCATCCTGTTTTATACCATGCTGTTGTCGAAAGGCGCTGGTATCAGGGCAGAAACGATTAATATCAACACCATTGGGAATGTAATCTACCGGGCCTTTATAGCCAATTTGTTGAATCGTGTCTGCCAACTCATGACTGGGTGCAAGAACATGCTGGATATGCGCCAGACGTTTACAGATCTTTTTATGTTCATGTTCGCCTTTACTTATTCGTTTCAGAAAACCGGAAGTATGATTTGTAAATATGACTGGCACACCCAGGTTCCTTGTTGCTTCCAATGGACGCAGGCCGTGCACATGCAGAATATCCAGTTGCGTGGTTTTAAGAAATTGTTTTAACCAGTAATGTAATAACCAGGAATAAAAGGGTTTGGCTTTCGGTATCCGAGGTCGATGGACAGTTACACTACCAAGTTGTGATATGCGCTTACGTTCATCAGCCAGTGGTAAAGTGATCACATGGGTTTCATGTCCGGCTTGTGCAATGGCCTCACCCAGTCCTACAACATGAGCAGCTACACCACCAACATTGGGAAAATAATCTGCTGTTACAAGACCTGCTTTCATATATAGACTAGTGGAATCCTTGAATCAGGGGAAAATAAAATATCGATCAGAGTACAGATAATTTTCTCCGGATGGCCGATCTCGAAAGCGGCGTTGTACCCACAGGTATTGTTCCGGATTTTTTCTGATTTGCTTTTCAATAATATCACTAATGCGTTGTGTATCTTGCACCGGATCATCACTGGGGAAATTTTCCAGTTCCGGTAATATTTCCAGTTGATAACCCTCATTGCCCGGCAAGCGATATTGGAAAAAAGGCACCACAGGCGCGCCACTCATTTTGGCAATACGTGAAGTAGCGGAATTACTGGCAGCCGGGATATTAAAGAAATTTACAAATACACTGCCCTTGCCACGATAGTTTTGATCGGGTGCATACCAGACTGGTGCCCTGTCTTTCAGACTGCGTAACAACCCGCGAATATCATCGCGATGTAAGGCCTTGTGGAACAGACGTTCACGCGCACGGCGCATAACCAGATCAAACAGTGGATTGGTCATATGGCGATAAACCACATCAATTGGCAAATAGGGGTGGAGCAGGCGACCCCCAATCTCCAGATGAGTGAAGTGGGCACTGAGTAAAATAATGCCCTTGCCTTTTTCCAACGCTTTTTGCGCATGTTCGAGTCCATCAACTTTGGCCAGATGGGCCAGATGGGCATCGGAGCTCCACCAGGCCATCGCAATCTCCACCATGCTTTTCCCCAGTGAGTCGATATGCTGGCGCAGGAGTTTTTTCCGTGCCTTTTCATTAAGTTCCGGGAAACACAGGCGCAGGTTGATGTGTGCTGTTTTCCGGTTTTTTAGCGGAATTACCCATAAAACCCAGCCCATAAACTGGCCAATTCTCATCTGGAACGGAAAGGGCAGCTTGGCAACTAGCCACATCAAACCCAACACCAGCCAGGTAGGCCAATGACGTGGAGATAGAAATCGGGAAATGGGGAAAGGTTCGTGTAATTTCACGTGATCAATTTTCTTGCTGGTTTTGCTGATTTTACGTGAGCCGGAAGATGTACACAAATGGCCTGTGGCTTCGGTAGCGTGTATTATTAACAAAAAAGGAGCTTTCACCAATTTCCATGAATATTCAGGTACCCGAATTCAATAATGCCCGTGTTCTCGTCATCGGTGATGTCATGCTGGATAGATACTGGCATGGGCCCACATCCCGTATTTCTCCCGAGGCACCTGTGCCTGTGGTCAAGGTAGATCAAATCGAAGATCGACCCGGCGGTGCAGGCAACGTGGCCTTGAATATTGCCACATTGGGTGCGCCCGTCACGCTGGTCGGGATTACCGGGAATGATGAAGCGGCTGATGCACTTGAACGCCAATTAGTGGCCAGTGGTGTATTTTGCCAGTTTGAACGTCTGGATTGTTGCCCAACTATCACCAAGTTACGGGTACTGAGTCGCCATCAACAACTGATCCGTCTGGATTTTGAAGAAGGCATGGAGGAGATGAATACAGCCGGTGTCAGCAAACGGCTGAACAAGTTATTGCCTGAGACAAAAGTGGTGGTGTTGTCAGATTATGGCAAGGGCAGTTTGCAAAATGTGCAGTCTATTATTAAGGAAGTACACAAGGCCGGGAAACTGGTGCTTGTCGATCCAAAAGGAACCGATTTTGAAAAATACAAAGGTGCAACCCTGATTACACCAAACCTGTCCGAGTTTGAGGCCGTAGTCGGCCACAGTAAGACGGAAAAGGGACTGGTAGAGAAGGCACAAAACCTGATCACACAGTTACACCTTGATGCATTGTTGATTACACGCGGTGAACAAGGTATGACACTGGTACGAAAAGGCAAAGCAGAATTGCATTTACCTGCTCAGGCCCGCGAAGTTTATGACGTGACCGGTGCCGGTGATACGGTTATTTCCGTATTGGCAAGCACACTCGCTGCCGGAGAGTCACTGGAATCAGCAACCGCACTGGCCAATGTGGCTGCCGGAATAGTCGTTGGCAAGCTGGGAACAGCCGCTGTCAGCACACCGGAGTTAAGACGCGCATTACATGACAATAGTGAGTCCGGCTTTGGGATCGTGAATGAAGAACAACTCATGCTGGCACTGCATGATGCACATGCACATGGTGAAAAGATCATTATGACTAATGGTTGTTTTGATATTCTGCATGCAGGACATGTGGCTTATCTGGAACAGGCACGCAAGCTGGGTGACCGATTGATTGTGGCAGTTAATGATGATGCCTCGGTTAAACGTCTGAAAGGGAATGGTCGCCCGGTCAATAGCGTTGAACGGCGTATGGCAGTACTAGCTGGTCTCAAATGTGTCGACTGGGTGGTGCCGTTTATTGAAGATACTCCCGAGCGTTTAATCTGTGCAGTCAAGCCATCTGTATTGGCCAAAGGTGGTGACTACAAGCCGGAGCAGATTGCCGGTTATGAATGTGTGACTAAAAATGGCGGTGAGGTCAAGGTTCTGGAATATATGCAGGGCTATTCCACCAGTAATATTATTGACTCCATTCGAGCAACAGAAAAAAGCTAGATTAATTCCCTGAAGCGGCGCTGGCGGTGTTGAAAAGAAACTCAAAATACTCATTTACTACGTGTAAACTCCGCTTTTTCGTTTCTTTTCGCCTAGCCATCATCCGCTTGATGAAATTAATCAAAAACTCTCAAAATTTTGAGTATGGAAGATAAATTATGATAGTAGTAACAGGTGGTGCCGGTTTTATCGGCAGTAATATCGTCAAGGCGCTGAACGAACGCGGTCGTAATGACATTCTGGTTGTGGACAACCTGACCAACGGCACCAAGTTTGTGAATATTGTTGACTGCGATATTCTGGATTATGTCGATAAGGAAGATTTTATTAACGATATAAATTCCGGAAAAAAATTGCCTGAAAAAGTAGATGCAATATTCCATGAAGGTGCGTGTTCTTCCACCACCGAGTGGGACGGACGATTTATCATGCGCAATAATTATGAATATTCCAAATCCCTGTTGCATTATTGCATGGATAACAAGGCGCAATACCTTTATGCCTCGTCGGCTTCAGTGTATGGCGGTGGCAGTGTGTTTGTTGAAGCCATTGAGAATGAAGCACCACTTAACATGTATGGCTATTCCAAGTTTTTGTTTGACCAGTATGTGCGTCGCATTCTGCCCAAGGCAAAAAGCCAGATAGTTGGATTTCGTTATTTCAATGTTTATGGGCCAAGGGAGCAGCACAAGGGTACTATGTCGAGTGTTGCGTTTCATTTTAATAACCAGATTAAGGAGTCCGGTATAACCCGTTTGTTTGCAGGGACGGATGGTTATAACAATGGTGAACAACGGCGTGATTTTGTTTATGTCGATGATGTAGTGGATGTTAATCTATGGTTTCTCGACAACCCGAAGCAGTCCGGAATTTTTAATCTGGGTACAGGCCGTTGTCAGGCCTTCAATGATGTTGCCAATGCGGTTATCAAATGGCATGGCCGTGGTGAAGTGGAATATGTTCCTTTCCCCGAACATCTGCGTGGGCGTTACCAGAGTTTTACCGAGGCCGATATTGGTGCATTACGTAATATCGGATATGACAAGCCTTTTAAGACTGTAGAGGAAGGCGTTAGTCTGTATATGGACTGGCTCAACAAGGAATAACGCAACATTGCGTATTTTATATTCTTTTTTACTCTATCTACTGACACCGTTATTTTTATTACGCCTGCTATGGCGTGGTATCAAGGCGCCTGCTTACTGGCAGCGTTGGTCGGAGAGATTTGGTTTTTCAACACCGGTATTTTCGGAAAAGCCGATCTGGATCCATGCTGTCTCGGTTGGTGAAGTACGCGCCGCTATTCCGTTGATCAAATCCTTGCGGGCAACATACCCGTCAATTCCTGTGCTGGTCACGACAACCACACCCACGGGTTCTGCACAAGTAAAGCAGGTGCTGGGTGAACAGACACAGCATGTATATATGCCTTTTGATTTGCCCGGAGTTATAAAACGTTTTCTTGCCAACGTCAGACCACGAATTGTAGTCATTATGGAAACCGAGATATGGCCCAACCTGTTTCATTATTGTAAACAGGATTCTGTACCGGTTGTGCTGGCCAATGCGCGCATGTCAAAAAAATCGGCTGCCGGTTATGCACGATTGAGTGGTTTTGTTCGTAATGTGCTGGGTGATCTTGCCTTTGTTGCCGCCCAGCATGATGTTGATGCAACGCGACTGATCAAACTGGGGCTATCACCAGAACGTGTTCAGGTAACAGGAAGCATCAAGTTTGATATCCATTTGCCGGAAAATCTGGATGCTGGTGTAAAAGAATTAAAACGACAACTGGGTGAAAACCGTCCTGTCTGGATTGCCGCCAGCACCCATTCTGGTGAAGATGAACAAATATTAAATGCCTTTAACCTTGTCAGACAAACCATACCAGACTGTTTATTAATCATCGTTCCCCGTCACCCGGAACGCTTTGAACAGGTAACCTCATTGTGCAAACACTATGGTTTTAATGTTGTCAGGCGTAGTGAACGGAAGGCATGTGACAATACGACAGAAATCTTTATTGGTGACACCATGGGCGAGATGCTGTTGTTTTATTCAGTCAGTGATGTGGCCTTTATTGGTGGAAGCCTGATTGAGCACGGTGGTCAAAATCCACTTGAAGCATCAGCAGTGGGTTTGCCGGTTTTATTTGGTCCATACACGTTTAATTTTAGTGAGATAATAAAACTGTTGACTGAGGCTGGAGCCGGTAGCGAGATTGGCAGTGAACAGGAGCTGGCATATGGTGTTGTGCGTTACCTGAAAGATAATGAATTGCGTCAAAAGCTGGGGTCAAAAGGCAAGGAAGTGGTAGAGCAAAATCGTGGTGCGCTGGAAAAATTGAAAAAAGTGATTAACGATTATTTGTAAATATTGATATTATTTTATTTACAATCAGAGTGTTGTTCCTGTGACACATATTTACTTAAATTGTCAATTCGGTGGGTATGTGCTTTTTTAGTGCAAATAGTCAGTAATTTATACAATATTACTGCGTGGTTAGATATAATAGCCACATAGCAGTTTCTTTCCTCATGCTGATAAAAATCAACAATACCAATGGATTAGCTGACTATTATTTAATACGGGTCATACACTTTTGATATATGTTTTCAGACCCGGGCTGGTATAAAAATTGCTTTTAGCATAGTTCAGGTAGAAAGTTATTCTGTCTCGAGGAAATCAGGAAGAATGTTATGACAAATACAAAATCGGGAAAACAACCAGCTAATTATAAATACTATATTGAACCCAAGCTGGTAACAGAAATTACTCACAAGACGCTGGTTTTAATCCTTGCTGGCGGAGAAGGTTCACGGCTTGTGGATCTGACCAAATGGCGTGCTAAACCTGCGGTTCCGTTTGGCGGAAAGTATCGAATCATTGATTTTGCCTTATCGAATTGTGTTAACTCCGGTTTGCGGAGGATTGGGGTGTTGACGCAATATAAATCTCATTCCCTGATCCGTCATTTACAACGGGCGTGGAGTTTTATGCGTGCGGAGATTGGCGAGTTTGTTGAAATAATCCCGGCACAACAACGCGTTCGTAAAGACTGGTATCAGGGAACTGCAGACGCTTTGTATCAGAACATGGATATTATCAATCGCCATTCACCCGATTATGTGGTTGTGCTGGGTGGTGATCATATTTATAAAATGGATTACACATCCATGTTGCTCCAACATATACAGACTGGCGCTGATCTGACAGTGGGTTGTATTGAAGTGTCTCGTAATGAAGCAAAAGATTTTGGTGTAATGTCGATTGATGAAGACCGTAATATTACCCGTTTCACCGAGAAACCAAATGAACCGGAAACCTTGCCGGGTAAACCGGATACATCTTTGGCATCCATGGGTATTTATGTGTTTTCCAAATCCTATTTGTATGCCAGCCTGGTCGCAGATTCAGCAGATGAAAATTCCAGCCATGATTTTGGCAAAGACATTATTCCCAAGAGCATCGAGTGCTGTAATTCGATGGCCTTCCTGTTTCAGAACGAGGATGGTACCCCGGCATACTGGCGAGATGTCGGTAATATTGAATCCTACTGGCAAGCCAATATGGAGTTATGTGATATCGAGCCGGAACTGAACCTGTATGATCGTAACTGGCCATTCTGGACTTACCAGACACAACACCCGCCAGCCAAATTTGTATTTGATGCTGATAATGCACGTGGTGAAGCAATTGATTCACTGGTATCGGGTGGTTGTATTATCTCCGGTGCTCGCATAAAACGATCAGTTATCTTTTTTGCTGTTGTTGTCCACAAGGGCAGTCATATTAAAGACAGTACGATCCTGCCCAAGGTCACAATTGGTCAGAATTGCTATATCAATCGTGCAGTGATTGATAAGGGATGTGTCATTCCTGACAACACGGTTATTGGCAGGGATCTGGAAGAAGACCGCAAGCGATTTCATGTCACCGAGAACGGTATCATTCTTGTGACTGCAGACATGCTAGGCCAACATCTGTTTTCAAATTATTAATTAACGAGATCCCCTGATGCAGGAAAAACCAATTAATTTTGTGCTGTGCTGGCACATGCACCAGCCATGGTATCAACAGGGTATTGAGGGTGATTATCAATTACCCTGGGTATATCTGCATGCTATCAAGGACTACACCGACATGGCGGCGCATCTGGAAAACCATCCGCACATGCATGTGGTAGTAAACTTTGCGCCGATATTGCTGGAACAACTGGATGACTATGCTGTTCAGTTAAAGGAATGGTTCCATGAAGGGCGTGCAATGCGCGATCCATTATTGAATGCCCTTGCCGGTGTAACACCTGTACCGGATAGTGCTACCGGGCGTTACGAGATCCTGGTTGCCTGCCAGCGCGCACATGCGCCACGCATGATCGATCCCTATCCCTGTTTTCGAGCAATGCTGGACATGGTGACATTACCGGAGAAAGACAAATCTCCTGAACCGGCAAGTCTGGAACAACTTCATTATTTGAATGAACAATATTTCCATGATTTGTTGGTGTGGTATCACTTGTCATGGCTGGGTTATTCATTGAAACAGATGCCAGAAGTACAACAGTTGATGAACAAGGAACGTTTATATGATGAGCAGGATCGACGTCTGTTATTAAAAATCATTATGGACAGTATTACGGAAGTCATTCCACGTTATCGTCGTCTGGCTGAATCCGGGCAGGTCGAGCTTTCTATGACACCTTATTGTCATCCCATTATTCCGTTACTGAATGATTTTTCCAACATGAGATGTGCGCAACCGGAAGCACCTACTCCAGATTGTGGCGGTTATCCTGATGGTGTTGCACGTTCACGTTGGCATATTGAACAAGGGATAAGATGTTTTGAACGTCATTTCGGGATCAAGCCTAAGGGTGTGTGGTTATCCGAAGGCGGGATCAGTGATGATGCTATCAGTTTGCTGGATGAATATGGTTTTTCATGGACTGCAACCGGTGAAGGTGTCTGGCGCAACAGTTGTCACGCATCAGGTTTTGAGCCTGATCTGATTCACTCAAAACACGATCTTTTCAGTCCGCATATTGTCAATAGTCATAAAGCGCGTGTCTTTTTCCGAGATGATGGCTTATCTGACTTAATCGGTTTTGAATACAGCGATCGTGATGCATCCGAGGCAGTCAATGATTTCCAACAGCACTTAACAAATATTACCAATACTTATGGTGACACAGCAGATCAACATGTGATCAGTGTTATTCTTGATGGTGAAAATGCCTGGGAATATTATCCAGATAACGGTTTTCATTTTATCGATACGCTATACCGTGAACTGGGTAAACATGATCAGGTTAACCCCACAACATTTTCTGCATTACAGTCATTATCGTGTGATAAAAGCCTGCCCAAATTGTGTGCCGGTAGTTGGGTATATGGCACTTTTTCCACCTGGATTGGTGAGCATGACAAGAATCTGGCATGGGATCGCCTGGTGGAGGCAAAGTTGGCTTATGATCGTGTTATCAATTCCGGACGACTGGATGAAGCACAACACGAAAAAGCAAACCGTCAAATGGCCGTATGTGAAGGTTCCGACTGGTTCTGGTGGTTTGGTGAGCATAACCCTTCAAATAGTGTTAATGATTTTGACAGGTTATTTCGTCTGCAATTGAAATCCCTGTATCATTTATTACAGGAACCCGTTCCGGATATACTGGATGCTCCTATTTCCCATGGTGGTGGTCAGGCCGAAAATGCCGGAACCATGAGGAGAAACTAGTTGAGATGTATTGATTTCTATCAGCGTCGTGCCGGTGTACTGCTGCATCCAACGTCACTACCATCAGGTACGCTGGATGACGATACATTGCGCTGGATCGATTTTCTCGCTGATGCCGGTTTCAGTGTATGGCAAGTGTTGCCTCTGGGTCAGCCACGATCAGATTTGTCGCCATACCAGTGTTACTCGGCATTTGCATTGAACCCGGCATTATTAAAAGAATATCGTATGATGGAAAATGATGTTCCCGAGTTGCAGGAATTCTGTGTCGCACAACAATACTGGCTGGATGATTATGTATTGTTCTGTATTCTCAAGCTGAAATTTTCCGGTGCGGTCTGGTATGAATGGCCTGTCAGCTATCGCGATAAGGATCCCGATGCACTTGCATCAGCACTTGAAGAATATGCCACGGAGGCTTTGCAGTTCCGTTGCCAGCAATATGAATTATATCAGCGCTGGCTGGATCTGAAGGAATATGCAAACACACGCGGGATACAGTTGTTTGGCGACATGCCTGTATTTGTTGCCCATGACAGTGCTGATGTCTGGGCGCACCGTGAACAATTCTTGCTTAATGAGAATGGTATGCCAACATTGGTTGCCGGTGTGCCACCGGATTATTTTTCCGACATTGGCCAGCGCTGGGGAAATCCACATTTCAACTGGGATGTTATGCAGGCAGAAGGTTTTGATTTCTGGATGCAACGCCTGAACAATCATTTAACTCTGTATGACTTTGTGCGTATTGATCACTTTCGCGGTCTTGAGGCAAGCTGGATGATTGATGCGAACTGTCAAACAGCAATTGATGGCTACTGGCAACCGGTGCCGGGCGATAACTTGTTGGCACAACTGTCCGAGGAATACACCAACTTGCCAATTATTGCCGAGGACCTGGGTTTTATAACAGAACAGGTTATCGCGTTACGCAAGAAGTATCATCTGCCGGGTATGTCAGTATTGCAGTTTGGTTTTGATGAACATGCTGATAACCCGCACAAGGTTATTAATATTACTGATGACAGGGTTGTTTATACCGGTACGCATGATAACAACACAACGCGTGGCTGGTATGAAGGTTTGCCGGAGCTGGTACAGAAACAGGTAACTGATTCACTTGGACTGCATGGAGAAAATATTTCCAGTGAGGTAGTTGTTGATACCATGATTGACAATGCACTGGCTTGTCCAGCCAGCATGGCAATTATCCCGTTACAGGATATATTACATCTCGACAGTACAGCGCGTATGAATGTGCCCGGTACAACAGAAAATAACTGGCAGTGGCGTTTTGACTGGGATGATATTTCTACTGATATTGTTCACAATATGCGACAACGCATTGAAAAATGTGATCGAGGTATGCACACAAATGTCTAGCCTGTTACAAAAATTACAGAAGGGATGCCATCATGATCCGTTCGAGGTGCTCGGGCGACATTCAGACAATAAAAATATTGTTATACGTGCCTTCCTGCCCAATGCGGAATCCGTAGACCTGATCGGGGTTGGCCCTATGCAGCGTGTACCAAAAACCGATTTTTTCGAAAGTCGATTAACATCTGCCGAGGATGGCAAGATGCCCCGGCACTATGCCCTGCGTTTTATTGAAAAGCATGATGGCAGTGAACATGAGGTTGTCAGTCCATACAGTTTTGAACCGCAATTGGGTGAACTTGACAAGCATTTGTTTGCGGAAGGGCATCACTGGGAAATTTACCGTCATCTTGGTGCGCATTTAACAAATATTGATGGTGTAGATGGTTGCCTTTTTGCTGTCTGGGTTCCCAATGTGCAACGCGTCAGTATTGTCGGTGATTTTAATGGCTGGCATGGACTGCGTCACTCGATGCGTTGCCTGGGTTTTTCCGGTATCTGGGAATTGTTTGTTCCCGGGCTGCACCCGGCAGATGCCTACAAGTTTGAAATACTGACACCGTCAGGTGCCATCCTGCACAAGAGTGATCCTTATGCGCGTGCCATGTCGGTGCGTCCGGAGACAACCAGTCTCGTGCCGGTTATAGACAAGAGTTATCAATGGACCGACACAAAGTGGATGAAACGTCGACAGCAATGGGACTGGTTGCATGCACCGGTTTCCATTTATGAAATCCATGCCGGTTCGTGGCAGCACAGTGACAGTGGTGAATATCTGAATTACCGTGAACTGGCAGCACGACTTATTCCCTATGTGCAGGAGCTAGGCTATACCCATATTGAATTATTACCCATCACCGAGTATCCACTGGATGAATCCTGGGGTTACCAGGTAACCGGTTATTATGCCCCCACTTCGCGTTATGGCAGTGCCGATGATTTGCGTTATTTTATTGATGCCTGTCATGAGCAGGGTATCGGTGTCATTCTCGACTGGGTGCCGGCTCATTTTCCAAAAGATGAATTTGCATTGGCACGTTTTAATGGTGAACCACTTTATGAATATGGTGAAATTCACAAGGGCGAACACCAGGAATGGGGTACTCTGATCTTTAATTACGGGCGCAGGGAAGTACAAAACTTTCTGATTGCAAATGCGCTGTACTGGATCAACGAGTTCCATATTGATGGGTTGCGGGTGGATGCGGTGGCATCTATGTTATACCTTGACTACTCACGCAATGAAGGTGAGTGGGAGCCTAATCAATATGGTGGCCGTGAACATATAGAAGCGATCAGTTTTATAAAGGAACTGAATACACAAGTGCACGCTCAGTTCCCCGGTGTATTGACTATTGCCGAGGAATCCACTTCATGGCCTATGGTGTCACGCCCGATCGATATGGGTGGGCTCGGATTTTCAATGAAATGGAATATGGGCTGGATGAACGACACGCTGGATTACTTTAAGCTTGAACCAGTACATCGTCGTTTTCATCAGAATCAGCTGACTTTCAGTCAGCTATATGCATGGACAGAGAATTTTGTTTTACCGTTGTCACATGATGAAGTTGTGCATGGCAAACTCAGTCTGTTGTCAAAGATGCCCGGCGATAATTGGCAGAAATTTGCCAACCTGCGTTTACTGTTTGCCTATCAGTTTGCTCATCCCGGTAAAAAATTATTATTTATGGGGGGAGAGATAGCGCAATGGACTGAATGGAGTGAAAAGAAAACCCTTGACTGGGCATTGTGCGAACATGATACACATACGGGTATAAGACAGCTTGTTAAAGATCTGAACCAGTTGTATGTATCACAACCGGCAATGCACCGATATGACTTTGAATCAGAGGGATTCCGCTGGATAAGCTGTGATGATGCGGACAATTCAGTGCTCGCCTTTATTCGTTCTGCCAGCGATGTTGAAATAATATGTGTCTTCAATTTTACCCCCGTGCCCAGAGAAAATTACCAAATTGGTGTACCTTTGTCTGGAGATTATCTTGAACTGTTGAATACCGATGCGGCATGCTATGGCGGTAGTAACTCAGGTAACGTTGGCAAGGTATCGACCAGTGAAATAGCAAACCATAGCATGTCACAGTCTCTGGTATTAACATTGCCGCCACTCGCGGCCGTTTTTTTGGTGAAGGAATCGTAGTGAAAATCTTGTTTGCTACCAGTGAAGTCTTTCCATTGATCAAGACGGGTGGTCTTGGCGATGTCAGTTATAGTTTGCCAAATGCGCTGGTTGAGCTGGGCCATGATCTGCGTCTGATCCTGCCAGCATATGGCAATATGCTGAAAAAGCTGAATAAGGATAATTGTAAGGAAATCGGGCAATTGATGATACCGGGTGCCGGTCATATTCATAAAGCACGCGTGTTGTTATTTACAGAAAACGAGACTGGTGTACCGCTGGTTTTACTGGATATCCCCGGGCTATATGGTCACCGTGAAAATCCCTACGTGGATAATAAAAAACAGGATTGGCCTGATAATGCGGAAAGTTTTACCGTGTTCAGTCGTGGTGTTGCCATGATAGCGAATGATGAAATTGATTGTGGTTGGCGTGCAGAGGTAGTCCATAGCAATGACTGGCAGACAGGTCTGGTATCCGGTTTTATTAAGCAGGCAGGGCTGGATATAAAAACAGTATTTACTATTCATAATCTTTCGTATGGCGGTAATTTTTCCCATGAAATATTTACCGGCCTTGATTTACCACAGGCATGGTGGACGCTGGATGGAATAGAATTTTATGGTAATTTCTCAATGCTCAAGGCAGGGATTGTGTTTGCAGATCATATTACGACTGTCAGTCCAAGCTATGCGGAGGAGATATGTACCGCCGAGGCAGGTTACGGGCTGGAAGGTGTCTTGAGCCATCTAAAACATAAACTGACAGGGATTCTTAACGGCATTGATCCTGATATCTGGAATCCGCGCACAGATCCTTATCTAGCTACGAATTATGATGCTCGATATCGGCGACTCAAGGGCAAGATGGATAACAAGACAGCTCTGCTCCATGGTTTCGGACTGACTCATGATAATGAACCCTTGATTGGCTTTATCGGGCGCCTTGTGGAACAGAAAGGTGTGGATCTGGTTGTTAGTATTATTCCCGATATTATGGAATCAACCAATTCAAAGCTTATTATGTTAGGGAGTGGCCAGCCTGAATATGAGCGTGAATTACTGGATATGGCAAAGCATTATCCTGATCGCATGATAGTGACAATCGGTTATTCCGAAGCAATGGCGCATCGTATTGAAGCGGCTTCAGATATATTTCTGATGCCATCAAGATTTGAACCATGTGGACTTAATCAGATGTACAGTCAGCGTTACGGTACCTTGCCGGTTGTACATCGTACCGGAGGACTGGCTGATACCGTTGTTGATGCCAGTGAGACTAATATTAATAACAAAACCGCAACCGGCTTTGTCTTTGACAAGACAGACAGGAATGATTTTCTGCAAACACTGCGACACGCAATTGACCTGTATGAAAATAAAAAAATATGGAACCAGATGACCATGACTGCCATGCAAAAGGATTCCAGTTGGCAGTCCAGTGCTGAAAAATATCTGGAATTGTATCAATCATAAATCAGTATAGATAACCAACATGAATACAAAATACGAATATAACAACGAATCCGGGATGGAAGACCTGCCAGTTGACAGCCAGTCACTGGTCAAGGATTTCAAGTTCTACCTGCATTATCATCTTGGCCGTTTCTTTGGATGCAATCCGATATATTGTTATGAAGCATTATCATTCACCGTGCGTGATCGGATAATGAACAACTGGTGCAAGACATGGAAGCGGCATTCACAGCCGGGAACGCGTAAGGCTTTTTACATGTCACTGGAATTTCTTATAGGTCGTGCAATGGGTAACCATTTGCTTAATCTTGATCTTAAGGATGCGTCAGGCAAGGCTATGCAGGATCTTTCACTGAATCTAGAAGATGTAATGGCGCAAGAACATGATGCAGGTCTTGGTAATGGTGGTCTTGGACGGCTGGCCGCCTGTTTTATGGACAGTTGTGCGACTCTGGAATTGCCTGTTATTGGCTATGGGCTGCGTTATGAATATGGCATGTTCAAACAAAAAATAGTTAATGGTTACCAGATAGAGGAACCGGACCACTGGTTGCGAGATGGTAATCCATGGGAACTGGAACGGCCAGAACACACACAGACTATCCAATTTGGTGGCTATACAGAAGAATATCGTGATGCAAATGGCAATAAACGATATCGCTGGGTCGGTACAGCTGATGTACTTGCTATCCCTTATGATATGCCGATTTCAGGTTATCGTAATAATACGGTTAATACACTGCGCTTATGGAGTGCTTCAGCAACCAGTGAATTTTGTCTGGAAGATTTTAATGCAGGTGATTATACCGAAGCAGTTGAAGCCAAGAATGATGCAGAACATATTACCATGGTGTTATACCCTAATGATGCAAGTGAGAACGGCAAGAAGCTGCGTTTACGTCAGCAATACTTTCTTGCTTCTGCTTCACTAAAGGACGCAATGCGGTTATGGGAAGCGGCGGGAAACAGTGATTACAATAATTTTGCTCGTGATAATGTGTTTCAGATGAATGATACGCATCCAACAATTGCGGTTGCAGAATTAATGCGCATACTGACGGATGAAAAGGGTTTGAAATGGAATGATGCCTGGCGTATTACAACCGAGTGTATGGCCTATACAAACCATACCTTGTTGCCGGAAGCACTGGAAAAATGGCCGGTACCGATGTTTGGTGAATTATTGCCACGGTTACTGGAAATTATCTACAAGATCAATGTCTGGTTCCTTGAACAGGTGACAGAACGTTGGCCGGGAGATGTTGATCGAATGGCACGCATGTCCATTATTGAAGAAGGTCATGTTAAGCATGTTCGCATGGCCTATCTTGCTGTTGTTGCCAGTTTTTCGGTAAACGGAGTTGCCGAACTACACTCAAAACTGTTATGTCGAGGTCTGTTTCAGGATTTTTGTGATCTGTGGCCGGAAAAATTCAATAATAAAACCAATGGTGTGACACCACGTCGCTGGATTGCCTATGCTAATCCTGCTCTGACGAAACTGATTAGTGAATATATTAGTAATGACTGGATTGCTGATTTGTCAAAAATTAACGGATTATCCCGTTATGCAATGCCAGAACATCAGGATTTTCATCAAAAATGGGATCAGGTAAAGCAACTTAATAAAAAACGTCTGGCCAAAATGGTGAAGGAACGCTGTGGTGTGGAGTTTGATGTGAATGCCATGTTCGATGTTCAGGTCAAACGTATTCATGAATACAAACGTCAATTGCTTAATATCCTGCATGTTATCCACCTATATAACAGCATCAAAAAAGGAGATGTGCAAAACTGGACCAATCGTTGTGTCCTGATTGGCGGCAAGGCAGCACCTGGTTATTATCTGGCAAAGTCTATTATCAAACTGGTTAACAATGTGGCAAAAGTAATTAATAGTGATCCGGATATCGGTAATAAACTCAAGCTTGCTTTCCTGCCAAATTATAATGTTTCCAGTATGGAGGTTATTTGTGCAGCGACTGATTTGTCAGAACAGATTTCCACTGCCGGAAAAGAGGCTTCCGGTACCGGTAATATGAAATTTATGATGAATGGCGCTATTACAATTGGTACCTATGATGGTGCAAATATTGAAATACTGGATGCCGCTGGTCAGGACAACTTCTTCCTGTTCGGTCTTCGTACTGAAGAAATTGATACATTACGTGCAAGCTATAATCCCAAACAGATAGTGAGTCATGACAAGGATATAAAGGCAGTGATGGATTTACTTCAGCAGGATCATTTCAATGCCGGAGAGGCCGGTATTTTTGGTGATATCATTGCTTCATTACTTAATCCACATGATCCCTGGATGACGCTGGCGGATTTCAGAAGTTATATCGATTGTCAGAATAAGGTGTCCGAGGCTTACCGGGATCGTGGTAAGTGGACGCAGATGAGTATTATGAATACAGCATCCAGCGGAAGATTTTCCACGGATCGCACCATGCATGAATATAACGAAGGAATCTGGAAGCTGAAATCGGCGGTTAAATAAATAGAAAACAGCAGTAATTGAAGGCAGAAAGTTATTTCTTAACAAGCCAGCTATTCACCATTTCTATATCATTGTCTGATAAAACACCTGCCGCCTGTTTTAAATGCAGAGTTTCAATCACATAATCATAACGTGATTGTGCATAGTCGCGTTGTGCGCGATATTTCTCCCTGAGAGCGAGCAGTACATCCACGATCGTTCTTGTACCAACTTCAAAACCGGCTTCGGTAGCTTCCAGCGCACTTTCACTGGACGTTAGCGCCTGTTTGAGAGCATTGACACGACTGATCGCTGCATTCAAGCCAAGGTAGGCTTCTCGTGTCTGGCGTAATGCGGATCGACGTTGTTTTTCCATTTCTTCCTGTGCCTTGACCTTGAGAAAGGTTGACTGGCGAACCAGTGAGCTGGTTTTACCGCCGGCAAACAGCGACATGTCTAGTTGTAGACCAATAGAATCTGTTTCTGAATTAGTAGCACCGAGAGAGCTGTTACTTTTATCAGAATAGGACTTGTTACCAACAATACTAAGAGAAGGGTAATGTCCGGCTTGTTGTTTTTTTATTTCCTGTTCTGCCGCGGCCAGAGTCTTGCGTGCAGAAATCAGTGACAGATTTCTTTCCATGGCAATACTGGTCCAGCCATTAATGTCTTTCGGCTCCGGTGTTACCAGCGGTACATTATCATTCAAAATGGAAATTTGTTTATGGTACTGGCCGGTGATTTCATACAGTGCTTCGTAACTGTCAGCCAGATCATTTCTGGCAGCAATTTCCTGTGCAACTGTAATATCGTAACGTGCCTTTGCCTCGTGTACATCGGTAATCGCAATCAAGCCAACTTCAAAGCGTTTCTGGGTCTGCTCCAGTTGACGTTCCACAGCTTTTTTCTCTGCCTCGGCAAATGCGACATTGTCACCTGCTGACAGTACAGAAAAATATTTTTCTGCCACCCTGACCATTAACTCCAGACGGGCAGATTCAAAATCGGCATCGGCTTGATCCACGATGGCTTGCGCCTGGTGAATACGCGCCATGTACTCACTGTTGTAAAGTGGTTGTATCAGCGAGATGCTATAGACTTCGGAGTCATAATCGAGGATACCGGCAGAAGCTAAGGGTCGACGTGTTTTCTGGCGGTTCCCGGAAACACTGGCACTTAAATCCACTGAAGGCATGATTAAGGCCTTGTTCTGATTCAAGGTCTCTTTTGATGCCTGCCATTGCGCAGTATTGGCCAGAAACTGTGTGTCATTTTCCTTTGCCAGATTATAGATATCCCACAAATCTTCAGCCTGTACAGCAAATGTGCACAGGGAAAAAATGATGAGTAACCGTAATTTTCCTTTTAATAACAACATGATTTCCAACAGGTTTGACCAACCATCTGATTTTAGTAGAACGGGAGGTGCTTTGGGAGCTAAATTGTCGTTTTATTACAGGGAGAAATGCCGCGTCGGGGCAATGTTCTGTAAGGGTTGGAGTTCGGTTTCGAACAGGGCTTCGTGAGTCCATTCGTATTCACCGATACGGGTGATCAGTGTGGCTGTCATGACAGGGCTTTCACCGATCACACAAAATAGCCGTCCACCTTTATTGAGTGCAAACTGGAAGGCCTCGGGTAAGCTAGGTATGGATCCGGTAATGGCGATAACATCATATGGGGCATGCTGATCCCAGCCTGCCGAGGCATCTCCGGTTTCCAGACTCACATTGTTAATGCCGAGATTTTCCAGTTTTTGTGCCGTATTTTGAGAATTATCAGCATGAATGTCGACGCTCACAACATGTTTGCCCAGCTTGGCCAACAGGGCTGTGATATAGCCGCTTCCGGTGCCGACCTCCAGAATGTTATCTGATGACTGGATATTCAAGGCCTGCAACATACGCGCTTCAATACGAGGCTCCATCATGACTTCATCATGGCTTAGCGGGATATTAATGTCGGCAAAGGCCAGATTACGCCAGTTTTCAGGTACAAATTCATCACGTGGAATTTGCTCCATCACATCCAGTACTCTTTGATCCAGCACCTCCCATGGGCGGATTTGCTGTTCAATCATGTTGAGACGTGCCTTGGTTACATCAAGATGGGTCATTTTTTTTGATAGTTCTTACAAATTTGTGCGTAGCGTAAGCACTTTGTGAGCGGCAGGCAACCGGTTTCACCACAGAAAAATCCAATACCCCCTTGCAAGATTTTTATACAAAAAATAGTCAGTTGAAACAGCAGGTTGGCTAGATTGAGCTAATGTGGGAAATACCCGTAGTTTCAGGATCGTAGAATTTATAGCCAGTTCTTCCACGCTTGGCGTCATACATGGCACGATCCGCAAATTGCAGAAGAGACTGCTTGTCTTTGGTATGTTCAGGGAACATGGCAATACCGATACTGGTGCCGACATCCAGTTTGTGTCCATCTGTTTCAATCGGGGTGCGGATTACCTCAACCAGTTTTTTGGCAACCCTTTCTGTTTGTTCCCTGTTTGAATTAGTCAGTAAAATAGCAAACTCGTCACCACCGAAACGGGCAACCGTGTCTGTTGCTCTTAAGGTTTTGGCGAACCGGATAGAAACCTCTTTCAATACCTCATCACCAATGTGATGTCCCAGTATATCGTTAATTTCCTTGAACTTATCCAGATCAAGGATCATGACCGACATTTCGTGGCCTTCGCGTTTTGCGTCCTTCAGCGCTATATCAAATCGGTCATTAAACAGGCTGCGATTAGGCAGTTTTGTCAGGCTGTCATGCAAGGCCTGATGTTCTAGTAATTTGGTTTCTTCAATAATTTCTTCTGACAGTGCAACAAATCTGTTTTCGAGTTTATTCAACTCATCACCTTGAGAATTAAAAAATAGATGGAGATTCATGTTTTCTATAAAAACATTAATACGTTTATTCAAGCCTTGAATTCGATGTGTAATCCAGTACATGATCAGAAGAAACGGAATAATAAAGGCAATTGCTGCCACAATACCACGCAGGATAAATGTATTTTCCAGTGCCTTGAGATCATCAGTTGGTGTCATGGAGACAAAACGAATCAAAAGGTCAGCTGCACCATAATCAAAAAATGCCGTATCTGTCACAAGATAGGCTTCTCGAATATTATTGGCAGACATACCCGTAGAAATAATCTCTGGCTTACTGCTGGTGAGAACATGCTGATCCTGTCCATCCAGCAAGGCGATTATATTTCCGCGTTCAGCACCACCCTGTGTATAAATCAGAAATGAAGAATCAATAGGTGTTACCAGTATTAGATAAAAATTATCACCAGATTTATTTTCGATTGAAATTGTTTTTGATGCTACAAGAAAAGGAATTCCATCTATTAAGGTTAAATAGGTTTGATCATTGCTGAGTTCAAGCATGTATGGTGTGGGTTTCAGTAATACATCGGGTAATGGCTGTCTGGTTGTTTTGAATATCTCACGCACATTCAATCCTGAATCCACTAGCAGTGAATATCGTATAGGTACCATATCCCTTAAAACAGACATTGAAGGTAGCCAGACAGGAGGTCGGCGGTGCACAATAGTATTAACAGATTTTTTGTTTGACATGTCCTGTTCTATATAATGGACTAGCGGAGAAAATTCAGATAACAGTTTGGCCGCTCGATGCAATGCCTTGACACTTTGATCAAAACGATAACGATCTTCTTCCGCATTTTTTGAAAACCTGTCCTGTAACCGTTCCTGAAACAGCGATGTAAATTGTGCGGTTTGAATATGATTCAGGACAAGCCAGATCATTGTGCCGACCAGTATCGTGATCAGTGTCATCTTGATACTGATGGGCAGATTGTAGAAAAACCGTTTAACTTTCTTAAACATTGTTATTGCATTTTCCTGATAACTTCAGGTTCACCAACCAGTTCATTTCCAAAAAACTCCCATCCTGCGGCACGTAGTTTTTTATGTGATACAAAATGATATTCTCTCATGTCATCAGCGGTATCCAGTAAATAGCGTACGAGCTTTTCTGCATGAGGGTTCTTGTTTTTCCCTGTCCAGGTAGTAATGCCATAAGTTCTGTAAATCGGATAGGCTGTGCGGATAAGTGCATCAGTGTCTTCAGGTGCAATCCCGTCAATAGTAATGGGTTTTACATTTCCTTTTGTTTTATATTCCTTTGCCATTAGCAAGGTTTCAAACCCTATGGCATTTTTTTCCTTGGCCACTTTTGAAATCATGTCAGGAATAACACCAACATCATGAACATAAATACTGAATCGATCTTCATTGGGCAGAAGTAGTCGCCAGTGGCCAGCCCGTTTTTTGCAATGCAGTCTGACAACCGGAACAACAGGATAGGGGTTTTTCAGACCCAGTTGTGACCAGGTTTCAATATTGCCATTAAACAGGTCACGCGCCTGTTGAAAGGTGACATTTTTCAGCTCATTGTCAGGGTGAACAATGAGTGCAACTGACGCAATTCCCAGAGTATGAAACTTGAGGTCAGGCAATCTGTCAGAGTGACCGGGTGAACAGCAGAAGCCACCGATATCAATGGTCTTTTTTTCCAGATGACTGCGTGAGAATCCGCAGGTTCCTTCCTTGACCACAATTCTTGTATTGGTCTTTTCAGCATAGGTGAGGATTTTATCTTTCAGCGCAACATAACTTTGTTGATCGAGCGAGATGACAACATCTGCCTTTGTCCCTTCTTCATATTTGACAGGTTTATCAGCCCAGCCCTTTGGCATGCTAAAGATGAGTTTTGGGTCAGTAAATTCGATATCACCACCGTGCTCAGCAAGCACGGTTGTACCAGGCATAATCAATAAAAAAGTGATCAGAGCCAGTATTGAATGGTTCATATACCTGTCCTTTTTTGTTTGAAATTTGAGTGGGTTATGATCCTTGTATGCATGTATCGGTCTGAGACCCTACTTTATTAAGTAGTATATGAATGCTGAGGTGACTACCGGCATGGTATTTATCTTGAAAATCAGTAGGCTATCCGTTAGTGTGGGGGTAGCTGGGGGTGTCCTGCGCAGGCGTCATGTCGGGGCGGGGCTGAGATACACCCTTCGAACCTGATCCGGTTAATTCCGGCGTAGGGAAGCAGAAATTTCGCTCTCCTGCGCACTGATGATTTACGGGGAGCAATCCATGAGTGCAAATCCAGAAGACTTTTTATCCAGAACCGCGCGTATTAACAAGGCTGCAATCGAGCCGTTTCCAAATTCTAAAAAGATCTATGTGTCGGGTTCACGTCCCGATGTTCGTGTTCCCATGCGTGAAATTACACTTTCGGATACACAGACTTCAAACGGTATCGAGAAAAATGCGCCACTGACTGTTTATGATACCTCCGGCCCGTATACAGATCCGGAAGTCACGATTGATATTTGTGAAGGGCTGGCAGATATACGCAGTACATGGATTGAAGAACGCAATGATACCGAGATTCTGGCAAACCAAACTTCCGAGTATGGTCAGGGGCGCTCACAGGATACGAGTCTTGATCATTTACGCTTTGAAGGACATAAACGCCAGCCGCGCAGGGCAAAGGTCGGTTGTAATGTGTCGCAAATGCATTATGCAAAAAAAGGTATTGTGACACCGGAAATGGAATACGTTTCTATTCGTGAAAACCTGCGACTGGAGATGTATCGTGATCTTTTACAGGAACAACATCCCGGCAATTCATTTGGTGCCAGTATTCCTGATGTCATTACGCCTGAATTTGTGCGTTCTGAAATTGCACGCGGTCGCGCAATCATTCCGGCTAACATTAATCACACTGAACTCGAACCGATGATCATTGGTCGTAATTTTCTGGTCAAGATTAATGGCAATCTTGGCAACTCGGCAGTGACTTCTTCTATTGAAGAAGAAGTCGACAAGATGACATGGGGTATTCGTTGGGGCTCCGATACCATTATGGATCTCTCGACAGGTAAACATATTCATGAAACCCGCGAATGGATTATTCGTAACTCACCAGTACCGATTGGCACAGTACCGATTTATCAGGCGCTGGAAAAAGTTAATGGCAAGGCTGAAGAACTGACGTGGGAATTGTTCCGCGATACATTGATTGAACAGGCTGAACAAGGAGTGGATTACTTTACCATTCATGCGGGTGTGTTGTTACGCCATGTACCACTGACGGCCAAACGGTTAACCGGTATTGTTTCGCGTGGTGGCTCAATCATGGCCAAGTGGTGCCTGGCACATCACAAGGAAAACTTCCTGTATACCAACTTTGAAGAAATCTGCGACATCATGAAGGCCTATGATGTGTCATTTTCGCTTGGTGATGGTTTGCGTCCCGGTTCATTGGCAGATGCCAATGATGCCGCCCAGTTTGGTGAACTTGAAGCATTAGGCGAATTAACAAAAATTGCCTGGAAGCATGATGTACAAACCATGATTGAAGGTCCCGGTCATGTACCGATGCACATGATTAAGGAAAACATGGACAAACAACTGGATGAATGCGGTGAAGCACCATTCTATACATTGGGCCCACTGACAACCGACATAGCGCCTGGTTATGATCACATCACGTCTGGCATTGGTGCTGCCATGATCGGTTGGTATGGTTGTGCCATGCTGTGTTATGTCACACCAAAGGAACATTTAGGTTTACCCAATCGAGATGATGTAAAAGAAGGCATCATTACGTACAAGATTGCTGCACATGCTGCTGATCTGGCTAAAGGCCATCCCGGTGCCCAGATCCGCGACAATGCGATGTCAAAGGCCAGATTCGAATTTCGCTGGGAAGATCAATTCAATATCGGGCTCGATCCCGATCGTGCGCGCGAATATCACGATGCCACTATGCCTAAACAGGCGCACAAGGTTGCTCATTTTTGCTCCATGTGTGGTCCCAATTTCTGTTCCATGAAAATCACGCAGGATGTACGTGACTATGCCGCGAAACAGGATCTGGCTGAAGACGAAGCCCTGCAAAAAGCCATGCAGGACAAGGCTGAGGAATTCAAACAAGCCGGTGCAGAAATTTATAAAGAAGTTTAACCACTTATGCATGTCCCAAAGATTTTCAGGAGTATATACAAAAGGGTAAACAACCTTTTTTCTCACCAGTACCAAGTATATAAACGGGAAGGAGCCTATTTCCTGTTAAATAAAAAAACATGGATGTGATACTCAATATATTATCTGATATGGGATATAAGCTAATCTGGATTTTTATGTATCAAACATCAAGAATTAATAGTGTTATATGTGAGTATAAATCATAAGTTTTCCTGCTCTCTTACTTTTCCAATACCTCCCTTATTGTATTTGTTACCTCCACTATATTAATCGGTTTAGTCAGGTAGTGTTGGAAACCCGCCTCAAGGCCTTTCTCTATATCTCTTTTTGTGGCCGCTGCACTTATCGCCAGCACAGGGATATTTTTGGTCTCATCATATTTCTTGAGATACCTGATTGCATCAAGGCCACTCATGCCGGGAAGATTGATATCAAGAATGATGACATCAGGATGTTTATTTCTTGCAATATCAATACCTATTTCAGCAGTATGAGCGGAAATCATGGATAGTCCGCCAATACGAGATATGATCATACTCAACAGTCGTAAATTGGAGGGGTTGTCCTCTATATAAAGAACAGTGCCATTAATCCCATGTTGTTGACTGGAGGTTATTGATGTTTCTATGGTTTCTTGAATTTCTGTATCGACAGTTTTTGGTATAGCAAGCGGAAGCTCAAACCAGAAGGTACTTCCTTTGCCTGTTTCACTATTAACCCCGATTGCTCCATTCATTAGTTCAACCAGATTTTTACATACAACCAAACCAATACCGGTCCCTTCTATTTCACTATTCTCTGCACCGAGTCGACTGAAGGGCTGGAACAGCTCACTCTGTTTATTAGAGAGTATGCCTTTTCCTGTGTCAGTGATGCTAATACGTAATGTACTGTCAGCAATTAATTCATAAGCAATACTGACGTGACCATTTTCGTTATTGTATTTGATAGCATTGGACATCAGGTTAAGCAATATTTGTTTAAAACGTATTTCATCAGCCTTGACCATCGGAATTTTATGTGATTTTTCAGGAATGGAGATTTTAATACCACGCTCTGCCGCTATTCCCGTCACCATAGACAGACATTCTTCGACAATTATATTTGGATCAACTTCTTCAATAAAAAGATCAACCTTACCGGCTTCAATTTTGGCAAGATCAAGAATGTCATTAATCAGTGCTAACAGATGTTGGCCACCATTTAAAATCTGAT
>Ga0224506_10000248_pt1 | contig 51485 bp, 32 predicted proteins | sample SF_Jan12_sed_USG_2_FD_169108 | JGI IMG/M metagenome (GOLD analysis project Ga0224506, IMG submission 169108) | Sediment microbial communities from San Francisco Bay, California, United States - SF_Jan12_sed_USGS_8_1 | ecosystem: Environmental > Aquatic > Marine > Sediment | place: USA... | reverse complement strand
TTCCCCTTCGCTGTCGTACCAGTGTTCCAGGATTTTGCCGCTGCTGTAGGTGCGGCGGGTGTAGTATTGTTTTTTGGTTTTGTCGTAGTCGTATATATAGTTGATGCCGCTGGCGTCGGCGCGTTTGACCGAGGCGGCGCGTTTGGCGACGTCGTAGCCGATGGTGGTGATACGCCCATCGGGGTCGGTTTTAGTGCTCAGTAATGTAGTGCGGCTGACGTTGGGGGTGTAGCCGTAGGTAGCGGCCGGGACGGTGGGATCGGCGTGGGTGATGGTTTTTTGCTGGGAGGCGATGGTGTCGGTGTAGCTGTAGAGCCAGGCATTGCCCAGTACGTCGATGACCTGGGTGAGGTAGTCGCCGGTGTAGTTATAGGTGACCTGTCGGGACTGGACCGGGTCCAGGTGATCGCGGGCGCTGATGAGTTGATTGTCTGTGTTGTATTCGATCCACAGGACTTGGGCGCTGTTGTGGTCGGATACGCCGATGAGACGGTTGGTGATGACCGGGTCGTAGATAAAGTGTACATAAAGGTTGCGCCGGTCACCGTAACGGGTGGGCTTGCCGGTGTTGTCGTATTCCACCCAGTTGGCGTCGCGGTCCTGGTAACGGTAGCCGCCGGCGGTGACGCTGATGGTGTGGCGTTCGTCAAAAATGTAGGTGTTGCCGTCGGCGCTGCGGGTGTAGACATCGTCATTGAGAGTAATGCTTTTGACGCTGGCATCCAGGGTGCTGATTTCAAAGACCAGCGGATTCCAGGGGCGGCTGAAGTGCCAGCGACCACCGTACCAGGTGCGTTGCAGTTTGATGGCCCCGCCCAGGACTTTCACTTGCAGGTCGGTGGTGGTTTCGTGGTATTCGCCCCGGGGCAGTTCCACGTCCGCCACGGCCGGTTGGCAGAGCAGCCCCAGTAGCAGCAAGGCCTGGAAATTTAGAGTGATTGTTTTTATCAAATGTCGCATTGCGATGTCCTGGTTTTGGTCTAATCGTTATTTGCGTACTTGCGAAATAATGTTGTTGCGTACGCCGTCCCATTCTTCATAGACGAGGAATGCTTCGCCTTTTGCGTTCACGGCAATATCGGGGTTGCTGTTGGAGTTGCCGTTGCTATTGAGTGTTTGCATGGCACCCCACCCGCTTGCAGGGGTGAAGGTGTTGGCGCGAACGTAGGTCTTCCCGGATTTACTGGCGATATAACTTAACCAAGCATCTCCACTTGGTGACACGCCTAAAGTGGGGCTGTTGGGTGCGCTGGTGCCGCCTGCCAGTGGTATGGTGCCGGATGCAGCCCAGCCACCGGTAGCGCTAAAGCGGTTGGTGCCAATGGCGTTGACCGGTGCGCCCTGCTCCCAAACAACAACGGCGTCGCCGTTCAAATCGATACCTAATTTGGGATTTTGACTTTCCTCTGCTGAGGACTCCACTAATTGCGCGGTACCCCAACCGGAACCGTTGACGTAGCGGTTTGACCATAGGCTGTTTACGCTGCCATCGGATTGTTGCCAAATGGCGATGGCGTTACCGTTAGCATCCATCTTAATGGAGGGATTGGTGGCATCACCCAGGTCGGTGGTTTCTATCAGGACCGGTGTATCCCAAGCGTATTTCAAGTTGGAATAACGGCTGGCCCAGACGTTGGTTCGTAGTCCGTCGGATTGGGTCCAGATGACGATGGAATTGCCATTATTATCTATTGTGACGGATTGAGACACAGGTGGGGCAGCTGTTGCTACGGTAGCAGTATCAAGATATCCGGTTATGGGGCTTACCATCCAGGCGCTGTTAACAAACCGGAACGAAACCAGTACGTTGTCCGTTGTTATTGCCGCAAGAATAGCCTCGCCTTGGTTATTCATATCCAGGCTGATATCTCTAAAAAAGTTATGCCCTGCCACAGGATTGTATATTTGCTTTGGCGTCCATGCAGTTCCATTAAAATTCCAAGAATAGATGTACCCCGCTAGCATATTTATCGCCACCAATGTGTTACCCCATGGATCCATTTGCATCTGTCTTGGCCCTACTGCGCTGGTTAATGTACTGGCACCATTCCAGCCTATAGTCTTGTCATATGGGTTGGCCCAAAAATAGTCTGAACCGCCGTTGAGTTGCTGCCAAACCGTCATAGCACTGCCGTTGTCACTGACAGCGACCCGGGGTTCCGTTGCGGTATCTACATTTAGCTCTAAAGTGGATGTGGCCCACGCTTTGGTACCCGTGGTTGCGCTGGACTCTACGGAATCCGACGATTCTCCATACCCATTAACCGCAGTTACAACATAATAATATGTACTGCCACCAGTTAGACCTGTATGGTTAAAAGTGCTGCTAACACCTGTAATCTTGTTACCTGTGGCTTTGGTCACTCCTGGAGTGGTTGCCCAATACAGATTATAACTGCTTGCACCTCCGGAACCCGACCAGGCAACTTTAACGGCGGTGTCTGCCCCTGCGGTATGAACAACAGCTGGAGCAGTTGGCGCGTTGGGCGTATTGGGATCAGTACCACTACTATATTCATCATAGTTACTCACTCCGTCCAAATCCGGGTCCATTGCAGCTTCATACCCCAAGTTGCCAAAATTGTTAAGTTCCCATTGATCGTGTAGCCCGTCATTGTCGCTATCCGATTCCAAAACAGTCACTTTTGTAACATCAGTTGCCAACGCGCCTTGGACACTGGTTGTTATCAAAGCAAAAAGAAACTCCGTCCCCGCGGTTATCTGCGGTACGGTAAAATTGCCGGTAATTTGATCTGCGCTGGACAGACCGGCATCATCTACCAAGCTATAATAGTGACGCCAATGATAAGCGGATATAGGTCCGCTGGATAAAGACCCGTTTAAACTAAGCGTATCGTTTGCATAAGCCTGCTGATCTGTTCCTGCATCAGCCGTTGACGGTGCGTCAAACAAGTCGCTATTACTGACTTGGGGTGAGCCCCATTTATCCAAATACATTGCGACAGCTTTACCATTGGGCTGCAAAACCAAATCGTGAGGTCGCGGGCTGTTGTACGCCTTGGTGGGGTTTTTATTCAATAGAGTTTTCTGATTCCAGCCTTTACCCGCCACATAATGTAACCCCCATAGATTGCGTAACGCCTCTTGCCATGTAAGTGTGATGTTTCCAAAGGAATCCAACACAATATTTCTGGCCCATCCATAAATGGGTAAATAGTTGTTGCCGATGGTTGACACACTTCCCCACCCTGTTGCAGTTTCATAGATTGCAACTTTTATATCCTCGGCGGATTCAACGATAGAACCGGAACTGTCAACGTCTGCTTGCAACCAGGTAGCCGCCACTGTACCGTTGTTATTTATAGCCACCATCGGTCTGAACGCTGCTGTTCCCGTCGCGTTGTTGTCCAAGAGTTGCTCTGCATTCCATCCCGTACCAGGGCTATAGTGACTTGACCAGACTCGATAAGTGTGCTGCGTTGGAATAGTAATGTCCACCTCATTCCAAACAGCAACCGCAACACCGTTATTATCCATAGCTACGTTCGGCCACGTATAAACTGTAGTTGCATTTCCCGTAACTAATGCTTGTGACACACTCCACCCGCTTCCTTCTTGATAACGCTTGTTCCACACGCTATACAGGCCCGATTGCACATTACGCCAGACCAAAACCGCATCGCCATTATTACCAACTGCCAACGAAGCAAAATAACTGTTACCGATACCATCGTCCACGCTCTGTACTGCACCCCATCCGGATACGCTGTCGTATCGCCGTGCCCATTGACTTTGGTTTCCGCTATTGCTCACATTCCAAGTTACAAAAGCTGACCCGTTTGCAACCATTTCTAGTTCAATGTGTTGAACATAGTCCCCGGCGACTTCATTGTTTAACTCTTCGGCAACCCCCCATTGCGTTGCCGATGTATAGCGTTTGCTATAAATATTGACCATTCCGCTCCCAATTTGGGTCCACACTACAATCGCGTTGTTTTGATTATCAATACCAACATCTACATACCCTGAAGCGGTGTCGACAGGGGTTAGATCCAGCGCGGTACCCCATCCACTGCCTGGCGTATATTGACTAACATATACTGTGGGAGATCCACTGGTATCGTCTTGTACCCAAGCAGCAATACCGAACCCATTATCATTAAAATCCAGTCTTGCGTTGAAACTGGAATTTAAGTCATTTCCTGAATTAAGTGTTGTGGGTTGTTTCCACGCCAACCAGCTTGGCGTTGAACTCACTTCACTGGAGACGACCGACTCGTCGCTGCCTGCTGCCGTGATCCGGTAGTAATACGTGGCTCCGTTTATCAATCCTGTTTGCACATGGGGACTACTCACATTGCTAACTTTTGTGGCATTCGTTTTATTAACATCTGGCGACGTACTCCAATACAAGTTATATGAAGTCGCCCCGGCAACCGGACTCCATTGCAACCCGACCTGGTTTTCATTAGGCGTGCTTTGTAGATCCGTTGGCGCATTTGGAGTGGCCAATGTGGGATTGGTTTGTTGTTGGTATTCCTGCAAATCGGTGAAGCCGTCCAAATCACCATCGGCGGAGCCGTTTTGATTCAGGTTACCGAAATATTGCATTTCCCAAGCATCGTCTATACCGTCGCCGTCGTCGTCCGGGTTGGTGTTGAGCAGGGTGACGTTCATTGTGGCTGTGGATATTGCCGCGTCATCGTCGGTGATGCTTATTTGGAACGTCAGCACAGTGTCCTGGTACACGGCAACCGGTGCAAAGCTTGCGGTGGCAGTCGCGGCACCCGTCAGCGTGACGGCAGGGCCTGCCGTTTGGGTCCAGCTATAGGCGGTGATGGAGCCGTCCTGATCCATTGAGGTGGTAGCGTCAAGGCTGACACTGAGGTCGGTTTCGCTGACGCTTTGGTCGGTTCCTGCATGGGCTACCGGTGCGATGTTGGGTATACCGGCGTTGCCAATCTTGTAGTGGTTACCCCAGACATTGGACACGGTACCGTTGTACTGGTGCCAGGACAGGACGGCGTCGCCGTTGCTGTTCATGGCCAGTTGCGCGCCCAGAGCGTCGCCGGTGTTTTCCGTGTCGATGATTTCTACGGCGTTCCAACTGCCACCGCTCAGGCGAGCCGACCAGAGGTTTTCACCGGCAACATCCGTTTGTTGCCATACGGCCAGTGCACCGCCATTGTTGTCCAAGGCTACTTGCGGTTGAGATGACGTGGTGCTGCCGCTGTCCACTTGTTGCGCTGTGCCCCAAACACCGGTTTGATATTGGTTGGACCAAAGCGTGTTGGTACCGTTGACGTGTTGCCATACAGCGATGGCGTCGCCATTGGCGTTCATGCTGATATGCGGTGCGTAGGCCGGGCCGGTGTCATTGGTTTCGATTAGTGCTGCCGTTCCCCAGGTACCGTTGTAATGGCGGGCCCAGATGTTGGTTCGCAGGGTGTCGTTTTCAAACCACACAACCGTGGCGTTGCCGTTGCCGTCCGTGGCCACTCGGGCTTGTACGATGGGCTGAGTGGCGTCACCGGTGACGGAAGCGCGGATTTGTTGCGCAGTGCTCCATCCGGCGATTGGATCAAATTGATTGACCCAGATTTCATAGTTGCTGGCGTCGTTGCTTTGCACCCACACAGCGGTGGCGCTGCCGTCGGTGTTGGCGGCTATGCCGGTACTTAGTGCGTACATGGTGGCGTTGTTTTCCACTTTGACCGCAGTGGACCACAGGCCGGTGCTGCTGTCAAAACGGCTGGACCAGACTTCGTTGGGGTCTGTGCTCGTCGCATCGCTGTGGCTCCACAGGGCGATAAAGTTACCGTTGGTATCACTGACGATATGAGGCTCGAAGGCGTCGTAGTCGTTGATTTCCAGTGGGGTGACTGCTTGCCAGATACCGGACAGGTATCGGGCTGCCACCAGGTTGTAGCGAAGACCGTCGTGGTGTCGCCACACGGCCATGGCGTTGCCGTTGGCGTCCATGGCCACTTTGGGGTTGACCGCGTCGCCGCTGTTGTCTGTTTCAATCAAGGCCGCGGCAGCAGACCAGCCACCGGATGTGCTGTAGTGTCGTGCGGAGATGTTGTAAAGCGCTCCGTCCCAGTGTTGCCATACGACCACACCACTGCCTTGGGCGTTGAAGGCGGTATGATTGTTTAGGGCGTCGTTACTGTTGTCGGATTCCAGCAGTGCGGGACCGTCCCATTTGCGCAGGCCGGTGGTAACGCTGAGCTCCACCGATAGGGCGGATTCCCCACCCGCTCCTACTGCACTGATGGCGTAGTAGTAAGTTTGATCGTTGAGTAGAGCGGTGTGCACATAAGGGCTGGCAACACCTGCTATGAGATTGCTGTTTTTAGTCACCCCAGGAGTGTTGGACCAATATAAGTTGTAACTCGCGGTCGGGTCGGTGAACCAGCTTAACGTGATTTCTGCATTGCCAGGAGCACCGGAAAATCCGGAAGGCGAAGTGGGCGGTATCAGGGTTGGGTTGAATCCGGACAGGTATTCTTCCAGGTCGGAAATGCCGTCGCCGTCGAAATCACCCGTACCGTCGCGGCTTAAATCACCGAAGTGCTCCCGCTCCCAATCGTCATCCATACCGTCGCCGTCCGTGTCCCAGGCCGGGTTTACGGTAATGGCAACCGCTGTTCGTGTGTTACGCAGGCCATCGGATGCAACAAACATCACATTGTATATACCCGCTTGCCCTACTGCCGGTGTCCAGTTGAGATCCCCCGTACCATTGGCATGATCGGTAAAACTGGCGCCACCGGGTAATGACTCAACACTGAGTGCCGGTGTGGTGCCATCGGGGTCGGTAGCACTGGCGGGAATGGTGGTGGGATTGGTTTCAAAGGTCACCACATTGGTAGCCACTGTCAGCACCGGCGGTTGCGGCAGTGCCGCAAAAGCAATGGAATAGGTGTTGGACGAACTGGTGGCGTCAAATAAGTTTATAAAATAACTCCAGGTCAGCGTACCGGAATCAAAGGTCTTGGAAAGCCACACATTGTCCTTAGGGATGTTTTTACCGTCATTGCGTAATGCAAAGGCAATGGGTCTTGTGCCGCCATACGGATCCACCAACTGCACGTACATGAAACCGCTGGTTAAGGGCGTGGACAGGGTTTGGTAGTCGTAAGTGCCGTCTGTGCCGTTGGGAGTCAGAGTGACGGACGCGGACTGGTTTACTACCGCCGTGTCCAATCCTGTGGATTCGTACACGGTCAATACCGGCACATCGCTTACGGCCGGATTGAATATGTCCAAAGCCAGGTAATCCCGCACTAAATCTCTGCCCGGCAAATCTACCAAAACATCGCGCACCAATTGCCGGGTATGTATCGCGGATTCGGGTATGAGCGACGTGAGTGCTCCACCCAGCTCGTCCGCATGGGCTATGTTCGCGGTAAAATCCGTAAACTTGCCTGACAATGTTGTGATCATATTCCACCGCCCGTTGGATGCGCGGTTGGATTCTATACTGCCGAAATCCAATAATAGTGAGTTGGCAACTGCTCGTTCGTCCACTTGGCTGTTGAGAATCTGAAACTTGATAGCCAGGCCTAGATCGTTATCAACAATGGCAGGTTGTGCCGAATCGATTTTTACATTGTTGGCCGCCGCTGCACCGGTATTCTTAACACGTACACCCAGACTGAAAGGCTCGGACGCTTCCACCTCTGTGGTAAACGGATCATCCGCATAAACATCCCTGGGGAGAAAATAATCCAAGGCCAATACGGGTAAAGGTTTGACGTAAATGGAGTCGGGGGTTACGTTGGTCACTTTGGTTTCACCCGCAAGATCATAACTTAACGTAGCACCTACAAAGTACAGTACTCCGCTGGGTAAGGTACCACCCGCGTCCACGGTGGGTATGATGGTCCAGCGAATTTCCGCCGTACTTGCCGGTGCTACCCACCCTGTGCCGTCTATGGCATCAATATTTAGGAAATCCGGCGCAGCCAGGAAAAATTTCACATCGGCTCCGGGCGCATCCACTGCGTTGGGATCACTGGAAGCCAGTACTGCCTGTCCGGTTTCGTCGGTGAAAAGCACATCGATATTTACATTTGTCAGTGATGCGTTTTCCAAGCCGTTGTTGATACGCATGACCGCTTCAAAAGCCTGGCGCTCCAGAGTTAATTCCTGTTTGATTTCTATTTTCACCACCGCACATACGGCTTCGGCCATGGCTTGTGCCGGTAGCACCAACAAACCCAACAGTGCCAAAACGACGGGCAGGTGGGATGATCGCTTCGATTGATTGCATCGGATGAACATTATTCACCACCTCCCGTTAAACCTTTAAGAACTTTCTTAGCCTCGCACAGTGGGCAGAATTTAGAGCGCGGCGCACATTGGGCACCGGATATGGTATCGGCGCTCGAAGTATACGTGCCCACCGTACCGCCGCTGGGCCCGGAGAAGTTAAGGCCGCCCGTGCCACCACTGGTCGTTCCGCCCGATGTGCCGCTGCTAACCGTACATTCTCCGTAACTGTGAATGGCGCAATAATTTGAGCTTCCATCAGTCACCGTGCCGTTGGCACATTCGTAGTTATAGTTTGAGGTGATACAGGCGTTATAGACAGCGCACCCTCCTCCCGATGCGGTGGCATCATAAGCCGGGTCTAAAGCTTTAAGCGAGGTAACCCTATAGGCCACGGTAATAGACGACTTGGCCTCCAAGCTATCGGGAAGCCCTTGCATGAGTTCAAAGCGGAAATAGTCATCACTTGGCGGCAAATTAATCTGAAGATTGTTTGCTCTAATTGAACCGTAGTTACTTAAGGTGAATTCTCCGTTAAACACGTCTCCGGTGGGCATTTCCGGTAGGGAAATACTGCTGGGTTCGGCAACCACCACCGCAGCGGGCACGTCAGTTTGATAGGTGGCGTTCAGCGTAATCTCGTAGCTGTCCTGCAAGGTGATTTCCGTCACGGACCATTCCACTGTCACCAGGTTATAATCCAAAAATACAGCCTGGCTGGCAGTTACTCCCGCCTTGATAGAAAGTCGACCTATCACTTCCTGATGATTTGCGGCAGTTACTCTGAATTTGTACTTACCGGCAACTACGTTCAACAAGTCCAATTCACCCAGAGTGTTGGTATAACCATCGTAGGTTTGGGCACTCACCAACTCATTTTGCATAAAGATACGGGCTGCGTTGACGCCATTGGAATTATCAGCGTTGGTAAAAATATCCGTCACTTTAAACAGCACACCACCTTCACCTGCTTGGGTAACATGAAATACCACCGGCACATCCTGGGAAGGATAGTTACTGGCGCTGATGCGCAGTTTGAATGAGTAGGTTCCTTCTGCGGTGCCGTTGGTTTGTGCCGATAGACCCACAGCCAGGCTCGCACCGACAGCCAGTGAACCGGGTTGCGCTGAAGTGTTGATGCTTACCCAATTGGGCGCGGGGCTACCATTGTCATTGAGCAATACTAAATTAATGTTTTCAAGAGCCGCCAAACCCTGGTTTCTCAAGGTAATGGTTTCGTTCACTATCGCGGTTTGTGCCAAACCGGACTCAAGCAGGCTGGGCTCTATAAATAGTGCCGGACTGGCTTCTGAAAAGTTGTAATTAACGGAGATGTTCTGCATCAACTCCGTGCCGGTTTCCACACCCAGGCCGTCACGTAGAACGCGGACCACTTTCATCGCCAGGCTACCACCTCCGATTGCAGACCCTCTAAGGGTGAAATTCAGGTTTGCGGCTTGGTTGGCACTGACTTGAATCTCGGCACCCGGCGTCACTGTTACCCCGGTAGGGAACACACCACCGGTTTGATCCGCCGCTTCGTAAACCAAGCGTAACTCCTGCACAGTGCTGTCGCCGGGACCGGCCTTGGCTCGTACGGCCAATGCCTGATCGTAGTTAATGGGGAGATTCACATTAAAGTTGATGGGTGAGAAACCGACACGATTAATCACAAACTGTCCTTGTTCCGGTCGGTCCACCACATCAGGATGAATTACGGACACTTTATAAATCCCGGATTCACCGGCCAGTGGTTTGAAGGTATAGCTGAAGCTTCCTGTACCGTTGGTTACCAGATCGTAGGCTCTTTCGAAACCACCGTTGGCGATAACCAGTTTCATCGGTACGGCATTAACAGCCAAAGTGCTGATTCTATCTATGGCCTGACCGGTAATTACCACGTCCTGATCGCCGTAGGAGTTTTCCGGGGTAACAGCATCGACCGTTCCGTAGTAATCGGTATTGACAATCGGGGTGCTGCGTTGGCGTTGAGTACCGTTGATACTGATTTGATCGGTCTTGCCTAAGTGGTAGTGATACTTGTCTATTTCCAGTTGTACTGTTGCGTTGTCGGGGGCATTGGCGGGCACCGGTAAATCAAACCAGTCGGACGTAAATGTGGCGGTCGGACCGATACGCGCCACCACCTTTCCGCTGGCCAGTTGTACAATGCTGCTGCCCAGGTTTTGTAATGCCGCAGCGCTGGAGAGCACGTTGCCATCCCCATCCAGCAGTTTGAAACGAACCTCGTTGGAGGGGTTGCTGCCCAGTGCCATGAGGATTTCGGTCTCCACTTCACTGCTATTCTCCAGGGTGAATCGAACTTTACCGTTGCCGCCGCGCAGCATATCCTGCGTGGCCAGGCTGACCACCAGTGCATTGTCCCCCACCAAAATCTGTTCGTTACGTTGAATGGTGACGGATTCACCGTTGGCGGATGTAATTTCCACGCTGCTACTCAAATCGCTGATGTCCGGTAGATCGCTGTGGCCGCCCACAGTGACTACCACATTGCTAGTGGCACTGGCAGCCAGTGAGAACGTGGGTGAGCTATGGCTGTAGCTGACTGATTTATCCGGACTGGATACTGTTACGGTGACACGTACATTATCCAGGTTGTAGGTGGACAAATTACTGACCTGATACGTCAGCAGGTTGTGAACACCGCGCAACACCTGCCTATTGGTATCGCGTTGCAAATCCAGTTTGGGCAGAACCACGGTGCGTCCCACACTTTGAGCGCTGGTGTTGTCCACGGCAACCACGGTGTAGACACGTGTATCGTTAACATAGCCCGTGTCTTCATAAGACGTTGCTGTCAGCAACGCACCGTTAATTGGCGTGCCGCTTGCGCCTATATAAAAGTTGTAGCCGGAGATGGTGGCGCTGTTGTGACTCCAACTAATCTGCGGTAGTTGGGTATCGGTTTGTACCACTTGCAATGTGGCAACGGGTAACAGTTCGACATTTTGATACAGGACCGCAGATGGAACGGATTCATTACCGGCACTGTCGACGGCTGTCACGGCGTAGTAGCGTTCATTGGTATTGGGAGCGGTGTCCACCACGCTTAATTCTGTAATACCGGTGAGGAGCGGCACCGCCGGTAGCGTTGTTGTGCTACTGCGATAGACGTTGTAGATCAGACCGGTTTCACCCACGGGAGCCGTCCAACTAATACTCACCCCGGAACCCACCAGGCTCAGGGGTTGCAGCACCGGCGCACCCGGCACCACCGAATCGGTGCTTACCATTACTGAGGCACTTTGCGCGCTGATCCCTTCCTCGCCATTGGCAGCGCGAACACTGGCTACCGTATAGATGTACTGCCCATCCAACAAAGTATTATCCGTATAAGCCAGTGTGGTGCTGCGTTGGTAAGCAAATAGTCCGGTGTCCCCCGGTGCCTGACGATAGATTTGATACTCGGATGCTCCTTCGACCGCATTCCAACTCAAACTCACCTGGCCACCGGGTTGTGCCGTAGCGCTCAAGCCCGCGGGAATATCCAGTGGCGGTAGCGTTCCTTGGTACACTTGGAATGCGTTAGCACCCAGTATGGTCGACCCCGTATTGGTCAGGTCATCCGTGCCGGAGTAAACGAAACTCAGGCTTTCCGGGTCCACCTGACCGGCATCAAACGGTAGCGTAAAACTGCCCCACCAACTCAGCGGGCCGGTTTGAGTCATGGATGTGGTGATATCGGTAGCGACTCGACCGGCTCCGGACAACAAGTAAGACACCTGTATTGCGCCTGCATTCGCCACGGGCTCATCCAGAGTCATGGTGAAGTTAATCACGCTCGGCGTGGCCGATTCGGTCTTGATGGGCTCAGCCGGAGAGACTTCCAATACCGTCACCACGGGCCCGTCTGTATCAATTTTCAGATTAGCCCCCGCATCCACTTGCGTACCGCGGTTGCCAATGCTGTCCCTCGCGGAGAACAAGGCAAAAGCATCGCCGCTGATGGTGGCGTCGGTGATGGTAAAGCTGCCTGCGTATTGGGTATCGGTCACCCGCGTCAGGTTGACGGTGAGTGGCGCGCCACCGGTAGCGATACTGAGGAACGGCGTGGTTAATAGTGGCTCGGAAACCGTCAGGTTCACCAGTACTTCACCCGGCGCCATGCGGTTATTAACTGCATCGTAATTGCCCTGCGGATTGTATTCGATGTTCACAGCCCGCGGTGGCGTACTGTCGGAAGCCGCATTCAGTTGCGTGGACAGGCTGCTGTTGGTGCCCAGCGCATTCACGGCCACCACACTGTAGTAATAAACCCCATCGACAGGCGGCAGATCGGTATAGCTTGTTGCCGTAATCTGCACATTGTTGGCTTTGGTTGCCTGTACCGGATCAGTGAATGGCACGGTAGCGCGATAAACATTATATCCTGCCACTTTATTATCCAGTGACTGATTCCAGCTCAGCTTGATTTCGCCACCTTCACGGGATGCCACTTGGAATCCGCCGGGTGCGTCCGGAATGCTGGCGTCCACGGTGACCAACACTGCCGTACTGGCGCTGCTGTTACCTCCGCGTCCGTCCAGGTAGCTGGACGTGGCTGTGATACTGTTGCTGCCTTCACTCAAGTCCACCGATGCATTGAAACGACCCAAGGCATCAACAGTCACCGGTGTGCCGAAAGCGATGCTGTTGTTGTACAGTTGCACTTGAGTCGACTTGGGCGCATCGCCTTCTACATTTATTTGCAGATTGTTGATGGTGGTGCTACTAAGCGGCGCACTAATGACAGGCGCTGCGGGTGCGGCCAGTGCGACATTCAGCGACAAAGGTGCGGCTAGCTGGCTGCTATTGTTTGAAGTATCCACTGCGATCACATCCAAAGTGTGTACACCGTCAGCAATGCCTATTAAGTCCATAGCGGCGCTGTAACCGTCACTTCCATCAACATCGGTATGGATAACAGCGCCGTCCCAGACAAAATCCACTTTACTGATACCGCTGGCGTCGCTGACACTGGCACTGATCGTACCAGACACGGCCAGTGTTGCGTTATTCACTAATGCGCTACCGTTGTATTGTACTGCGGCTATGTCGGGGCCCACGCTATCGGCAGTAGGCGTGGCGCTCACGGTGGTCACTGATTTTTGTTCCCCGCCGGATAGATTAATGGCAGTTACGGCGAAATAGTAATTACTGCCATTGCTCAAACCGGCAACCGTTGCTGAAGTTTCCGTAGCAGCCACTGTTACCGCCGGTTGTCCTGTTACTGTTGTAAAATCCGAATTGGACACGTACACAGCATATTCCTTCACCAAATTGGTGGGCGCACTTTGGGTCCAACTCAATCCGATACGATTGTTTTGAGCATCCGTCGCACCTAATACCGGATTATCCAACAAGGTGACTCCCGTCATGGTGACTCCGGGGCTTTCATTGTTATTGGTATCCAGTGCAGTTACTCGAATGGTATATGCCGTGGCTGACGTTAATGCGGACTTGGTATAGCTGTTTTGAGCTGCGGCAATGTTTATGGCGGGATCGGCATTAATGTAAAGCTTATAGCCATTAAGATCCCCAGCGGTATTGACTGAATGATTCCAACTGATAGTCAAACTGTCCGTTGTTGAAGCGGTTGCCAGGTTCGTGACATCTTCAGGTGGTACAATGTCTTCGGCAATGGCCATCACTGCGTTGACCGTGGCAATCCGGTTGCTGACGTTGTCCACCGGGACCACCGCGAAGTAATAGGTAGACCCTTTGGTTAAACCGGCGACATCGTAAGTTTTTACTCCGGCTCCATTGCTGGCGACCGGTGTAAGCAAGCTCACATCGCTGAATGCCGCGCTTTCGCGGTAGATGGCATATTCCTGAATGTCTCCTCCGTTAACTATTTCGTTATACGCACTCCAATCCAGATGCGCTACGGTGCCGTTTTGAGTGGAACTCACTTGCAGTTCGGTGGCCAGGAGTGCCGAGGGAGCAACATTGTCAAATCGAACCGATGCCAATTTCTGCGCACTGGTATTGGCGGCTTGATCCTTCGCTGTAAAGATCAGATTGTTATCTCCGCTATTGAGTGTATAGTCAATGGACCATGTTGTTACTGCGGTATGCCCCACGACTTCAACACCGTTCAACCACAAAGCTGCATTTGCCTCTTTTGCACCACTAATAGTGAGTGGGTTTTGATTCGTCGCGGACGGATAAGTGTCTATGCTCGGTGCTGGTGGAGATGTTTTGTCGTAGACAAACCCAATAGTGATTGGAGTGGACGATAATCCTGAGCGGTCTTTCAACTGCCCATTAACTTGGTACGCCCCTTCGGCAAGGGTAACGCCCGGAACAAATGTCACTTTACCGTTGACATCATCCCAGAGCCAGGCCCCGTTCACGGTAATGCCGTCTTTGGTGACAGATATGTTGGATGTATTCAAATCAATTCCGCTGCCGGTTTCGGTAACGTTCACCTCAATGGATCCAACCGTTGACGCATAATCACCATCCGCCGGTACGGAAGATAGGATCACCGGAGCTGCCGTATCCAGTACCACAACGATACTAACGGTACTTATATCCACGCTTTCATTGTTTTTCGCAGTAACTGCAAATGATTGCTCCCCCTCCACAAGATCAATGGGAACACTCCAGTCATTGGTACCCAGCGATACTTTTTCCACACCGTTCACCCAAACAGAAGTATTTTGGGGTCTTGTACCTTGCAAGGTTATCGGGCTGCTAGAGACATAATTGATTTCCGGGGCATATAGTACATTGGTGAGTCTGAATAGATCGTTAGATTCGAGATAAATGAAATTGCTGACTGCATTTCCAGCCGCATCAACCAAAGCCGCACTTGGCATTACTTTTTCCGATCCGCTAATTGTAAAGCCGTCTGAGAGGGTGACCGTTAAAGTAGTGCTATCGATGTTCCAACTGGCAGCACTTGAATATCCGTATATCTTCCCGTCCGGAGACAAATCGGAATTCGGATTTATTGCGACGGCCGAATTCATGGATTCACTAAAAGTAAAGGTATAGGAATCCCCTATGCTAACCGTGCTGCTGCTGTCTGTGTCCGTGAAACTTAAAGCAACTATCTGAGGCTCTACCGTGTCTGTGGTGCTCAAGCTATGGTCTCCGGTTGCTGCGTTCCCCATTCTGTCCGTTATGTTCGATAGCGTCACTGCTTCTGTCCCGGACACGCTAAATCCGGAAACCAGCGTTACAATGGCTTTTGTCTCATCCGGGCTCCAACGTATGCTGTTTGGCGAACCATAACTTGCGCCGCTTGGCGACAAACTGAAATCTGCATCAGCACCCCCATCCGGCAATTGAGTTTTATCCATCACCTTGGAGAATTGAAAATGGTATTCGTCGCCTATTGTTAAGGTACCGCTACCATCCACGTCATTAAAACCTATTGACTGAAGTGTGGGCGGAGCGAAATCCGTAATATGCTCCAAAATCATGACTTGTGAGACTACCGCTCTAGGTTGGGTCCCGGGGTTATCATTTACAAAACGAAGTTGCATACCGCCGCTTTGATACAGATCCGGCGCAGGTAAAAACTGATATTGCGTTGGCGTAATAGGCAGGCGCATGCTGTTGTGTAAAGTGTTTCCGGAACCGTCCGTAAGACTTTGGTAGTAGTCCTGTGCGTCACCATTAAAATAGGACACTCTTATGGCGTATCTTTTTGCCGGGTTTAGTCCGGATATATCCATTACTACTGCGTTGGTATGCCACGCCATTGTACGGTTCGGTGAAAGATTTAGGCTGTCCCATTCATTGGAAACAGTTCCCTGTACAAGCACCGCTACCGGCAATGTACCAGCGCTTGTGCTTTCCGGCGCTTGCAGATTGGTATAAAGGTATTCCGCAGCCGCAATGGGACGATATGGGGAAAACACCACATTATCGCTGACTTCATTACCTGTACCCGATATGTTATTGGTTACATGGTAAGGACCAGTACCATCAGTATCACCCCACCAGTGCTCCGTAGCATCTATGGTATTTATCCCACTATTATTAATCCCGAATCCGGTATTGGCCAGTAACTGATTTTTATACAGCTGAGGAACTGCATCGTATGAAATATTAATACCATCCACAATATTTTCAGTTATCTGATTTGACTCAATATAGGGAGCGACACCGGTATTGAGTACTTTAATACCGACGCTTTCATTACCCCATATCTTGTTTTCCCGAATTACCGGTGTACCGCTACTAACCGTTATTCCAGCACCCCTGCTGTTGGAAACTTCGGATTGCTCCAACGTAATATTGGACAGAATGGTTATGGCTTGAGAACCAGTTCCTCCCGCATAATTTATGTTGACATTAGTTAGTTTGGTTAAAAAATCTATAGTTGAAGCGGAAAAAGTCAGTCCTGCCCAATACCCACTAAACGGTGCGGTTGCATTGCTATCACCATTGGTATCCCCTCCGATACTGTCGTCTCTGTCCGAGGTGAAAACTATTTTTTCTTCACTCTTACCAACCGCATCCAAAGCACCATCAACCCTAAGATTTACACCTTGTGCAAACTTCAAAATCACCCCGGATTCCACAGATAGGGTACTTAACGCAGGAACCATAACATTACCGGATATTAAGTATGTTCCTATCGCATCGTTCGTACCTCTCCCCCAAACGGGCCAATGTTGATTTTTAGAATAGCCATAAGTCAGTTCAATAAATTTTTTGGTGTTTGGCGTTAAGGTATTGGTTTCGTCCGGAAAGTCATCAACTGGCACCCTAAGAGCCACATCATTATTGGTAATAGTATTATTCTTTGGTGAATAGGGTGACGTACCACTGACTCGATTTATTCCATATCCACCATTACTTTGAATAGTATTTCCATTGATTCCTAACGAACTCTGTAACTGCTCGATACCATTACCTTGATTGTCCGTCACCGCGCTTCTTGTTAAGTTCAAATAATTGATACTTCCCAAAAAACATAAACCCCAATCCCAATCTTCAAACGCATAAGCCGACGAATATATTCCATTTTTTGAGTTATTGATAATTGACGCTCTATCTATGCTAGTTTCTCCAGAATGTAGAAACAGACCATGTGAACCACTATATTCGATTTTACCGCCATCTATAACGAGATTTGATAAATCAGCGATAACATTGGCTGAATATGTTTCACTATTGCATAACCACTCGTCTTTCATTACCATTCGGCTCGTATCTACGCCACCTCCAAAACGTACGATTGTATGTCTCAAAAGATGATTACCCGAACCTAACTTTAAGTAACCCCAATCACCAGGGCTGGCTACACTTCCAGTCCCGTCACCGTTGGTGTCTCCTCCATAAGAGTCATCTGCATATGCGGTTAATACCACTGGATTACTTTGCTCACCCATGGACTGAAGGTTTCCAAGCACATTCAGGGTGGCTCCTGCCGCAAACTTTATAATCGTACCGGCTTCCAGGGTCAACGTAGCACCGGTGTTTACTGTCGTTGGCAAGGCAATGTAATACACACCCGAATGCCAAGTCGTATTTTCGCTAATCGTGGTAGGTACCGCGATGGAAGCTGTTTCGCTTGGTATAACTGCACCGCTGGAAACACCTGCGCTTACGTTTGCCGGTGAAGCGGAATCCTTGACACGGACTCGAAATGTATAGTTTTGCCCATTTGTTAAATTTTGTACCAGTTGGTTCGTGCTGATTTTATTTAGCGGAATCGAACCCCCGTCGTTGTAATCAGGTTGATTTTGACCCCAGGTAACTCCCCCATCAATGGAGACATCTAAAAGTTGTTGAACTAAATCCAAGGAAGAATCCACACTTGCTGTCCAACTGAGGTAGGCCGATTGATTCCCGGCCTCTGCTGTCAATGCCGTAACGTCCTCTGGCGGTACGGTATCGCTGATAGTGTTATCTAAGGCGACTACCGGGCCATAGGCTACAGAATCCGCTGACCGGTTACCCGCCTGGTCCAAAACGATAATCTTGTAATAATAAGATTCGCTGTTGATCGTTGTCGTGTCTGAATAGCTACTTATTCCATTTGCGACAGTACCTACAACCCCAAAAGAACCAGTTTCGGTACGCCGTTGCACTTCATAAGAGACCACGTCGTTTGAACCTTCCCCGTCATCAGGAGACAAAGTCCAGAACAGTTCTATAACACCACCCGAATCCTGCGGTTTGTCGTATGCGTACAATGCGGTAGCTTGACTTGGAAGCATCGTATCAATGGAAACATTAATTCCGCTCGATGAATTTTCTCGATTCCCCTCATTATCAATCGCGCTGGCATACAAAGTGTAGTCACCATCGCTTGTAACAGTCCAGTCAAATGTCCACGTACCGTCACTCTGCAAGGCTGCTTTGTACCACTGCGTTGATATACCATCATTGATTCCTAGTTGTACACCGACAATCCCACTACCACCCAGATCATCGGTCGAATTTCCGCTGATTGTGACGACGCTACCCCCGGGATTTAAGGATGTTCCATTCGTCGGAATGGCAATTGTACTGACGGGCGCAACAGTATCGCCCGCAGATAAAGATTCTATCAGCCACACCTGCGACACAGCAGCGCTTTTGTCCGCATCCGAATTTATCGTAAGGCCCATGGTCCCGGAGGCGTATGCTTGAACCACAAGGGGAAAACGGTGTACTTGTGGATTGGTATTGTCAACGTATACGCTGTCATGAATCAGCACTCCAGATCCGCTTGTAGAGTATTGATAGGTCGGCTCTGCGGGATTCAAGTAAGTAAGAAATATGTCGTAGCGTTTATTAACATCCAAAGACGGATAGCTTAATTGCACCGATTCAAGATCCAACAAACCGCTGGTTGCAGGACTTGCACCCGAAAACGGGCTTCCCCGAACCACTACTGGCGCGGCAATCCCTAAAGAAGCATTTTCGCCGGCATTAAAGTAACTAATGGATGAACCCGTACCCAATGGCGCTCCGGCATCAACATTGTTACTTACCTTGTCACCCTGGCCCGATAAAGCACCTCCCGCCCCACTAACATCTCCCCACCAATTTGCGGTAGCAACGGTTCCCACGACGGGGCTGGTTGTATTAATAACGCCATACAAGGAATTTCCAAGAATCTCAGAATTGCTGATACTAAAGCTTGCGACGCCACTTACACTGATACCGTTCTGGAGATTGGCATAGATTCTTCCCCCAGTTACACTAGAGGTACCGGAGTCTTCAAAATGCAATCCATCCCAAGCATTCGCGAACACTTCATTGTTTTGCAATGTAACGTTGGCACCGAAACTGTTTAGACCATGCCCGCTGGAAAAAGACACCGCACTATTCCGCAAAATCAAAGGGCCGTAATAGGAATACAGGTTGCTTTCGTTTAGCCCCCCACCGTATCTAATAATTGCATTTTCGATGACATTAGCGGTTGAAGTATCACTGAAAGATAATGAACCCCAATCTCCGGAATTCGGTATACTTGAATTCCCATCGTTATTAAAATCTCCCCCGTAACGATCATCTTTTACGGATGTAAAGACCACCGGCTCACTCGCTGTTCCTAAAGCGCTTAACGTACCGTCTATGTTCAGCCCGGAATTGGGATCGAATTTCATGATCACGCCATTACCAATAGACAAAGTGCTACCACTGGCCATGGTTAATTCACCTTTCACGTGATAGGTGTTTAGTGTCGCATCCACCGATGAAATTACATCCAGGTTTAGATTTGTGGCTCGGTCATTCCCTCGAATCCACAAGCCGTTATTCGTATTCGGTATGAGTGTGTTTCCATCCACAGCGTTGGGAACTGCACTTGCAGGCAGGTAGGTAGGATAAAGATTACCCGTTATTATGTTATTCTTGATAACCGGAGCCGCATACCAACTATCATAGAACAAACCCCAGGCAGTATTGTCCGAAATTGTATTGTTTTCGATGAGAGCTGTTGACCCCCACAGTACGATGCCGTACTCGTTTCTTAGGACCGAGTTACCACTAAGGGTTATATTTTGTACGCCCAGGCTATCGTCTATAACCAATGCATCCCTGTTATCCGCCAATGTATTATTATTCACTACCGGGGATGCATCAAGAATGTATAAAGCGTATCCGTTATAATTGAAAATGTTATTAACAATTGAACTGTCGGACTTGTTTACATACAAACCTTCGCCACTATATTGGAAAATATTATTTTCAAACCGAGATAGGGTAGACCCGGCTAAGTGCAAATTGATACCACTCCAATCACCTAATTGACCTACACTAGAGCCATCGGCATTGGTATCTCCTCCTACCGAATCATCGCGATATGATGTAAACACAATCGGATCGGTATCCGCGATACCGACCGCATTCAGAACACCATATACATCTAATCTAGCACTAACACTAAATTTGACAACCGCTCCGGCTTCTATGGTTAATGTCACTCCCGCAGGCACGGTCACTGTGCTCGTAACCCAGTGCGCTTCCACACCGGTTTTTGACCAAGTCGTATCGATACTGATTTCCCCAGAGTGCGTTTCTACCACGGCGTAGGCGAGTGATGACCAGGTCAGGCTGAGCATTAAGGAAACTACACTTAACTTAACTACAGTGCACATCAATAGCAAAGAGTACTTTATTGTGTCGAATATGTGTTTTATTTTCACATGGACCACCAATTCCTAAGATATTTTTTCATTTGAATTCGTTTCTTCCGATTCGTATCCCGATTGAGGAACCACTATTTTTCCTCGAAATGGTATTGACCTTAAGCCTGCCAATTCGTACAACCCAAATTCTTCGCTTATTAAACTTAAGTGTTTTCGAGGATCCAATATCCGAAGTGCGAAATAGTTCGATGGCTCCGAGATAGGCTCATAGGTTTCCTCGTCCAATACATGCCATCGTTCCTCATCGAAGTATTCCACCCAAACATTGATTTTTGTAATATTCTCATTCCTGCCTTTCAAAACCGTACCCAAAACCGTTCTCGCTGGTATTTTTGCGGCACTCAACAGCGCTGAAAGTGCTAGATTTCTTTTTATTAAGTCGTGATCTATATCAGGTTTATTGCCTATTTTTCTACGTATAGGCGCTTTTGGAATTTTATTGCCGGACTCGTCGTTCAATCTACCCATGATATCCTGCAAGTTTTCCTTGTCTATATTTTTGAACCAAGACAATAACCGATGAAAGTTTTGAGCTTTCCCAGGCATTACTTCCCCGTGGGGCTTACTGGATTTCTGCGTAGATAAAACGCTCTCTACTTGAGGACCAAGAATCATTTCGTATCTTTTGAGAGACTGATAGTCTGGGGGGTCATAGTTAGGTGTGTTTGAAAATGAGACTTCAGCCCTAACATGCACTTTCAGCGATTCATCGTTTTGAAAATTCTTTAGTTTAAGAAAAAGCGTTCGGTTTCCGTAGCCATCGAATAAAATACGCTTTTCCACTATAGCAGGATGCTTAACATCCACACGAAGATCTTCAACTTTTTGGAAAGCACTCCTACCTACCAGCAAATGCAATCTAGCCTCTCCATTTTTCAACACTCTGGAAGTTTGGTTTGTTACCCCCAGAGAATACTCAATAGTTTTACTAATAGGATAGTGACCTTGTTCTCCCTTGTACTTCCGAGCATCGAAATGAGTGACTAATTCTTTTTCTACTATCGAAAACACTGCAATGAGACTAAATATTGCAAGCAAAACAATAAATATGATTTTTCGACTTATCTGCTTTGGAAGTTGCGAATTGGTTGCTGACAACACTTTCCTTATCCCCTATACACCTATATCATTATTTTGGCACAGCAAAACCTATAAACAGCGCTCGGCGTTTATTCAATACGAACAATGGGACTAACTGGGAATTGCTACGTGATCAATAGACTGGACATGCAATGGTTCCTCCCCAACCAATAACTACGCTATTATTTGTTTTTACATTTTCTTGTTGCGAATTAAGTCTACGAGGAGAGCAAGTACGGATTTCCGACTCATAGTGATGCACTTAATTTTAGAGAATATAGCAGATAATCCAAATGTGTCTACATTGTTAAATAAATTTATTTTAGAAAGATTGCAACTCGATTAAAACTTGCGTGGGGTTTATTCAAAAAGGTTAAAGTTTAAACTCAGACAAACGCTTCAATTCATTCTCACCGATAAGCCTTCACCTACGAACGCAAAGCGTTGCGAATTACTCAACGGCGATGAACGGTTTTTAGTGCTGGTATGGCCGACTATTCGCATCGCGATATAGTGAGATTGGTTAGTCATGTATTTTTTATTTTGCGGATCTATGATGCGCCAGGCGTTTTCAAGATAGGCTTCCGACCAATTGTGATAGTCCGTGGGCTTGAGGATTCGGTCTTCGCTATAAACGTATCCGCCGATGCCTCGCGATGGGATTTGGTTGGCTCGAAGCAACGCCGTGTTTAAATACATGTATTCGGTACAATCGCCCTGGCGCGACTTCATTGCGTATAAGGCCCCTCTTTCGTCTTTGATGTAGCCCGCGTACTTGATGTTGTTAGCCACCCAATTGAAGGTTTTTTCCGCTGTGTGCTGTTGCTTTGCTTGTTTTATTTGTAGCGCCAATTGCTTTATGTTGGGCGAACTAATTTCCATGAAGGATTCTTCTGCCAAGAATCGTTCTAAATGGTTTTCATCTGTCTTGTTTGCTTGAGTCGAAAATAACACATCCGCTTTTATGTTGATGATTTCAGTGGCAAACGGGGGTAATTTATCAAAGGAAAAATGCAATATCTGGTTTCCCAATTCGTCTTGTTGTAGTTCATAAGGGTGTGATGCTTCTATCACTCCGCTTTTTTGCCATGAGGTTTGCTTCACCGGTGCGTACGCCCAGAATTCAGCATTTTGGATGATTTGAGTGCTGGTATTTTGCAAGGTAAAACTATAGCGAATGTTTCTCTTTATAGTGTATGGGTTTTTTTCCGTATGCTTGTTGTACAAAAAACTTGCGGACACAGCTAGCAAAGCCACGATAGCTATTGACACGGTGATTGTTTTGTTACCCAACATACTTAATCCCTGCTATTGGCATTGAGAGCGTTTATTACTGACCAGTTTTCGTTCGCCAGCATATCGACCCAAATAGCGAACATAATTGCTCATGCTGTTTTGCATGTAGAAAATATTGTATTTTTTCATTAACGGTAGTGAAGCTGCTTTTTCGAATTCGTGCTTGTTGGTGAACACCAGGTTGTTGACTTGCGATCCTTTTCCAAGTGCCTGTTGTATGTTTTTAACGAAAGATTTTTGCTTTTGCTCACGTTTAACAAACAACGCGTTTTTCAAAAGCTTACCACCCTGTGCCGCTGTCACGGACGCGAAAGCACCGGCTTGTTTTTGTGTAGACACCAGTTTCCAATTAGGGTCGTTCCGTATAGCGTATAACTCTTTTTCGCTAACAGTATTTAACTCTAATTGCGCCACTCTATCGCCTTCCATGTCACCAAAGGATTTGCGCCAGGCCGGGAGTCCCCCTTTTAGCACATGGATATCGTTAAATTGAAGTTTGCGCAAAGACTGACAGAGATTGACCAATGACTCTTCATTTTTTCCATCGTTAACCAATACCAATTTCTTGTCGCGTAAATAATTTTTCGTCTTGATGGTATAGCTTGAGAAATTCACTGAACCCGAGATCCAATATTTTTTGTAATCCAATTTTGATCTGGTATCAATGATTAGATATGCACTTTTCTTTGATTGAGCCCTGTAAGAGTCCACAGACATCAAACAATCATCCGCCGCTTGGACCAGTGGTACACATTCGATTAATAGCAAAATGGCCAATATTCTAGTCATTCGCGCTTCCTGTTTTATCCATTACACCTGATCATAACCTGATCGTCCGTTACTACCAGGTTATGAGTATATATAAAGAATCAACAATTGCCACAGGTTATTTTTAAACAGACTATTCTTATTTTTTGTAATAATTATTAGTCACCATTGAACCACTCCCGTTACCACCCAAATTATGAGCAGCATAAATGGTTCAACTGGTTGGAAAGAAGGGCAAAGCTACCGCGGATTTGATTTTAATTTTTCGAATGGATTTATGCTGCCGACACCACAGTACCCACTTCGAGGTTTTCAAACCAATCGAGAAACCGTTTTACGTCGTCGCCTTTAAATATTCGCCCGTGCTGTGGCGCCATGTATTCTATGTCCAATTGACGAACTCGTTTTATCCAGTCGTTTTTAGCTCTGTTTGAGGGCATCCATCGCTGATGAAACAATTTCATTTTGTTTACGTGTTCGTCAAAATCCTCAACAAATACCGGGGCACCCGTCGGCTCCAGTGCTGCGCCTACGTCGCCACTCATTAGTATTTTTGCGACGGAGTCATAAACATGAAAGTTACCGGAGGCATGAAGATAATGTGCAGGTATAAATTCGAGAGTGAGCGAGCCCAGCTGCAGAGAACCGCCTTCATCAGGAATCGCTCGGTAGTTGATATTGTTCATACCGAAATGTGTTAGAAACCCCTGCCATAACCAGGGAGCGTGTAACACTGCGTGTGGTAATGCCTGATCCCACAACCCCAATGAAGATATAATATCCGGGTCTTGATGAGATGCAAACAAATCGGTGATTTTCTCTACATCCACATGATGTAGAATGGCACCCAGCATGGGAGCAAATACTTCTATACCACCGGGGTCCATAAGCAAGGCACGTTCACCCGCTATCACCATATATTGGTTGGTATCTATTATAGCTTCCGGTTTCGACGGATCTCGCCCGAACATGATCCATTGATGTCCTTGGTCGTATAATTTTGTGGATAGCATCCCTATTCCCTTTTGTGTTGGCCTAACGGTTACTCACCATACTTAAGCACTGATAACTGTGTAGAACTTTTTCCTTTATGTACACGGAAGCGGTTTCCAAATTATTGGCCACGACCTCCAGTTTGGAACGGTATTCACCGGAATCGGCAGTGACAATGCGCGAAACCGATGCGATCGCTCGCGCTGCCAGCATGTTTTCGTCCATGGCTTCCAGCCGGAACACCAAATCTCTCATGGCCTTTTTATACTCCGCCATAGAACGTAACATATTATTTTCCACGCGCTTCATTGCCGCATCCAAGGTAGCTATGTATCTGGCATCCTGACTTTGGCTTTTTACCGTTAAAAAACGTTGGTAGGCATCATATTGACGTTGATTTTCAACAGCGATTCTCGACAACATTAAGGCTGCGTCACTGATCTCATTGACCCCTTCCATAGCTATTTGAGAAATTTCATCGATAAACGTGGTGATGGGTTGAAATCCTCGCCCCTTGTCCCCTGCCTGAGCAGATATCACCATGGCGTTTTTTGCCGCAAGAGATACACCCCATGCCACTTGTTTTACGCTATGCAATACGGCAGCGATACTGGCTAGCGCAACCAGATCATTGTCAAATTTGTCGGAGTTTGTATTCATATACTGTGTGCTTTTTAACGGCAAAGGACGGGAAATATTGATACGCTACGGGATATGATAGTTGGAGAGCAATTTACGAAGGGCCACAAACTCAATAAATAGAAAGGCTTATACAGGAGTGACAGGTAACATAAGCGGCTGCGCAATTGTAAAAATTGTTGTTACGATTAAATCCGGTAGAAATACAAAAGTGCCACCCCCCCGGTTTCCGTTAAAACTCCCACTTACATGGACAACTGCTCTATTCGATTTGCTACTACGTATTTTTACTAGGAATGGTACCCATTGAACCGGCAACGCTTAAGTTCAACTACGGAGTCTTTCAAAGAACTCAAACTCGCACCGTTCTGGGGCACAATTTCGGTTTTTCCCCAATCGCAACTCATAATCACGACAGGACACGTAGACACTCAGAAATATTACGTAAGAGATTGATTAAAAGCACTATTTTAAGTAGTGAATTTCACAACATTGTGACAAAAAACCTACCGAGGCTTCTATATTTTGTGCAATTGCTGTCGTAAAGTACAGGTATGATCAGTCTTAAATCAACTCATCCACTTCAGGATAAAATTGTTGTTGCCACTGCTGTTAGCGGAATTGTTATCACTTTACTGTTTTGCTGGGGCTTATATTTGTCCAATCGTGATTTGGCAACGGGCGAATTTAACTGGGAGGCTTCCCGGTTACTGGTACTCTTATCAAACAACATAAACAAAAGCATTAATTCCTTACACTATCTGTCCACTTTTTATGACAGTAGTGAAGAAGTCACATATGAGGAGTTTCAAGAGTACACCAAAAGCTTTTCAACTTTGCACCCGGAAGTAAAAGCATGGGAATGGGTACCATTGGTACGGGGAGCCACCCGTGACAAGCACGAACAAAAAATTTCCAAAAATATTATTGGCTACAAAATTACCGAAATGGACTCTAACCGAAACCTGATTTTGGCAAATAAGCGACCCTTTTATTATCCTGTGACCTTTATACATCCTCAGGCAGGAAATACGAATGCCATGGGATTCGACCTGAATTCAAGTGATTCCCGAAGACAATTTATAGAAAAGACGATTGCCAGAAACGCTCTTACTATTTCCACTCGAGTCCGTTTAGTCCAGGAAGACAGTGAATCCTATTCGGTACTGGCAGCTATACCGGTTTTAAAAAGGAACACGTATTCGCCTTTGTTGAAAATAGATAGCCCGCAAATACTTGGGTTGGTTGTGTGCGTGATACGAATAGACGATATCATCGACAAAACCTTTTTAGGAAATTTTGCACGAGGTGTGTCGCTATCGGTGTCTCAAAAACACGATAGAGTCACTATGTACAAAAAAGGTGAAGCAAATAATTTTAACCAGCACTCTTTTAATGAGGACATTCGAGTCGCCAATCAGATATGGAACGTTACCATTTCCAGCGACTTGAGTCGTTACGGAGCAAGAAATTTCTATGAATTGACCGTACCGTTCATTTTTGGCATTTTCCTGTCGATTTGCTTATCAGGCTATCTATTTATGTTACGTTCCAGCAGGAAGCGTATCCTGAGCATAAATACGCGTCTCAGCCAGGAGATAAAAAAACGAAATCAATACGAACAAGAACTGATTAAAACCAATTTGCAATTGAAAAAACTGTCAAAATACGACCCGGTAATGAAAATTGCGAACCGCCATGCTTTTAACGATTATCTTCGTTCGGAATTGAAACGCGCAAAAAGAACCGGATTTCCCCTGTCTTTACTCATTGCTGATATAGATAATTTTAAAGCATACAACGATACGTATGGCCATGTTATAGGTGATCATTGTCTGGCCTTAGTCGCAGGAGTATTTAAGGAAAATGCCAATCGACCTGCCGATCTGCCGGCGCGATACGGAGGCGAGGAAATTGCCGTTATTTTACCGGAAACCTTCGAGGAAGGGGCAAAAATGGTGGCCGAAAACATTCGCAATGCGGTATCCACGTTATCCATTCCTCATGAAAAATCCGATGTTGCCACTGTAGTCACAATCAGCATAGGAGTTATCACGGTTACCAAAGTAGAAAGCTATATGTCAGATGAGTGGATAATACAATCAGCAGACAAAGCACTCTATGAAGCCAAACACAGCGGTAAAAACAAGGTGAGTGTAGCCACGCTTGACGATAATCCTGACGGTTTAACGCACAACAACGTTACTGCTATTGGATTTCAATCCAAGTAAGACATCGGCCAATCGGAACAATCCTGTATTTATCTATATTTAACAACGAGTTGTGATGTTTTTTATTCCTAAACCACACCAGCGGTTGTGCTATTTAGAATAGTTTGTCAAATATCATTGTTATTGACTTTGTTTTCCACCAACCCTTTTATTTACTTGAAAACTATACGTAAACTGCAAGAATTATAATATGACCGTGGATTAAACTTGCGAGAAACACAGGCAAATACAACAAACAAAAAAGTACATCAGCAATTTGACTTGGTCTAATTGCGGCCATGCATTACTTGATTTCCAAGCTTTGTTGCAGGGAGAAACGAGTTGTACATTGCCAGGCCAATTATAGCGTCCCCCCAAGTGCGTCTTGTCGTACTTGCATCCATTTCTCTTGCTCTTGGACTCGTCGTTTACCTGGTGGCCCGTGAGGCCGGTTCCACCCGATTCCTGCCAACGGCACTGCATATCGGCTTGACCGACATTACTCCCGTACAAGGGTTCTTCGGTAATCTGCCCAGTTTTTTCCACGTGTATGCGTTTATTTTGTACTCCGCTGCAGTGGTGGAGCCAAATCGTAAAAACATACTTCTTATTTGCATCACGTGGTTATGTATTGAAACTATTTTAGAAATACTCCAAAGCCCATCTGTACTCAGAAACGGAATGATGCGAGATGTCTTAGGGACCGGTTATTACGACCCTTTGGACATCTTGTCTCTCACGCTGGGAACCATAGCTGCTTATATCTCCGTTCAGCTAATAACAAAGAGAAGCCAGTCAACATATAAGTAAGTAGTTAAACTAAAACTGACCTCGAATATTTCCTGGATTTTACTCTCCCTGATCGTTTACCATCACGTTACACTGTAATACAGAACCTAAGGAAATAGAACCTAAGGTGATTATTTTCCCGGTACTATATATTTAAGGAAAGTTGTGATGCTGAGCAGGTATTTTTATACATTATTATTTATTCCTATATTTTTATTATCGGCTTGCGGTGGCGATGAGAGCAGCGAGCCCGGCAAACAGTTTTCGGTATCGACTCAAGCCTTGGTTTTTGATGCTGCCACCCCCGCCGTTAGCGTTAGCAGCCAAGCATCAAACGGCAACCTTGTGGAAACTCCTATCGACGCCAACCGCTGATGGGAAGATTACCCATTACGTCCACAGCGGTCGCCTTTAGCCTGGATGGCAACAGCCTTTATGCACTGGACAGCAGTACCTTGAGAAAATACGATCTGAGCAATCCGGATATTAACAGCGTCCTCCCTGAAATTGGAACGGGTGTGGCTATTTCCACTCCCGGCAGTTATCCAAAGATGCTATTGAGCGCAGATGGTGGCACTGTTTTTCTGGCAGGTACCAGTCGAGTGGTCATACAACCGGCATTTTGATAATGCCGGCAATTCCGCTGAAACCGCATATCACCTTTTTGCTTTTGGTGCTAGGAGCCATTGGCTTGTCTCAAGTACCGGTGCTTCACTGGCCCTTTTCCTGGTTGGAAACCTATTTCCATGAAATCTCACATGGGATTGCGGCTATACTCAGTGGCGGCAGCATTCGTAATATCGAGTTGAATTTCGACGGCAGTGGAGTCTGTTATACAATTGGCGGTCGCGGCGCACTGATTGCTTTTTCCGGTTACCTGGGAGCGGCTTTATGGGGGGCTTTAATATATCTGGGTGCACGTATGACAGGTGCAGTCAGCCATTGGATGGCTTTACTCATGGCAGTGCTCATCGGAATCAGCGGTTTACTGTGGGCCCGCGATGCGACCAGCTGGATTATTTTGATTGTTATTTGCTCAATCTTGTCTGTCGCCTTCTATTTCACCCTGGGTCGTATCTTTCCTGTGTTGATTGAATTTTCCGGTATCTATGTCATGGTCAGTGCCATTAGAGCACCCACATTTTTATTGGGAAGTACGACAAAAAACGATGCCGCTCAATTGGCACAGCTCACACATGTACCCACCATCGTTTGGATTAGCGCTTGGTGTGTTATATCCCTTGCTGTGTTGTTTTTGGTTTGGAGAAACCAAGCCCGGCTTAGGTGACAATGGGCCAAAAATAGCCAATAATGTAACACCGAGACAACATTTCGCCCTGTAAGTTCAAGTTCTTAGCGTGTGAATGTTAACAATTGAATTATTTTTGACCACCCCCACTTATGGTTTAATGTGTCTGTATTTACAGACGGTGCTTTGCACAGCTTAAACCATTAACAGACCAATAAAGGTAACAAGAACATGAAAGAAAATATGGAGCTGCTGCGGGAAAAATCCCAAAAACTGGAGTCCTTACGCAAACAGCGTCAAAGTCTCACCAATGATCTTTACCAGGGTTTGGAACAGTCTGAGAAACTTTACCAGGGCATGAACGTGGAAGGCCTCAAAACGGCTGATAGCACCTTGTCCAAACTGGATCAAGGCTTGGAGCAATACGGCAGCTTTAATGGCACCATTGCCGATTTGTCCACTGGGCTTACGGACAGTTTGGGTGCATACGTTCAATTCGCCGCGGAGAGCAAGAACTACCGAGGCTGGGAAAAACTGGTGCGCTTGTTCTCTACCGATAGCGCCAACCGAATGCGCGTAACCCGTTTAAAGGAGCAAGGTCCGCGGGAAAACCTGAAAATGATTCTTGACTACGGTGAGCAACTGTATGATGAAATCATCAATGTGCGCGAAGATGCTTTGAGCAGTTACGCCCGCTTGCAAACCAATGTAGACATTATTGTTACGAAAATTTCCGAGTACGAACCACAGGAAGCGGCCTTAAAGGAAAAACTGGATGCCTTGACCGAAGCCTATGCGGAAATGGAAAACAAGTACAACCAAGCTGAGGCTTCCGAACAAGCCAAACTGGTGGAGGAAAAGGAAAACCTGTACAAACAATTAACCAATGTGCGTAACGAGCATGACCAAGTGCTGACCATTTACAATCAGGCGCAACAGGCTTACCAAGGCAATATTCAGTCTCGCGATGCCTTCGAAAAAATGGTACGTGATCTGGGTATTCAAGCCACTATGATCAAGGAAAAGATCGATAACGTAACCGATATCTACATGGCCGCACCGGAGGCGGTGAAAATCATGATGACCACCAAGGGGATGGAATCTCTGGATAAAGCCGTCAATGTGGCTACGGATCAGTCCATTGACATCATTACGCAATCGGCTCAGTCCGTCAGTGATGCCACCATGGCCCGAGCGGAAATTCAGCTGATTGATGAGCAAGTTATGCGTGGCTATATGAATCGTATGGAAGATACCATGAAAACTTTCAACGAACGCTACGACAAAGTAAGACAGCAGGCCAAAATGTCTCAGCAGGAACGCTATGGAGACAGCGAGTGAGCTTAGCCCCCTTGTGGTTTTGCACCGACAGGAATCGTCCGGCACTATGAAACGTATTCACGACAGTGACCAAATTTCAGTGGCCGGACGCTCCACCATGTCCAGTATTAAGGGGAAAAACTTTAAAACCCTTGAGATGGATGATGGTTTGTTGCACTTAAATGAATTGAAATCCATGTTGGCGCATATGTGGATGCTGTTTCAACAAGACGTGATTCAGTCCTTTAACAATCGTGCGCAGCTGCAGGATTTTTTGAAAATTCTGTTGGACGTCACCGACATTCTGCGCACTCGTATGCAACGCGACAAATTTCTTGATCGGGAAAGTATCGATCTGTCCATAGACCCAACGGAATCGGGCTTCCCCCTTTTCGTTCGTGATTTGCACTTCCTGAACAAGGAACGTAAATCCGCCTTAAGCAATGGTAACGAAAACGTCAGCAATAAACGTCTGGTGGACGATGCCCTGTTCAGTATTTTTCGCGGTGTTTTCCCTGCAGATATTGTCGAAGCGAAAATGACCAAGAATATTGTCACGGGACTGCGTAATATTCCGGAATTAAGCAGCATTCGCTTTGGAGAGCCGGTACAATTGGGCCACGAAGAGGACAACCACTTTGTCGTCTGCGTACAAAGACTGGAAGAAAACTTTAATACCCCGCGTTTTTACGCAGTGCATTTTAAGTTTCCTTCTGCCTCACCCGACGGCTCAACCTTGTTCTCGGAGTTACGAGAAGCCTTTTTAAAATGCACTAACCTCTCCATTGACAGAGAGCTGGATTATATGGCGGAAACCATAGAGGACATTCTTGGAATTCAAGTGCATTTAATTCAACGTATTGACGTGGGACCGTTTTACAACCGCTTTACGGAAAACCCGGACGCCGTACAGGAATTGCTCTCCAAAGGAGCGGATACCGACTCCATAATGACATTTAAAATGTATTCCGTTCATCGCATTGGTGAATCCAGCAATAAGAAGAACTGGATCAAAGCCTGGTTATCCGGCGACAGACATTTAGGACATTTTTCCAAAACACTGGTTACCCCAACGTTCATGATATTGCCGCACCGTTTGATTCAAAAAGCGCACTATCACAATATTAAAATAGACAGGCATGTAAAAATGTTTGGTCTCAGCGATCGTGGAGGCTTGTTTGAAAGCACAGAATAACCCCATCGACATCGGCCCGGATGAAATCGCTGTCCATAAGGACAGTGTTGAAAGCCTTTTTGTGGATTATTTTTATCAAAACCAATCCCATGCGCTACCCGAGCTGATCACCGGTTTGGATCCGGAAGAAAAATACATCATGAATGACACAGAACGCGGCACTTATATTACGCTGCGCGAAAGTTTTCAGGTTTTCAAAAGCGTCTACAAATTGCTGGCGGATAAAACCGACCTGAAACAAAAAATTATTGCCTCACCCGACGCCACTAAAGACCCGGCTATTGATTTGTTGCGGGGATTTTGCGGCAACTATGCAACTTTTTCGGCATCTGTTTATGCGCACAAAAAACTGGATGAACTGTTAAGCCAATCCGGTATTGATGATGAATTCGAAAAATTGGATTTATGTCAGATAAAACTGCAAACCCAGATTCAGGAAGAAGTGCTGATCAAGCGTCTTTTGGCCCCCATTGTGGTTAATTTGATCAAGCATCAAAAAGAATATGGTGTATTTAAAAACCGCAATGAGTTTCCGGCCTATTGCCGGGATATATTCGCGCACTACGTCGGTCTTGCAAAACAGCAATCTGCTACTTATCGGGGTTTTCTCCAACATTTATCGGGCTATCGATTTCGCATCATGGACAGCTATGTTGCGCTTGAGAGTTACGAAGATGTCAGCCTGCCCAGTGCAGCCGTGGCTCAGGTTAGTACTGCCTCGTTTCAGCCCATTCAGGCTCAAGATATTGTAGGCAACCGCTTGGCAAAAACCAAGATTCTGCGCTACATAGACCGACTGGCGTTATATGACCCGGAACAGGAACACAACCCCATTCTCGAACTTGGCGGTTTATCCTGGACCAACTTGTTTGATGGCCCACCCGGTACGGGCAAATCCTCCCTGTTTCGCCTGGCCATGACTTGCCTGGTCCAACGCTGTGAACAAGTGGGTCGACAACATCAGATTATTACCGTGGATCAATCCATCAAAGACGAGTTTTATGGAAAAACCGGAAAGATATTGCTGGAGAAACTAAACCAGACTCACAATACACAAAGTTTGTCCTTAGTGATTTTCGACGACATCGATCTACTCACTTCCACCCGTAGCGACGCACAAGGGGCAGACAACGATATTAACAATATCATAATGCAGTACCTTGACGGTGTATTTACGGTGCGGCGCGGTAACGTCATCAACTTCGCGGCATCGAACAAACCCACCGGGCTGGATTCAGCTATGCGTAACCGCTTTAGCGATCGCCTTCTCGTTGACGGTCCGGTGACCGCAGAGGACTTCGCCGATATGTTACATATCGTCGGCAAGAAAATGCTAAAGCAGAAATTGATTACTATGGATAATGCCTACGAACCCTTTGCGACCCAAAATGCAACTCAAAGCAATAACACTGGTGACGATGTTGCAGGTTATATGGCGGAACAGCTCAGACGATACAAAAAAGCCAGTATTCACGATTTTGGAAAATTCATGTTTGAATTAAAACAACAGAATGAACTCATTACCGGCCGCTCCACCAAAGCTATCATGGATGCTATTCTGGAACGCAGCGCCCGTTTCGATATACCGGAAGACTGGTTCACCGACAAAAACGTATATTTCAACAAGTCCTACGATCATAAAGTCGCTATGTTGCGGGATTTGTACCAACCCATCACGCCGGACGTACTGTTTCAAGAGGCGCAGCGATATTTTGACTCCGAACAGCGCTATGCTCAAACCGAAGCGGTTGAAGAAATTGTACGGCGCAAAAATTCGCTGAAATGGGATACCCAGGCACAGCTGGAATATTACAGATCGGAAACCGAACAATTGGGTGCGCCGCCACAGCGGAGCGCCGTCTCTGAGCTGCACAAAGTAAAAACCGAACTGAGCCGGTATTTATCCGACAAGTAGCCTGGATACTCAATGTTTATTACACATCACTTTGAAGATATTGTTCCTTATAAACTCATTCAAGTAGACGGGGAACTGGTAGACTCTTATAACCATGCCCTGAAGAAACTCATTGGCAAAGAAACCGCTTTAAAACAGTTCTGCATTGACAAGCGGGGGTTTTCCCCGGAAATTAACGCGGAACTGGGACCAAACTATTTGCAAAACAGTGCCGCCCACCGCTACATCATTGTTGTCACCCCTAACCAGGCTAAAGCAGACTTGCTCTATGATGAATTCTCTTTTGACAACGCCGTTATTGATTTTGTATATAAAAACTATTTGTCTGTGATTTCCACGGTAACCAGGATCGACTGCCTTTACGGCGAGCTCAACGATGGCGTACCCCATTTTCAGGGTGTGGAAGACTGCGCACTCATTAGCCGGGTAACCGTAGAATTGGATACCCCTACCCCCTTTTTTGAGCAAGCCAAACAGTTGCAAAACATGGTCAGTGAACTGCATTCGGATCCGGAATTATTAATAGAGAATCAAGCCGAACACTTGATGAATATGCTGACACTGGTGGAGCAAGTTGGAGATATCCGCAGCTTTAATTTTTCTGATATCGATGTGACAGTCAACATCGAGTGTTTCCACACACAATTTTTCGGTGGCACATATTTGTTCCGGTCATTACCGGATGCGTCGTTTTACCCGGTACGTAACCCTTATGCAGTCAACAAATTCAATCGTGGCGAAGCACGCCGCCGCTCCACCCATGAAAATGATAGAAACCGCCCCAAATCGGTTATTATATTTAATAATGACAACACTCCCCGCCCCTTAAAGAACGTGGAATATATCCACATCGACGATACCAGTACGGCCCTCTTATTTTTATTGCACAACTCACTGGCGACGATTAACTACAATCTCATACCGCAGAGAATCCGTCAATTGGAAGACTACTTACTTTTAAGCAAGGGGCACAATGTTTCCAATCTGTCCGAACCGGAACGACACCGTCTGATCAGTCAGCATCAAACGGATATGCCACCCATATACGAGTTGTTAATTTACGCCAACAGGGAATATCAGACCGACAATCTAATCAATATTCCCGCTGAGGTACAAGCGCGCATATTGTCGCCGATGGAGCTGCCAACGGCATCGTTCCATGCCTTGGAAAAATTATTATGCCATTGGTGGCCGTACGATATCGCAGCCGGATTAAGATTTAACAAACAAGCGTTGGGCGAACAGTTTTCAGAATTGGATCAACTCAGCAAAGAAATCATCAAACAATACTGTGTTAACTTGCTGGAGCAAACCTCGTGAGCGGTATTACGTTGCGTTTGTTACTAGGCGTTGTGCTGAGTTTGGCCGATTACACCTTTGCCGTGAGAAAACGTCGACAGCGGCAGGGGGACTACAACCGAGAAGTCTTGTTGGCCATCGAGCGTATTTTGGATCATCAATCGGGGAAAACGACAATTTCAGAATTCGGTGACTCCCAAACCACGGATTCCAAAACCGCGGATTCCAAAACCACGGACGCCAAAACCATTGATTCCAAAACAATGACTGACTCCATCACGTTAGTACGCGAACATCTCATTAACAAAAAGATTATCCGTGCCGACGTGAATCCTTTCAAACGCTTGTCTATGGCTTTGAGGAATATTTCCGGCGTCGAGATCATTAACAATCTATCACTACCGCTGCTTTTCGTTTTGTGTGTTGTATTGGAACTGGCTTACGATTTTTTAATTGGTATACATATCGCTTCTCCGGAGGAATCCGGTCTGCTAAGCCTATTGATTGCAGATTTTTACCAGATTCCCTTGCTCTTTTTCGGCTTTATACTGGGGCGTTGGATAAGGGATCTTTGGATGTTCGCTGAGAATACCGGAGAAACACAAAAAATTGAAGAAACCATCTCCCTGTGTGTTCACAATACGGCTTTGTTACAAACGCTTCTGAATGCGGATGCAGACAACAGCGATGATCTATGGGATTACCAAATTAAGTTGTCTCGAAACGGAGCCAAAATTCTGCGACAGATCAATGCAGTCGCCAAGCAAATGAGCGATGCCGCCATTGAAACTGCAGAAGAATTGGCAAGCTACCAAAAAAACAGGTCAGAACAACAAGCCCAGGAACAAGAACAACGCAGTCAACGCTTCGACGATTTAACCAAAGGTCGGTAGAATGTCAGAATCTATTATTGCTATAGTCAATCGAATTCACGACAAATACCTCCATGACATTCCCTCAAAGGACGCTACTCGAGGTGATCGTTTTAAAGCGTCCATGCGAAAACTGCTACAGTTTCTGCTCATGCGTAAAAAACTGGTACTGCTGGCATTGCTGCTACTCACCATCTGTTTTTTTGTTTTGCTGTTCCTGATGGAGGATTATCTCACAAAACGTCAGGCTTATCCTATACGACACGTTTTATTTCAATGCAACGAGACCGTGCAGTTTTCACGTGGGAAAATCGGCAGACAAGATCGGTTTTGGGATAGAGACGCCCGCACCATTATTCAAAAAGGTAACAGTGACGGCACCAAACTGGGTGATATTTTGGGTATTCAAAAACTGGAAACCACCGATGAAGGCGGTCAGTACCAACTGGAAGATAAAGACAAAACCCGAATCGCCTATGCCGTTACCAAACTGGAGCCGGTACAAGCCGCATTAGTTTTACCGGCACCCTGGATTTTCGTGAGACCTATGCTGAAATTTTAGGTGAGAACGATCGTTTCATCAATTATCGTATTATCCCGGAGCGCGGCGCCCACAACCTTGAGGTAAACGTGATCGCCGATGCCGAAGGTAATAAGAAACTGGTGAATAAACTTATCACGTATCGATCCAAACCCTTGGGTGTGTTATGGGGCACCCGGTTTCGTTCTGCGACATCGCTGGATGAATTTTTAGACACTCCGAAAAACCAAAGCAAGGAACGGCATTTTTTTGAATTAGTGGACCAATACCACGGCCAGGCTAAACTCAGTGGTGAGCAACGCCTCAAACTGGTACAAGAATTGGCGCAAACCATAAACTCTATGGAAACCCAAAGTATTTACATCAGTCATGAAGACGGTATTGTGGATTATGTGGCGCAAGAGTCTTCAACTTTTTTATTTAATCGCCCGAGTGTTGTTCAGCAATTCACAACACCTTTATATAGCGACGATGGCACTAAACCCAGCCCCGGTAACAGCGGTAAACAAGGTGATTTCGCCATCAACAATACGAATCAGGAACTGGTTCACATTCGTGTCGAACGACTAATTGACCTGTTTCCGGGAAACTATTTTCTGCTTAATAATCTCATAATCGGCGATGCTCCCAATATTGTTCGTCCTTTCTCACACACCAACAACGGCGGCTATGAAATCGTAGATGGCCAAGGCGTTGTGGCTAAAATAGAAATTGAAGACTTTTTTCTGCACTATGGTGATGACTTGCTATACAAATACTATTTAGATAAAGATGGCAACGGCATCATCGACAGTGACAAGGAACTCATTGGCCAGGTTTTGTACCGCATACATAATGATGACCGTGTCAGCAAACCGGAAGAAAATGCCGATGGAAAAAGCGAAGCCATCACGCAACGATATAGCTACTCTTTTATGGCGGGTAACAATTGGGACAATCGCCAAGAAGACTTTTATCTTTGCAATACCATCGAGTCCTTTATCGTCAATGAGATCAACCGTGGTTTTGGTACCTTTTCTGATCTGGGATGGATCAACAGTCAGCGCTCCAATATACGCCTGTTGGAAAACCGAGACATCAGCAATCTGGCACGTGCTATGTCTGCTGAAAGTGCTCTAGTGGCTAAATACGATATTGTGGCACTATTGAAAGCCGCGAAACGGACCTACATTGAAAAATTCGTTCAAACTCCAAAACAGCCGGCCCCACCAAGTTCCGCCAAACCCTAAGTCCCTTTTGGTTTAACACGTTTCGGATGCATTCATCACCATTTCTGTAAAGGGGGTGTAAATTGCGTTGTGCTACCTTGACTCTGGCAATAAGGATATTGCTTCAATAACTAATTAAACTTAGGTAACCATTCGCAAGGAGGATGAATGATGTCTATCAATCAACGTTTTACTAATTTTCTTCCGAAAATTAGAGCTCTCAGCGTCGCCTGTGTCGTTACACTGTTGGCTATTACGTCTCAATCGGCTTTTTCCGCAGCCAGGCAAGGTCCGTCCGGGGGTACGGGTGGATCTACTTTCTCTGATCTGGCCGGAGCCAACGAAGTCCTTGAGCTGATTCAAGTACGTCACGGAACGGCAATTGATGCTGTGCGATTGTGTTTCAGAAACACCTCGACCGGTGCCTTTAGATTCGCCCCTCACAGAGGAGGTTCAGGGGGAACATTATATAATATTTCTCTCGCACCGGGTGAAAAAATCAATTACATTTCCGGATACTACGGTGACTGGGGAAGTATTCAGGTAGTGAGAAAACTGTACGTTGTCACCACTAGTCGTGTCCTTTCCTTTGGTAGTACACCGGCCGGCAGTCGCTACTTCCGTTATTCCAATCCCAATCTTGCCTCTATGAACCTAGACGGACTAACCGGTGCGTCCGGAGCCTTAGTTGATGCTTTAGGCGTATATTGGGAATAAACCCATCTTTTAACGCCAGGGCTGATACTTTGTATCAGCCCTTCTTTACTCTCTATTTTGAGAACCTTTAGTTGATACCAAGGAGAGGTGTCATGAATAAATTTGTCTCTATTGTCTCAGGAATATCCGTGGTTGCACTTGCTGTTGCCGTGTCGTTAACGGACAAACCGACGCGACCGGTCAGTGCAAGCGCAATACAAACCGATTCGGTCACATATAAACCAATACATGATGCGGGTATTACAAATTCAGCACAAACCGTACTACCCGAATCCGAATCTTTAACCTTACCCCTTAGCGGCTTTGAACGGGAAATTCAACATCGTAATTCTCTTCAAAGCAATCAAAAGCAAAGCGTGAGCAAACCCGATCAACAGGTAGAACCAACAAACCGTATGGAGGAACAATCAAACGATAATGCATCAGCCATAGTCAACAACACGATCGGACCAAGTGTGTTTAAAAACCCGGAACAAGATGCACTTCCTGCCGATATTCAGGCCTTTCTTGACCAGGAAGCGCAACAACAAGAATACAACCCGGATGCTTATCCCCTGGAATTTGCGGATTCTCAACAAACGCTAGCCGTTGATCCTGTAAAGCAGGCGCAATTACAGGAAAAACGACAAAAGATCTATCAGGAGTTCAAAGAAGAAGTCAAATACTATGATTTCAATGAGCGGTTTAATTTGTCCAGGTTTATGGAAGACGAAAGGCTGTATCAATTGGATGCACAACAGGGAAACGAGTTAATAGAGTATGTGTTTAAAAACTTGCAAGGTATTGCCTTACTCGAAAACCAACCGGCAGCCTCTGAATGACTCACTGACGTGGTGTGCTGGTATCCCCCTCACCTTCCACAAGTGTTGAACTTTAAACCCCGGGCTGAATCGGCTATACCAGCCCGGGTCAGTGATTACCGGTTTCACTTTTATTTTGTTTTCCCGGCTTAAGCGCTATAATGGCTCGAAGTTAGTTTACCGGTAAACATTATGGCCAACCGAGCCTATTTATATAGCAACTCTCAAAACTGCCCGCCGGACAACGCAGATTCCGAGCAACTACTGGGCTCCAATTATTTTATTCCGGCACTGTGGCTGGCTTGCATGCAGCCGGGAGACCTCAAGCACAGGCAGGCGTCACAAGATGAAGAAGAAATGTATTATTTTTCACTTGCTGCTGCCTCAGCCCTTTCACGTTGCCGAGACCGACTCAGCTCTCTGGAAATGTTTGTTGACAATATCGACGAGTACTTTCTGCCTTGGGAAGCTTTTTTGGAAGAATTGGCAGACAAATATATCCAAATCGATGTCAGTGAAATTATCTGGCAAGACGAGGAAGCGCTCACACAATTGCAGTCTTCCCTTGGTTTTCTCGATGAACCCAATGAACAGTCGGCTGAAGATTTTATGTGTATCACTTGTTTGAATGATGTTTATAGCGAGGAGAATAACAGCGTTATAGCCACCCCCGGCCCTACTGTGGAGGAATTAACCGGCGAAGCCGACAAGCGTCGCCTTCCTGACCGTGATGTCAATACATATATGTTGGGATACCCCATTGCTGATTGGGTTTCCTGGTCCTCTGATACACACAAAACTCAAAACGCCAACGACACCGTACCGTTAACCACGATGCAAAGATTCAGCTGGCATCCCTTAGTCCCCTTTATTTGTTTTACATTTGTTCTGAGCGAAGTGCTTGCGGAGGCCTCCGGTTTCAGCGTCACCGCTCTGGTGTTGACCGGTGTCTGGTTGGCTCTGGCTATCTATAATTTAGCCACCGGCGGCAAATTTACCGCTTGGCTGTATCACCATTCCAATTTTTAAACTGTTCCTCCGAATCTATTACGTTGCTCTGAGTAACACTTTGTTTCATAATTTTATAATCCCCTTGGAGAAATTGAATTAGAAATAGTATTTCTGTATCGACATAGCGTCGCCACTATATAACACATTACCGTTTCCAGGAGTATTTTATGGGTATTAACCATAGACGTGGAGTTTTGGTCTTACTTTCTCTGGTTGCAACTTTCGTTATTATGAGAATATTCTTGCATAATTTCCCCGGCACAAACCTGGACATTGGCCAATACAATATTCATCATTTATTTACCGGCCTGTTATTGCTTACCGTTAGCGGTTTACCTTTGATTGTGATTCAGGGAAACCACAGAATCCTGGATTTGGCCGCTCTTGTTTTCGGTGCCGGTCTTAGTATGGCACTGGACGAATGGGTTTATCTGATTGCCACCGATGGCAGCGACAGTGCTTACCTGCTGCCCGTGTCTATAATAGGTGCCACCATCGTCATTTTAGCAACCTTAGTGTATGGATTACTTATTTTGGTACTGGGCAAAAAACTGGTGCGTGGCAGTAACCCGCCTGAGGTATAAATCCACTATAGTTGCAGCAACCAGGAAAGTCAGGGATTACTGATAGAGGCGGATCCCTATACGAAACGCATAACGCTTTTCATTATAATACAACAAAGATTCTCCATAGCCGCCGAATAGCTGTGCATAATAGTGCAACGTCGCGGTTTTTCCGGATTTCTTAGCCCAATCCAGCAAAACATTACCCCTGGGTCCCACGTTAGCCATTGCGCTAATAATATGGTCGCCTCGGTAATCGTATTGGAGCTGACTGTAGCCCAGATAGTCTTCGATATCCTCATTGTTTTTTCCGTGTTGACCAACGTACCAAAGCTTTGCACTATAAGCATGCCTTCCCTGCCAGGTGAGCCAGCGGAAATAGCCTCGATTCCAACTGCGCGAATCGGTTCCGTCCCTGCCGTTAGATTCGTGCTCCAATCCAACATAGTAGCGGTGTTGAAAACCGGCGAGCTGTTGATTCAGGCTATCGCAATTGGCGTCATCACTACAGTAGAACAATTCCAAGTCGAAGTTATGATCTTCAAAAGGAGAAGATGGCTCCCAAACCCGCCACACTGTTTTAAAACTGTACCCCATGTAAAATTTTTCTTTAAACAGCTTTTTAGCTTGTCCATCGTCATATAAAGTGTGTTTCATACTGACCTGGATTTTGCCGTCACGATCTATAGTGCTGTTATCGTTTCTCGCTCCGAGAGCAATATAATTTTGCTTATAGGGTACGAAATAATCCACCTTTGAACCCGGCAGTAAAACAACAGTTTGTTTTTCCGAGTTGAGCCTGGTTTCAAGTTCATCGCCGCGATAGACACTCAATTCGCAACGACTCAGCTCGACACCGCAGACATTCCTAATGTGCTCCAATGAAGTCGCTGAGTCCGTCGACTCAGAGTAATGATTACCGCTTGCGGCTACTGTGGAACCGAACAGTAGAATCAGAATAAGAATTGTTCTAATCATTCATATACACCACAGCGTTCACAGTTCTGCAATTCCCAGTATTTATCGTAAACAACGATTTAATTGTCACCGTTCCTTAATACTCCTTTACTCAATATGTTAGGCGCACTTTTGGAGAAATTATATACTACCAAGGTACTAACCCTACCAGCCGTGGTACACGTTATGGTTTTGTCACCGAACTACTGTGGTGCGTTTTGAAAGAATAATCGATATTTTACATTTTTATAACATTTTGCCGGAAATTGTTCCCCGTATGTAATCTGTCTGTATCCATGGTTAAGCTATACTCATGTCCGATAGTATGTATTTACCCTTCAGTTCGGACTTGACGCCAAAGGCATACGAATGGATGAGGTAGTAAAGAATCGACTCCTTGAAAAATCGGGTGATAATCTACCCGGTGACGCCATTGACTCCAAATTCCATTCCTATAGTCTTTATCCTGAATTTCATCAAGAAGGATTGATCTTTTTACAAAGGGGTACCATCCAGGGAATCGACCCGACCGTTACCCAAATTCTAGGCCACACGCCCGAATCCATTACTAATCAACCCATCGCTGAATTAGTAAGACCCGCCGAACGGAAGCATCTCGAACAAGCTCTGATAGATGGCGCGGAACTCCAATTGGAAATGCGCCACAAGAACAATCGTTACCTACCCTTAAGAATTTCCGTTAAACCGGTAAGTGATGCCGCGTACTCCTTTGATTGCGTTATTCGATGTTCTCCACCAACAACCCCGTATAAAGTCCCCCAGACCGCAGTGGATTACGCGGCAAACCCAAGCACAACTTGGAACGACTATTTTCAACTATCGAACAGTTTGTGTTTTACAATTAATCATTCCGGTTTTTTTACGGAACTGAACCCGGCCTGGCAAAGCATTTTTGGTTTCGATGCTGATGAACTCACTTCAAAACCATTGCTGGATTTTATCCACCCGGAAGACAAAGAAAACTTCCAAAGTGAAATAGATTACCTTTTACATCACAACCTTACCACAACTCCGATTTTCACTCGTTTTCTTACCCGTTCGGGCTCCTACCGCTGGTTACAATGGAACATTACAGGGTTTCCCCAATCGAAGCTTTTGTGCGGCGTTGCCAACGACATTACCGTTGTAAAACAAACTGAGCTCTCGCTACAGCATAATCGTTTACAACTGGAACAACGCTTGGACCAACACCTCAAAGAACTTTCCGTGATGACTCAACGCTACAACATACTCAGTGAAAACGTTGCGGATTCCATTTTTATTCACGATGATACGGGTCACATTATAGATTGTAACCAACACACACTGAGCAGTCTGGGTTACAGCCACGAGGAATTGAGGAATCTCACCATCTTTGATATTGATCCGGATATTGAACGGGACAACGTCGTCTCCCATCTTTTCTCCAATGCATCGAATAGCGAAACACTGTTTGCAGCGAGGCATCAACGCAAAGACGGCTCCTTTGCCGAGGTGGAAATCAAGCGCAACGCCTATATACAGGAAGGAAAGAAATATTTTGTGGTGGTATGTCGCGATATCTCTGATCGTAAACAAAATGAACTGGCGCTAAGAGAAAGTGAAGCCCGATTTCGGCTCTTAGCAGACCAGGCACCCGCCATGATTTGGATGACAGACCGAAAATTCAACGCAATTTGGTTTAATAAACGTTGGCTGGAATACACCGGCCGTGGGCTGGAAAAACTAGCCGGCGGCGGTTGGCTGGAGAGCATACATTTAGAAGACAAGGACAGCGCCGAGCGGTATTTTAACTGGGCTTATGAGCACCAACAACGATTTGACCGGGAAGTTCGCCTGCTCAATGCCGATGGTAACTATGGCTGGATAGCGGTGACCGGCATTCCCCGCTGCGATGAAAGCGGCCGTTTTCTTGGGTATATTGTTTACAACTGGGATATCAGTGATAGAAAACGCGCTCAACGCGCTTTGATGGAAAGCGAGAATCGATTTAGAACCCTGTCTACCCATGCGCCCGTGGGAATTTTCCAAACCGACACCACCGGTGCCTGTACATTTGTTAATGAAAAATGGGAACAATTAACCGGCCTGCATCGGCAGGATGCACTGGGACTTGGCTGGACTAAGGCATTGCACCCCAATGACCGGGAGCGAGTCTTTGCCAAATGGGAACGGTTTCTCGAGCTTGGCGGTGAGTTTTCTCTGGAATATCGCTTTCTCCACAAAAATGACCATGTGGTCTGGGTACACGGTCGAGCCATCCCCATTATTGACAATACTAAAAATATGGTTGGAATCTTAGGGACCATTTCCGACATAACAGAATCGCAAACGGCACAAGCACAGATTCTGGCTGCCAAGGAAGAAGCGGAATTTGCCAATCATGCCAAATCCCATTTTCTTGCGCGAATGAGCCACGAGCTTCGCACACCATTAAATGCCATTCTCGGTTTTGGTCAGTTGTTGCAAATCAATACCGACAACTTTACAGAGGATCAAAAAGAAGGCGTTCAACACATTATGGAAGGTGGCCAACACTTGTTACATCTGATCAATGATGTACTGGACATTACCACGGTCGATGCAGGTGAAATGAAACTCGCCATTAAGCCCGTCAACATCAGAAACACGCTGGACAGCTGTTTGTTGATCTTGAAACCTTTAGCGGAAAAACACCGTGTTACCTTAGCGCCCCTGGGTTCAGACTGTGACTGTCATGTATACGCCGATCAACAGCGCTTGAAACAAGTATTTATCAATCTCATTTCCAATGCCATTAAATACAACCGCGAAGGCGGTACGGTATCCATCCAGTGCTTGGCATCACCTATGTCTTCCACAACGACATCCACAACGACTCCATCCCAGATTACCCCGCCGCCCGCTATTCGAATCTCGGTACAGGATACCGGCATTGGTATAAAAATGGCTGATCAAGAAAAAATATTTGAACCGTTCCAACGCATTACCCTGTCCGTAGAACATATCGACGGAACCGGGATCGGGTTGAACATCACAAAAAAAATGGTGGAACTCATGCAAGGCTCCATCGGCTGTGACAGCGAATATCAAAAGGGCAGCACATTCTGGTGCGAACTGCCTGCCGCCTCGATCGGTGCCAAGGCAACTTTTTCAGAAAACGAGTTGGCGCTGAATATATTATGTATTGAAGACAACCCTGCCAATAGCCGTCTGATGCAGGAAATCTTTGCCCAGACCACCGCCTGTCATTTGGTCTGCGCAGAGACCGCAGAAAAAGGCATCGAAATTGCCCAATTGCAGCAGCCCGATATCATATTAATGGATATCGATCTACCGGGTATGGCAGGAGTAGAGGCCGCAGAAATTCTGCGTAACTTTTCCAATACCAAACATATACCCATCGTCGGCGTAAGTGGTTTTCTGGAGCAATGCCTGGAAGAACAGCAATTGACGCGGTTTGACGCCTATTTAACCAAGCCTATCAATGTGGATGAATTGCTGCAAACTATTAAAAGTTTGGTTCGTTGAAATCCCCATAAATTCTACCTGCACCAAAGTGGTCATTTATTGATCATTTTTTACTGCCCGTCCAAGAAAATTTCACACGCAGTTAATTGACCGTTGCCGAAACTCAGTGCTATATTGCTTGCACATGTTTCAGGTGACCCAAAAGTGTTATTCACTCAGGGTTGAAACGGAAAGTCGGTAAGTTTGTATCCATCGTTCCATAACGTTTATTGTTTATGCCTGCCCCAGCGTAGGTTTTTGATGGATGAGACTACTTACGTAATTAATACGTAAGCTTTCGCAAACGCAAGCCGACGCTGCCCCCGCAACGGTAGGCGAGTTAAGATCTGCATTGGGCCACTGTGAAATTTTCATGGGAAGGCGCAGATTTGGTACACGGTATTTTGTACCACTCGTGAGCCCGGAGACCGACCTGAAATGTTTATGGCACTGCGGAGGGCGGACTGCCAGGACGGCACAGATTACACCTGCCATCTCCCCCGACCCGCAACGCAATAACTTTATGATAATTATTATTCTCTGGGAGGAGATCAGTACATGAATGTTTCCGACATTGCTATTTCAACAAAACCCTTGTCACCCCGATACGTATCTAGCGCCATCGCTCTGGTTTTGGGGTTGACGATATTGTTTGGTGTCGGATTCGCCCAAGGTAATAATGACTCCATTCATAACGCCGCCCATGACACCCGCCATACTATGGCGTTTCCGTGCCACTAAAGTTATCGATTAGGAACTGACATTAAAAAAGCCACCAACATGATACGATCCATCCTAATTGCTGCCTTGATGGCGGGCACGGTCGCCGGTATTTTGTTTACCGGAATCCAACGCATTCAAGTGACACCTTTAATAGCGGAGGCTGAGCTGCTGGAAAATCGCAGTGAAACCACGCATATGGAAGAAACCCCGATACTGGACAGTATTCCACATCGCCATTCACACATTCATGTACACGAAGACGAACAACCACCGTATTTGCGTCTACTGTTGACGTTAATCGCGAATATACTCGCGGGAATTGGATTTGCACTGGTGGTGGTCAGTGGTATCGCCCTGACCGGACACAAAGGATGGCATATAGGGCTATTGTGGGGTTTAGCCGGCTTTTTTGTGTTCTTCGTGGCACCTTCGTTAGGTTTAAAACCCAAAGTCCCCGGCACGGCTGCTGCCGATCTGTACATGCAACAAATATGGTGGATCAGTACTGTTGTCTCTTCTGCACTCGGCTTGTCGTTACTGGTTTTCACTCGCAAGACTCTGTTTAAAGGCATTGGCCTGCTATTACTGATTTGCCCTCATGTCGTTGGCGCCCCGACCCCCGAACACGTTACACCCAATGCCGTAGAACAACTCAGTGAGCACTTTATTGTGGCCGCAGCCATTGCCAACGGCCTTTTCTGGTTAATCCTTGGAAGCCTTAGCGGTCTTTTCATCGCCAAATATTCTTCGGATTCATGACTTCCAACACATGACTTCCAACAACGGTAGTAATTCCGACCAACCGTCCGACCTCCGCCATGTGCAACGAATGCAACGCAAAAAGGAAGTGGTGGACGCCGGCATCAGTCGCGCCACCGAAGAACGTGGAGTCCTGCTGGTTCATACCGGAAACGGCAAAGGTAAAAGCAGTGCTGCATTCGGCATGGTGGCGCGAGCCTTGGGTCACGGTTTAAAAGTGGCCATTATTCAATTTGGAAAAGCACGCACTGCCACCGGGGAACAATTGTTTTTCAGTCAACTGCCACAGGTGGACTACCATGTCATGGGCGCCGGTTTTACCTGGGAAACACAAGACAAAGTCCGCGATATGCAAGCGGCGGTACAAGCCTGGAAAACCGCCGGTACTTATCTTAGTAATGCAGCATACGACCTTGTAGTACTGGACGAACTGAATATCATTTTAAAGCATGATTACCTGCCTTTGGCAGACGTTATTAACACTTTGCAACGCCGACCACGAATGCAGCATGTGATTGTTACCGGTCGTGCGGCAAAGGATGAGTTGATACAACTTGCCGATACGGTAACCCACATGCAAGATACCAAACATGCATTCAAAGCCGGTATTAAGGCGCAAAAAGGCATTGAGCTGTGATTGAGAATGGGGTCGTGATTGATAAAGGATCCGTGATTGAGCAGGAAGATCAGTGCAGCATCCATCAATGTCCTGGTTTACTCATTAGCGCTCCGGCCTCCGGTAAAGGTAAAACCACGGTGACCGCCGCCTTAGCGGCTTTTTATCGCAGTCGGGGTAAACAAGTCCGTGTATTTAAAACCGGTCCGGATTTTCTGGACCCTACCATTTTGGAACAAGCCAGTGGTGCCCCCGTATATCAGCTGGATTTATGGATGGGAGGGGAAAGCCATTGCCGCCAACTGCTGCATGATGCTGCCGGGCAAGCGGATCTTATTTTGATTGAAGGCGTGATGGGCTTATTTGACGGCACGTCTTCCAGTGCGGATTTGGCTCAGCTGTTTAATATTCCGGTCCTCGCCGTTATTGACGCAACGGCCATGGCGCAGACTTTTGGCGCTATTGCTTATGCCTTGCCCCACTATAGACCCGGCTTGCCCTTTGCCGGCGTCATTGCCAATCGAGTTGCCAGCGTGAACCATGGCAGTATGCTGGCGGAAAGCCTGCCTCCCTCTGTGTCTTACTTAGGCGCACTTCCCCGCGACCCTAATATGGAATTACCCAGTCGTCATTTAGGTCTACTGCATGCCATGGAGATCGACGATTTACACACTCGTATTGAAACCGCAGCTCAGGCTTTAGCGCAAACCGGATACGATTATGAACCCAAGGCGGTAAATTTTGCAGCGGCCGCCAAAACAGAGTTACCAAAAGAATTGAACGGCTATCGCATCGCTGTGGCTAAAGACCGGGCGTTTTCTTTTGTATACCGAGCTAATTTGAACTTGTTGGAATCCATGGGTGCAAAATTACTGTACTTTTCCCCTTTGGAAGACCAAAGTCTGCCCCAGGCCGATGCCTTGTACCTACCCGGCGGCTACCCGGAATTGCATCTACAATCCTTGGCGGCCAACACGTCGATGCACGAATCCATTCAACACCACCATGCACACGGCAAGCCCATAGTCGCCGAGTGCGGTGGCATGTTGTATTTACTGCAAAGCCTGACGGATCAGGAAGGTCAAAGCGCGCCCATGGTGGGACTGCTACCCGGCCATGCCGTGATGCAGAACAAACTCAGTAATCTGGGTATGCACAGTGTGGAACTGCCTGAAGGCTTGTTACACGGGCATACTTTTCATCATTCCAGTGTGCAGACCCCTCTGCAGCCCATCACCCAAAGCAAGAGTTCACGCCAACACGGGCGCGGAGAAGCCGTATACAGAGACAAACGCCTGCACGCTTCTTATATGCATTTGTATTTCCCATCCAATCCGCAAGCCAGTGCCAGGTTGTTCGTATCATGAGTGAATCCAAACAAAAATCCGTTACGGTTATGCCGGGTAAAGTCTGGTTTGTAGGTGCCGGACCCGGTGACCCGGAATTACTCACCATTAAAGGCCAGAAACTTATCAGCGAAGCCGATGCCATACTTTACGCAGGTTCCCTGGTCTCCCAAGCCGCCACCCAATGGGCCAAGCCGCAATGCCTCATTGAGGACTCCAAAGGTATGGACTTGGAAAGCATCAACCAATGGCTGATACAACAGGCACAAAACGGCCGTTCTGTGGTGCGTTTACAAACCGGCGACCCCGGATTGTACGGGGCATTGATCGAAATGGTGCAACCCCTGGATGATGCAGGTATTGCCGTGGGTGTTGTACCCGGCGTTTCCTCTGCCATGGCCTCTGCTGCTGCCGGAGTGGAAAGCCTGACACTGCCGGAGGTAACCCAAACCGTCATACTGACCCGAGTAGAGGGCCGAACCCCCATGCCGCAAGGTGAATCACTGCAGGAATTGGCACAACACCATTGTACGCTGTGCCTGTTTTTGTCCATTACCTTACTCAATAAAGTCAAAAGCGAATTGCTTGCCGCCGGCTGGGACGATGACAGCCCGGTACTGGTGGTACACAAAGCCAGTTGGCCCGGCGAAGAAAAAATCGTTCGCGGCACCTTAGCCACAATAAAAGAAAAATGCCGGGAGGAGAAAATTGTTTCCCAGGCCATGATTATTGTCAGCCCCACCTTGGGTGCCCGCTATCATAGCGATTTAAAAAAATCCAAGTTATACGACAAAACCTTCACCCACCGCTTTCGCAAAGCGCAAGTGTAGTCGTAAATGCTGATGTCAATGCCAGTGTAATAAGGAATACCCATGAGTACTTTAATGAACACGACCGTTTTGCTTGTTGGCCACGGCTCGCGCCATGCCGAGGGCAACCGGGAGATCGAACTGTTCGCCACACAATGGCGCAGCAAAAATCCCCATTGGAAGATCCAGGTTTGTTTTATTGAATTTGCTGAGGTTCTGCTGGACACCGGGTTGGAACTCGCCGCCCGGTCTGCAGCCCGCGTTATTGTGGTTCCCCTGATTCTCAATGCCGCAGGGCACGTGAAAATGGAAATTCCCCAGTATATCGACCGGGCTCGAAAACAATTTCCGCAAGTGGAATTCATCTACGCCCGTCATTTAGGCGCAGCTGAGCCCATACTGGCGATACTCAAACGCAATTTGCGTAACATCATGATGACCATGGACATGCCCGACCCCAAATCCACAGGTGTGATCTTGCTGGGGCGGGGTTCCTCTGATCGGGTTGCCAATGGTGAAGTTGCCAAAATGGCCCGTTGGATCTTTGAGGTGAGCGATCACGAACGAGTGGATATCGCCTTTACCGGCATCACCTACCCGCGTCTGGAAACCGTGGTCAAACAGCAACAACGGCTGGGACTGACTCAAATTGCCATTCTACCTTACTATTTGTTTACCGGCACTTTAATCGAACGCATCCAACGCCAAGTGGCACGGTTACAACAACAATACCCTCAGATCCATATGAGCTGCGGAAGTTACTTTGGTTTCGAAGAGGAAATTTACCGCTTATTAAGTGATCGCGTCTTGGAGGCTCACGACCCGGTGTCACACCAGGAAAGCGGTATGATGGAATGCGACGGTTGTGCTTTTCGCGAACTGGCTCAGGAGCAGGGTCATGGGCATCATCACCATGATCATCACAACCATGACCATAGTCATGACCATAGCCACATTCGCGAACATCACGAACACGAACACGAACACCAAAAATAAGTGCGAGGTTAGGCATGAGCAATACCGTTACCGAACAAATGACCCAAGCCGGAATGGCTATTGAACACAGTTCCTTTGCCATTGTGGACCAGGAAGCCGGTGCACATCAGTATGAAGACGAACAATGGCAAATTGTGCGACGTATGATTCACGCCACGGCGGATTTTGAATTCAATGGCCTAACCCGGTTTCACCCCGACGCCATTAAAGCCGGTATGGACGCCATTGCCAACGGCGCCGCCATCGTCGCCGATGTGGAAATGATCTGCGTGGGTCTGTCCAAACCGCGTTTGGAACATTTCTCCTGTAAAACCTACCACTATATTTCCGACCACGATGTCATCGACACCGCCAAGCAGGAAAACACCACTCGTGCCGTGCAAGCCATGCGCAAAGCACGTTCCTTGGGCAAGTTAAATCGAGCCATAGTGGCAATCGGAAATGCGCCAACGGCTCTACTGGAAATCATCCGCATGCTCAAG
>Ga0224506_10000247_pt1 | contig 51486 bp, 53 predicted proteins | sample SF_Jan12_sed_USG_2_FD_169108 | JGI IMG/M metagenome (GOLD analysis project Ga0224506, IMG submission 169108) | Sediment microbial communities from San Francisco Bay, California, United States - SF_Jan12_sed_USGS_8_1 | ecosystem: Environmental > Aquatic > Marine > Sediment | place: USA... | reverse complement strand
GGCGCAAAATTCCACGCATTGTTTCAGAATCATCAACAATTAAAATATTTAGTCTAGTCATATAACATCTCCTAAGCAATGGACTGATTCTAGCGCAAAAGAGCTGAAATACGTTGTGTGACTGCTCAGGACTGGTGCTATGAACTTCACATTAACAATAACGCAAGCGATAAATCGGGACATGCTTCACAGATTAGCGACAGCTAAATTTAATTTTAAGAGTATAATTTTGGCCAGTTCATCTATTCTTCTAAAACGAGTTTCAAGCTCAATTCTATTTTCCCAGTTAGCAAAAATATACACTCCTACATCAGCATATTTTAATGCGGCAATTCCAATTAAAAAAACGATTCCAGATTTTCTACACCAACAAGGTCGCCATGAACCAAATTACCCTCATCTAAACCCAATTTAAAAATATGCTAGTGTTACAAGCACATCTAAATTAAACTAATCGGTCACTTAATTAGTAGGCAATCCCCCCATGGTCGCAACTGTGAACAGAAATCCCGACGGAAATTCCACCGATTGGCGCGTTATTAGGAGTCTATTGCCTTATCTTTGGGAGTATCGCTCTCGAGTTGTGTTTGCCATGTTATGCCTTGGCATTGCAAAAGTTGCTAGTGTTTGCGTACCTCTCATATTGAAAGATATTGTCGACAAGCTCGATGCAACGCAGGTTAGTTTTTTGATTCTTCCGTTGGGATTGCTATTGGCTTATGGTGGTTTACGTCTTGCAAATGCTTTATTTTCTGAATTGCGCGATGTTATATTTGCAAAAGTAACACAACGGGCGATACGACGAGTGGCGCTACAGGTTTTTCGACACTTACATGCGCTTTCGCTGCGTTTTCATTTAGCGCGACAAACCGGCGGTGTATCTCGTGATATAGAGCGAGGTACTCGCGGCATTAGTTTTTTACTTAACTTCATGTTATTTAATATTTTGCCTACGCTAGCAGAAATACTTCTCGTGACGGGCATTCTGTTAGTCAACTATGACGTTTGGTTTGCCATCATTACGCTAAGCACAATCGTTTTTTATATAACCTTCACTCTTATCGTTACAGAACAACGCATGCACTACCGTCGCACTATGAACAATCTTGACTCTAAGGCCAACACCCGCGCGATCGATAGCTTGTTAAATTATGAAACTGTAAAATATTTTTCCAATGAAGATTTTGAAGCGAACCGTTACGACGACAAGATGCAGCAGTGGGAATTCGCTGCAATAAAAAATCAGTATGCGCTTTCAGTACTCAACTTTGGCCAAGGCGCAATAATTGCCATTGGCATGACCTTGTTAATGGTATTGGCATCACAGCAAGTTGTCAGTGGTGACATGACCATGGGTGACTTGGTTTTAGTCAATGCCTTTTTGTTGCAACTATATATGCCCTTGGGATTTCTTGGATTTGTCTATCGAGAAATAAAATATTCTTTGGCTGATATGGAAAAAATGTTTGCGCTTTTGCATGAGCATCAAGAAATTCAAGATCAACCCAATGCTCCACCACTTCATTTAACACAGGGTAAAATTGAATTCAGAAAAGTCGATTTTTCTTATGAACCCTCTCGAATAATTCTTAAAAATTTGAGTTTCACAATTGAACCGGGGCAAAAACTTGCCGTTGTCGGTCACAGCGGCGCGGGGAAATCCACCTTATCTCGTTTACTTTATCGTTTTTATGATGTAACTCAAGGCGCGATCCTAATTGATGGACAGGACATTCGAGATGTTAATCAAAAAAGTTTGCGCGCTGAAATCGGCATTGTACCGCAAGATACTGTTTTATTTAACGACACCATTGAATACAATATTGCATATGCCAAACCAAACGTGACAAAAACAGAAATCGAAGCTGCGGCACAAAGTGCACATATAGATGCATTTATTGAAAAACTACCCGAAGGATATGAGACCCTGGTCGGTGAACGCGGCTTAAAACTATCGGGCGGTGAAAAACAACGAGTCGCCATTGCCCGCACTATTTTGAAAAATCCAAAAATACTTATTTTCGACGAAGCCACCTCTGCCCTGGATTCAAAATCTGAACAAGTCATTCTTCGGGCTTTGCGTGAAATTGCCACCAATCACACCACGCTTGTCATTGCCCACCGCCTATCCACGATTGTCGATGCTGATCAGATTTTAGTTATGGACAATGGCTGTGTTGTTGAACAGGGATCGCACCAGCAACTGCTAAGCTTAGGAAAAGTCTATGCCAACATGTGGGCATTGCAACAGAAGGAACGAAGTGAAACTGAAGAGTAAACCACCATCAAAAATCAATTAATCGAGGAATCGACTTTTAAGATCTTCATCTTCAGTTTTGAAAATGGCCATTGCTGTTTTCATTTTACGAAAACCAAAACGCTGATAAAAACCTTCTTTACCGGGCGCAGCATATAACATGGTGACTCCCGCGTCGGTTTGATCTATCAAGTTTTGTATAATTTGGCTGCCGATACCTCGACCTTGATAAGATGGCTGCACTACCACATCAAAAATTATAGCCCGAGCAATTCCATCACTCAGCGCACGTCCTGCACCAATTAGTTTTTGTTCATCATATGCGAAGCACAGCACATTGCTATTGCGAAAAATTGTTTCCACCATTTCCGGAGGACGTTTAATCAACGGTGCTATTTCAATTAAATGCGTAAGCTCGGTCCAATTTACTCTGTCATCAATTGTGCTTGACCATTCAATTGTCATTTTTGTTCTCAATCAATTTAAACAACGTATATTTTGACACAAACTTTGATTAAATGAGAGCAGAAATTATACACTGATTGAGTTTATACTACTTAAGGTTTTACTTGCGTTGCTGATGTATTACTCACTAGATATTGATCTTGGGTTGCCACTAAAAACAATCCGCTACCATAGGAAAATAACCAAACAGGTAGAAATATATAGAGTGATAGAATACGGTGATATTTTATTTTGCGCCCCACTCCCAAGCCAAACATTGTTAGAAATAGAATTATCGCCAACAGTGATACCCAAGTGTGAGCAAATAAAATACTACCACCGGCGTCCATATTCCAACCATTATGACGTAACTGCTCCATCTCCCACGTTGCCCACATATCCAAACTAAAACCAATAAGGCCACAACTAAAATGCGTCCAACGCGGTAAGCCCCAACGTCGATGGAAGACACCTAAGGTAATGGCGCTGGCATAAAAGAATAATGCCATGGTCATTTCAATTTTAATCAGCGTGATTTCTTGCATGTCGTTTTGCTTCGCAACCCTGGTATGATAGGTGTTGCGAGTTTAATGCCAATAAAAAGCATCAATTTCTATTCACGCAAGTTACTATTACAACTTAAATATTTTATCCATGAAGATCTTGGCTGAACAGCTATTAACAAATGTGGCAATTGGTTTCCGCTACCACAGAAACAACTGAATCTTTCTCATGCTATCAAATTCCAGCAACAAAAAAGGCGAGTGCAAACAAACCTCGCCTTTTTTTCTACTAGAAACGAATAAACTATTACAATAATCCACTGATCCAATTGGATACATCTGTCTCTAAAGGGGCAGATGCTGTACCTTTTAAACCACCTCGTAATTTGTGGCAATCATTTTGAGTATAATTCGCGCTTAACTCTGGGCAATTCAAAATGGATTGAGTGTAGTCATTACTATCACCACCCCCAGCAATATACGCTTGATATCGGTCATTATAAGTATTGACCGCATTAAAATCCTTGTCGCCATACAAATCCAATACAGGAATAGCCAATGCGCCCACCTCATCCATTACCGATGTTGAACCAAGGACCCCAGCACCATCACCTCGCATACCTACCCCAATTAGGCCAATAATTTCTAGCTCATCAACTTGGCCTAAAGCGACATGCGCCACCACCATACGTGAGCCCATGCTAAAGCCAATGAGCACTATCTTATTTACATTGTGTTGCGCTAAACGATTAATCGCCGTACGTATGCGAGCATAGGTTTCAGGAAATACCAAGTTGTTGCCATTAACATCATTTTCATATTCATCAAACGGCGGTTGATTAGCAGAATCACCTTCCACGAAACTACTAGGTACCGGTGCTTGAATGGATACGGTTGAATAACCCCTATCATAAAGATCGTGACGTAACTGTCGCACCACCGCTGCATCGGGATTACCACCACGTCCATGGATTAGTACCACACCGACCCCATTGTCAGAATTTGTTTGTAATTTTTCCAAAGCATTAAATTCACCAGAGCCTGACTCCGCTTTAGAATTATATACATAGCTAGTTGCCCCCTGTGGAGTATTATCATCAACCGAAGCGCAGCCAACCAACAAAATACCTAGCAAGACAATCAAATAACGCATCAAAAACTCCTCAGCTTCTAATTGTTAATCCCTTACAAATATAATAATTTATTCTATGACTGACAAGCCTAAAAAGCAATTAACTCGCTTTATGCCTTTGATGGCACAAGCAAGTTAATTCTTTCAATAAGAAATCGCTATACTTAAATATCTTTGAAAATAACAACTTGATTGCAAATCATTATCTATCCATTTAGGTATTCAAGAACACAAACTTAATTTTTCGGTTTGATCATACTTGTGAGTCGATACGGCAAATGATTTCGCCACCGACAAAAACATAAAGCACTTCATGCTTGTATTTTTTTGTTCTATGATCTAGCTATGAACATAATTGTATTCACCACGCTTAAGCAGCTTGGTAATCTATTGGCAACAACAAATCAATATACGAAGTATCGTTGTTGCTCTATGGCAGTGCTTTTGATTTTTTTCTGCAATACGTGGGCATCAGAGCAACAAATCATAGACAGCCACATTCATTACAATTGGGATCAGGCTGAAATTACGACACCGCAAGATGTCATTAGAATTTTGAAAAAACATGCGGTTGAGTTTGCGGTGTTAGCTAGCACACCAACTGCATTAGCGCTGCAACTCAGCGAATTAGACAGAAAATTATTCTTCCCTTTATTCAGCCCATACACTCATGAACTTGGAAAACAGGATTGGTATAAAAACGAACAAACCTGGAAACTCGCAGAGCAAGGCTTGAAAAATAAAAGCTATCTTGGCATTGGCGAAATTCATTTTATGGCGGGATTTCCGCCAAAAACAGATAACCTGGTTTTTAGAAAACTGATGCAACTCGCTTACGAATACCATGCACCAACCTTAATACATGTCGATGCCTCTAACGAAACAATATTCATAGGTATTTGCCAGCAACATCCGGAGATTCGTATTCAATTTGCTCATGCAGGAGGAAACTTGCTAGCTCCACATATTGAAAAAATTTTAAACACCTGTGAAAACGTTTGGATAGACTTATCAGCTCGCGATCCGTGGCGTTATGATGGTCTAACAAATGCGCAGGGAAAATTGAAACTCGATTGGCGGGAGCTCATCTTAAAATTTGATCATCGTTTTATGATTGGAACAGACCCGGTGTGGCGTGTAACTCGTACGCAATCCTGGGATCAAGCGGACGATGGCTGGAACTATTACGATAAACTAATGGATTATCATCTGCGTTGGTTGAGCGATTTACCTCCGCCAACACGCAGCAAACTCCAATACCAAAACGCAAAAAATTTTTATAATTTTGAAAATTAGATATTATTCGTTAAAACTTAACTGCTGCCAAAGTTTTTTATCATCGAAAGTGCCCACGTGTAATGCGTCTATCGACTCTAATTTTTTGCGGAAATGGAATGGCATGGCGCGATAATAGGCTTTTTCCATTTGAAACTTTGCTGAAATACCTACCAATTTTTGCCGTGCCTTTATAGGGGCATCCAATATCTCCGGCTGCACCAAAATGCCATTTACACGAGCATTATCTATATGCGCAGTCAATGCTTCGGCTTTCCATAAAACCTTTTTTTCAGCTTCAGCGACACAATCTACATAGTTTTGCCGACTGATGAAATGAATGGCTTCTTTAATCTGACGCTCATCAGCGACAGGTAATTCTTCCAAAACTGCAACCACATCAATATGTCGTTGTCGCTCACACTCAACAATGGTCTTGTTTAATTGCTTTCGTGCTTCTTCTAACTCCATGACTGACCACTGAATTAATCGTTCAACTGCAACACGATCAACAACTGCCAGACTATTCTGTGAAAAAAGTAAGATTAGAACTGTAAAACCTATAAAAAAAATATTGTCGTTTTTCACCATCAGGTTCGCTTCTTTTTTGACAGGCCCACTAAGGTTTTGCAACTAACCTGCCAGAACATCAACAGCTTAGCTTGCTAGTTATTTTAACTTTATGCCTGGATTGAAATTGTTTTTTTAATCTGAAGTGAGTTTTCACCTCACTCAGTACGTTTTGCGTGGGGCGTATTATGCTAGATTTTATGATTTAACGCACGGATTTTTCCCCACTAATCTTGGCCAAACTTCCACCAATCCATGCGCGCATTTCCGCTATTTCCTCTTGGCTAATGACGGGTGGAATATCATGCTCAACAAATTGAAAAAACATTTGATTAAATCCACCCTTGGAAAAATAAGGTTCTGGTGGCACCGGTAATGGGCTAGCGGCATGTAATGCTTCAATGACACTACGATTGAGTTGTCGGTTTGCCGTTACTTTTTCGAAATGTATTTTTGCTATATGGCCATTGTTTTTTATTGCCACACGTGCTCGTACTTGATAATTTTTCGGTCGATCCGTCGCGATCAACTTCGCTTGAACCAAACGCCAATGCGCGCTTATTTTCTTATGCACTTTTTCACGGTAACAGGATTCTACCAAATCATCATAATTGATACCTGTGCAACTACTAACCGTAACTTGTTTTTCAGAACCGGAAATTGCACATGCGTTGAGCAAGACTGTGCCTAGGCACACGATAATTAAAGACCTGAGTTTCATCAGGACGCACCCCACGTTTCATTAACTTATTTAATTATGTTTAACACCCCGTGATTTTCAGTATAGAACAGAAATGTTAAACATAAAGTTCAGAACCTTGGGTGTTACAAATTGGATCACTGTCTCAATATTCGATACGACTAAACAAATAATCCAAGCCAATTAAGCAAACTCAAAAAATCGAAGAATAGTACCCGGCCTATTTATTGCTCAACCAGAGTGATTCTCAACAAAATCAGGAGCGTACAAAATGTCAAAATCGAAAAAGACGATAGGCCTATGCCTAGTAATGTTTTTTTCTTGCGTAGGGAGCAGTTTCGCAGGTGATACCAAAGTCAGTGGATTTTTACGTGCTGGTGGTGCATTAAATTTAGGTGACGATTTATATCTGGAACGAATTGATAAAAACGGAAATACCGGTGATACCCACTTCGGCGTTAATATCGCCAGCGATATCACCGACAACATGTCGGTTGCAGGCCAGTTATGGGCATCGGGAGCTGAGGGTGGTGCTTTTGAGATGGTTCTCGACTGGGCTTATGCCTCATGGAATATCGGCTCTGGCCTCAATCTCAACGGTGGTAAAATCAAATACCCAAATTTATTAGTATCCGACACGATTGATATTGGTATTAGTTATCCGTGGATACGTCCTCCTCAAGAACTTTATACCTTCGATGCTGAAGGTGGACCCAATATGTCTTTAGAATCGTTTGTCGGTGGTAGTGCCGTCTATACCGGTTTTGCAGGTGATTTGGAATATTCTGTTAATGCCTATTTGGGTGAAAGTTATTTGGAAGGCGGTAATGGTACGTTATCGAAAATGATGGGGGCAGCCTTCGATCTAGGCACGGATGCGTTCAAGTTAAAACTTGGTTATAACATGCATATGCCCGAAGGTGTCGCCGGGGATTTAGGGCCTTCAGAAATCAATAGCAACAATGTATCCACACTTTCATTCGGCGCCAAAATCAATATGGCCGGCGCTTTGATTATGAGTGAATATGCAGCATCATCGGCAGCAGACGTTGCGGAGTCTGATATTAAAGCGCTTTATGCAACGCTTGGTTATAGTATTGGCTCCATGATGCCCCACTTCACTTATGCCAGCCGCGACGCAGAAGAAAGCAATACTTCCATGACATTTGGTCTTAAATATCAAATCAATCCCGGTGCCACATTGAAATTTGACTTTACTCAAGTGAGTCCGGTGGCTGAGGAAGGCATGGAAGCTGAAGAAGCGTTTAGTGTGATTAGCGCCGCCATGGATGTGGTTTTCTAAAGGAGGCAATAATGAAAAAATTAATATTGTTAATACCTATTTTTCTCAGCATTATGTTTTTTAGCGCCTCCAGTCTGGCTGAAGTCGCCGTCATTGTTAATGCTAACAATCCCATAAACAAATTGAGTAAAACTGAAGTTAAACGGCTATTTCTTGGCAAACTCAAACGTTTTCCCGGTGGTGCCAAAGCTCAGCCTTTGGACTTAAGGGTTGGAACAAAAGAGCGTTCTACTTTTTACAGTAAAGTCGTAAGAAAAAGTGATGCTCAACTTAAGTCCTATTGGTCTACCATGATTTTTTCCGGTCGCGGTGTTCCGCCAAAAGAGTTTAACGATGTAGCAGAAGCGGTTGAATGGGTAGCAAAAAACAAGAATGCGATTGCTTATATTCCAGCAGGCGCGGCAACCTCCAAAGTGAAAGCCGTATTTACAATTAATTAAACAAACAATATTTGATTTCAAAAGCCACTAATACTCAGGTTTTAGTGGCTTTTTTTTCAACTTTAAACACCCAAAACCGATATATCCTATTGAACAACTTGGGATTCAAGATGAAATTGTTAAAGTACCTTGGTACATTCTCAATACGCTATAAAATTCTTGGTAGTGCCGCAGTCGGTATTATCGGTTTTAGCGCTTATTTGTTTGTCAATATGAATATCGCATCGGATAATAAACAGCGCTTGCATGATATCGAGAAAGTTTTGTTTCCAGTTCTTCAATACTCCGACGCCAGTTTAGTGCAACTCACTCGATTACAAGAAACCTTTCAGCTTGCCGTGTCGAGCGCAGAAGAAGATATGTTAGAAGATGCCACCGTTATTAAAGATGGAATTAGTGAAAACTTACACAATATTCGAGGATTACAAAAAGAATTTGACGAATATCTGATGACGCTTACTGATTTACTGGAAAGTTATTTTTCTGTCTCTATGGAAATTTCCCAAGCAATGATTAATGGTAATGCTGATGCTGACATCATGTCTAAACGAGTACCTGAAATGCAATCTAATTTGGAAGCCACTAAATCAGCCTTCACAGGCTTTCGTGAAAGCATGCACATTCAATTCGTTAACACGCTACAAACCGCCGATAGCTCTGCGGCAAGAGCGATTTATCTTGGCTTAGGATTAGCTGTTGTTGTGATTATACTTTTACTAGTCGCTTCACAACTAGTCGCACAAAGTATTACATCAAGCATTGTAAAAGTGAATGAATCACTGATACAAATGGCTAGTGGCAATGCAGACCTGACACAACGCTTAGCCATACGTAGTAAAGATGAAATTGGCGAGCTTTGTCTGGCTTTTAATGCATTTATGGCACGTATGCTGGAAATGATGGGCGCCATTAAGACCTCGGGTAGTGAACTCAGTCAAACGGCTTCACAAATGGGTTTAATGTCAGGAAAAGTTGATGAAGCCGTTGCCTCTCAGCAAAATGCGACGACACAGGTTGCAACCGCAATTACTCAAATGTCTGCGAGTATTGCCGAAGTATCCGAAAACGCAACGGCGGCAGAAAATATAACTCGCGAGGCCAATACCGCAACTCAAACAGGACTAACCGTTGTAAAAACCACTGTTGAGGCCATGCTGCATTTATCCACAGAGGTCAATAGCATTTCCGGAGTCATCCAAAAATTAGCCATGGAATCTGAAAAAATTGGTGGTGTACTTGATGTCATCCAAGGTATTTCTGAACAAACCAATTTACTTGCGCTAAATGCGGCCATCGAAGCTGCACGCGCAGGTGAACAAGGACGCGGCTTCGCAGTAGTCGCGGATGAGGTTCGTACATTAGCTAATCGCACTCGCGACGCCACTCACGAAATTCAAGCAATGATTGAAGAATTGCAAAAAGGTGCAGAAAATGCCGTAAGCGCAATGGAAAAAGGCGTGGAACACACTCAAAGCACCGCTGAACAAGCGCGTGAAACGGATAGTGTGCTAAATAAAATATCCGAGTTGATTGATAAAATTCATGTCATGAATACTCAAATCGCCAGTGCCACCGAACAACAAAGTGCTGTTGCCCATGAGATCGACGAAAAAACCGTAGATATCCGCGCACATGCTGATAAAACCCGCGAAGAAACCACCAATACGAAAAGCATTAGTGATAGCCTGACAATGCTATCGCAACAATTAAATGCAATGACCAGTCAATACAAAACATAAACGTGATCTAAACATTTATTTGTTTGCAAGCAAACGACTCATAGAATTTTTCAATGTTTCATCAAACAAGAATTTGTTATGATGAATTATGCCTAACGACTACTTAAGTCTTCGCCCGATTGGGATCGATACCTATCACGAAAACGTTGCTTATTTGCATCGCGATTGTGAGCTGTATCGCGCTGAAGGATTCCAAGCACTTTCGAAAATAGAAATTAGTGCTAATGGCAATCGTATTTTGGCGGTGTTAAACGTGGTGGACGACAGCATGATTGTTACACCAAGTGAACTTGGCTTATCGCAACAAGCATTTACTCAATTCGGCATCGACCAGGGCTGCATGGTCAAAGTTGCCCATGCAGAACCCCCCGAGTCCATGGACGCAGTGCGGCGTAAAATTAATGGTGAACGCTTGTCACAACACGACTTCACGAATATCGCCAAGGACATTAGCGAAAGCCGCTACTCCAAAATGGAAATGGCAGCATTCTTAGTTGCCGCAGGTCAAACCAGCTTGGATCGAGATGAAATTCTTTATTTAACTCGCGCTATGGTTGAATCCGGCGATCGATTGGACTGGCAAGAGTCTGTGGTTGTCGACAAACATTGCATTGGCGGTATCCCTGGTAATCGCACCTCCATGTTAATCGTGCCCATCGTCGCGGCCCATGGCATGTTAATGCCGAAAACATCGAGTCGCGCAATTACTTCACCAGCAGGCACAGCAGACACCATGGAGTTATTAGCAAATGTTAATCTCGAACCGGAAAAACTTTATGAGATTGTGCATCACGAACGCGGCTGTGTTGCCTGGGGTGGTACCGCACACTTAGCGCCCGTAGATGATTTATTGATTTCGGTAGAGCGTCCACTTGGAATTGATTCCCAAGGCCAAATGGTAGCATCCATTTTATCAAAAAAAATTGCCGCAGGCTCTTCACATTTATTAATTGATATTCCCGTTGGACCTACTGCAAAAGTCAGGCATATGCGTCAGGCGTTAGCCTTGCGTAAACTTTTTGAATACGTGGGTGATCAGTTAAATTTACATTTAGAAGTGGTTATTACCGATGGCCGACAACCTATTGGACGCGGCATAGGACCGGCGCTGGAAGCGCGTGATGTTTTACAAGTCTTAGAAAACAATCCTGATGCACCAAGTGATTTGCGGCAAAAAGCTTTGCAACTTGCCGGACGTATTATCGAATTTGATCCTGACGTGCGCGGCGGCCAAGGTTTTGCTATTGCGCGTGATATTTTAGATTCGGGGCGCGCAATTGCAAAAATGGAATCAATAATCAATGCGCAAGGTCGAGTTGACGATCCCAAACTAACCCCTGGACACTTAAGCCATGAAGTCCTTGCAAAGCAATCCGGTTTCGTAATTGATGTAAATAATCTGCAAATGGCCAAGATTGCCCGCATGGCCGGTGCTCCCATGGACAAGCACGCCGGTGTCGATTTAGTAAAAAAACTTGGAGATCCGGTAAAAAAAGGTGAAGTGCTTTATCATATTTATGCCGAGTTCCCTTCAGATTTTAATTTTGCCAAGAATCTATGCAAACAAGCCACCGGATATACAATTGGTGATGTAGATGAGATACCGATATCATTCGTAGCGTTTTAGCATGAGCATTTTATTACTCGGTTTTCCTGAATACGAAGCACAAGCTCATCGCTTGGCAACGACCTTGGGGTGTGACTGGCAACGAATTGACGTACATCATTTTCCTGACGAAGAAAGTTTAGTCAGCCTGCCCACTGAATTACCTGAGCATGTCATCATTTTACGCAGTCTCGACCATCCCAACAACAAACTGATCGAATTGTTTTTTACCGCCCAAACAGCACGCCAATTGGGTGCAAAACGTTTAAGTTTAGTTGCACCTTATCTTGCCTATATGCGCCAAGATGCGGCAATGAAACCCGGCCAAGCCATCAGCCAACAAATTATCGGTGCATTGCTTGCACAACATTTTGATGACGTAATTACAGTCGACCCACATTTGCATCGCATCAATCATTTAAACCAAGCAATACCATTGAAGAATGCCATTAGTCTAAGCGCAGCAGATTTAATTGCTGATTTTCTCGCGCGCCAATTCGATCATGCCTTATTGATCGGCCCTGATAGTGAATCAGAGCAATGGGTGTCACAAGTAGCTCAACAAATAAATTTTGATTTTGCTGTCTGCCAAAAAATACGGGAAGGTGACAAGCAAGTTCGCATACAGTTACCTGATAGAGATTTCAGTCAGAAAACAATTATTCTCATTGATGACATGGCCAGCACCGGGCGCACATTGTGCAAAGCCAGCCAACAACTCGTGCAACGGCATGCTGCACAAGTGAATGCAATTGTCACGCATGGTTTGTTTAGTCAAGATGCAGAAGATTTTTTACAACAATCAGGGATTCAAAATATCTGGAGCACAGACAGCATCAGCCACCATAGTAATCGCGTCGAACTAGCACCTTTACTTGCGTCCGCCATTCAGGCCATGGAATAGTCCATGCGTCGACATATTTCTCCTTGGCATTTATTTATCTTAGTATTATTATTATCAGTTTTACTCGCTGTAATTCAGGTTGGCGCTTTTACAATTGCATTCTATAAGCTCGGTTTGTCACAGGACTCGGCAATATTATTATTAGTCTGCTCACTGCTTGGAAGTGTAATCAACTTACCTTTATTCTCAATTGAAGCTAATGCTTCGCAAGCAGTCCCGTTGCCGTTCTATTTACGTGGCTTACTACGTGTTCCACCCAAACCATTTGCTGGCAAAACATTAATTGCAGCTAATGTTGGCGGGTGCGTTATACCTGTGAGTTTTAGTTTTTATTTATTGTTTAGCGCGGATTTGCCCTTCATTACCAGCATTATTGCCATCGGACTTTGCAGCTTGGTGTGTTATAGCTTTAGTCGACCCATCGCTGGCCTCGGCATAGGGATGCCATTCTTAATTGCACCGTTGTGCGCTGCACTATTGGGTTTATTTTTATTACCAGAAAAAAGCGCTGCGCTTGCTTATGTGTGCGGAACCTTAGGTGTTTTAATCGGTGCTGATTTATTGCGCTTGAAAGACATTCGCAATATGGGCACACCGCTCGCTTCAATTGGTGGCGCTGGAACATTCGATGGAATTTTTTTAACAGGTTTTATAGCAGTGTTGCTGGCTTAGACCAAACTAAGCCAGCCAATTTGCAAGCTTAAAGATCAAAACGGTAATGAGCACCGCCACCAATAAGTACACCACTAACATTGTAGTTCAAATCATTAAACTTAATACTACCAAAGCCGAGCTCAAGATTAAACCAAATCGGGGGCAAGTCTGGCGCAACGGCTTGCCAGTTATATTCGATTCCAGCACCACCACCAAAGCCCAGAACGAATTGCGTTTTTTCTTGGTTAGAAAATGTCGAAAAATCATAGACAGTTGCGCGATAACTCCAAAATCCAAGCATGCCGTATCCATATGCGTTCCAAAATTTATCTTCTTGAAAGCGATACAATCCTCTCGCCGCATAAGTATTAAGCGTACCCCAAAAACCAATCATTGCCTGTGCAGTGATGACGTTACTAATTTTCATTTTCCCGCTAATGCCGGTAGCTGGAAACGTTCCTTGATATCCCGCAGCAAATTTCTCCTCAGCGGCATAAAGCTGAGATTGAAAAATCAGTAACAAGATAAGAATACTCAGTTTTATTTTAACATTCATTGTTTTATGTTCTCCCTTAACGCTGTTTATAAAATTGATTAAAGCATAAACATATTACATGTAAACCTTTATTTCAATTGAATCACTTTTTCCCTATACTTGCTCCATACTTAGCATGTAGCGCGAGCACCTATTGAAAAAGAATATTTTAATCACTGGCTGTTCATCGGGCATTGGCCTATGTTGCGCATCAGCCTTGCGTAATCGCGGTTATCGTGTTTTTGCGACGGCACGAAAAAAATCTGATGTCAAGGTGTTGCTACAACAAGGCTTCGAGTCTTTGCAGCTCGATTTAAATAGCAGTCAGTCGATTGAAACAGCCGTCAGTGAAATCGTCGAGCGCACGGACCAACAGCTTTATGCCTTATTTAATAATGGCGCTTATGGTCAACCGGGCGCTGTAGAGGACTTAAGCCGGCAAACGTTAAAGGCTAATTTTGAAACTAATGTATTTGGCACTCATGAACTCACTCGATACATCATTCCTGTCATGCGGAATCAGGGCTTTGGTCGTATCATTCAAAATAGTTCAGTGTTAGGATTTGCTGCATTTAAATACCGAGGTGCATACGTCGCAACAAAATTTGCGTTAGAAGGCTTAACAGACACCTTACGCCTGGAGTTGGCAGACACAAATATAAAACTCAGCCTTATAGAACCCGGCCCTATTAGCAGTCGTTTTCGTGAAAATGCATTTGCTATGTACAAAAAAAACATCGACAAGGAAAATAGTTTTCATAAAGCTTACTATGATGCTGTTGAAGCTCGCTTGAGCAAAGAGGGACCAGCAACCGCTTTCACCCTACCGCCTGAAGCAGTACTCAAACGACTGATTCATGCACTTGAAAGCCGCAAACCCAAAGTCCGATATTATGTAACAGTGCCAACCTATTTATTTGCTAATCTCAAACGATTGCTGCCGCATAAAACGCTAGACAAACTTCTTGGTCGACTTTAATCGATATAGTAAAGAACACTACCTTGTAGTGCAGAAATATTATCGCGTATTAGAAATTCCGTACGAAAATCCATACGCTCACTCAATTTTATTTGCGCACCAAGCCCAATAACGATTCCAATATTGCCACTCAAATCCAAACCCAATCGGCCCTGCAAATTTACATTTTTATTATAAGCATAACTTTGCAAACCCGTTAAACCTAGCCCGTTGCGAGCATCACTAAAGGCATAACCCACTTCGGCAATAGTCTTAGTATTTTCAAAGAATTCCATATCCAAATCATAGCCAGCAAATAACTGTACCCCAATTGCTGACAAAGTTGCATTGCTGTTGCTGCCACTATTAACGGAGAAACCTGCACCGGCGTATGCCTTGCTCGAATCCAGTTTAATATCAACCTCTTTAGCACTAACACTTGAAGCAAATAGCAAACTCACAACAATCGCATATATAGTCTTTTTTACTTTCATCTCAACCACCATTAACCAATTACTTGACTGCATTAACTAAAATATACTCAGTCGGCATAACCAATCCATTCTGAGTGAAAAATTCCGCACTTTGATCAAACACCGACTGCTTTACAATTTGTTTCTTTTTTTCGTCAATCGCATCGAATTGTGCTTGCATGACGTCGGATCGCAAGGTCAAATCCCACAGCGCTTCAACATTATTGAAACAAAAATCAAAGTTACGTCGCTCAATATTTACGTGACTAAAACCCACTGCGGCAAATAAATTTTCAAGTGCGTGACCTACTCCAAGCGAGGTGACCACCTTCAAGGGTGGCAATTGTTCTTCGGGTAAGAACGCTTTGAACGCCTGATAAAACCAATACATGCTTGGCATTTTTTCAGGTCGGCTCCAAACCGTGAGAGCGGCAGATGCACCTGGCTTCATTACTCGTTTTATTTCCGTCAGACCTTTCTCGGGATCCTTAAACAACATTAATCCGAAACGACAAACAATTTTATCAAATTGTTGATCCGAAAATATGAGTTGTTCCGCAGGACAACTAATGAAATTCATATTTTTTAGCGCCAGTTGTTCTGCTTTTTTCTCAGCGACATCAACCATTGCTTGTGCCGCATCACAAGCGGTAACATGTATGTTTGCAGCACCAAATGCTTGTGCTATCGATAAACCCGGCTCGCCCGTGCCACAAGCTAAATCGAGCACATGATCATTCTCACTTATACTAATTGAAGCCATCAAATCCCGATTGACGGGCTCGATATACGGCAACCATAAATCAAACTTTCCTGCAATTTGATTCCAATCGGGTTGTTGAGATTGGCCATCACTCACTCAGCTGCTCCTTAGGGTAGTTTATGTTACAATACTTGCTCGAATCAGTACGAAAACCAGCACTTTTCTGTCCCGAACATTGACAAGGAGTCTTTATGTTACGCCAGTTTGTTGTGATTATCAGCCTCTTTTTTTTATCACCTTCGGTGTACGCCATTGTAAATTTAGAAGACCTTCACCTTGGCACAGCAAAACCCGGACTCAGCGGCAATTTTAATTTCAGTATTGATGGCGCTAAAGGTAATGTCGAACGTTTGCATGGCAGTTTGGGCAGTCGGTTGCAATGGTTTAATCAAGATGTTTTGCATTTTTTAACATTAAATTACGCCTATGGAAAAAGTTTCGAACAAATTGATCGTGACAAAGCATTTCTTCATGTGCGACGAATCGCACCCGTGCTCAGTGTGTTGGACTGGGAGATTTTTTCACAATTAGAATCCAATCATTTCACACGCCTACAATTGCGCGCGTTAGCGGGAGGAGGGCTACGTTTCAAGTTACGCGATGTAGAGGAACGCTTTGCATTCTTTTTTGGCACAGGCAGTTTTTACAGTATAGAACGCTTAACTGTCGACCAAGACACCAGCGATGCGCGAGAGGAGCGTTTTTTCCGCGCCAATTTATACGGTGTTTTACAACTTAAACTAGGAAATTTCATTAGCTTTCTTAGTACAACTTATTATCAACCACGTTTAGACCAAATAGATGATTTCCGCCTGCTGGAGGATATGGGATTTAATTTCTCCATTGGAAGATCCATGAAAATTCGCCTAGCGGTGGAAATGGCTCATGATAATCATCCCCCGCAAAATGTGACTCAAAAGACCGACATCCACTATAGCACTCGGATTTTTTATTCTTTCTGAAAACCGAGCTAAGTTTCTATTTTTATAGAACCACAAATTGTTCATGGCTACTATTGTCAACGCGTGGGTGTAAACTGCGTTATTAGCTTTATGAACTTTATATACTGGCAAAATCCACTCATTTACGGCACACTTGGTCCTTACCAACATCAGACAAAGGATGCTAAGTCGTTGGTTTCAAATCAAGAAACTATACAAAACCAAGCGCTGTCCAAATTTCTCAAAGAAATCGAACTCAAGGCTTTTAAAATGGCCCATATTGCGACGGGCAATCAGGACGATGCATTGGATATTGTTCAAGATGCCATGGTAAAACTTTGTGATAAATATGCCGCAAATCCTCAAGAAGAATGGCCGCCATTATTCTATCGAATCCTTCAAAATAAAATTTTCGACTGGCATCGTCGCAGTAAAATCCGCAACCAAATCATTCGTTGGTTACCAGGCGTTAAAGATATGGAGCAGGACAATGATTTTGAATTCGACGCACCCGATTTAAGCAATAACGATCCTAGCCAGCTACTGGAACATCAACGAGCTTTTCAACACCTAGAGATCGTATTGCATCAATTACCCCTACGCCAACAGCAAGCCTTTATGCTGCGTAGCTGGGAAGGGTTGAGCGTTGAGGAAACCGCCAAGGTTTTGGGTTGTAGTGAAGGCAGTGTTAAAACCCACTTATCACGCGCCATGAACAAAATAAAAGAGCAAATGGAGGGATATCTACCATGAGCCAAACGAATAATGATGCATTGTTAAAGAAAACTAAACAATTACTAGATCAGAGTAGCCAAGCGGTTAATACAGACATACGCCAGCAACTCGCACAGGCACGTATGCATGCCGTGGACAAACAAAGGCGTCGAACTTATTATTGGCGTCCAGCCTTGGGCGTGGCTGCCACTATAGGCGTGGTAATGCTAAGCTTCAATCTATGGTTTCAAAGCGAATCCAAGGTACAGCCTGACGCCAGTGGTTGGGAAGATATGGAATTACTCAGTTCCCATGAAGACATGGAATTGCTACAGGATTTAGACTTTTATTTATGGTTAGAACATGAGCAAGCTAAGGAGACGAGTTAAGACTTTGTTGCTGTTGATTCACTTGATCAGCCCCTTAGCCTATGCCGAAGAGAAAGAAGATGAACAAGCACTGGATATTGAGTTTTTGGAATTTTTGGGCAGTTTTGAAGATCAAAATGGCCAATGGGTTGATCCCATGGACTTTGCATCCAGTCAGCCCAACGAGCAACAGACTGAGCAACCGGTAAACGACAATGAATAAAGCAGTCATTTTATTATTCATCTTACTCACGAGTCTGAGCTTGCCTGCATTTGCGCTCATGCCACCCGATATTGAATGGGACACTCTGAATAAAAATGACAAAAAAGCGCTAAACCAAGTCAAAAACCAATGGGCATTTCTTTCATCCGAGCAAAAACATAATATTCTGAATGGCTTAAAACGTTGGCGTAGTCTCAACAAAGAAGAACGTGGCGAATTCCAACAACGCTTCAAACAGTGGAAATCACTAAAAAAAGAAGAACGTGATGGTATTCGTAAGCAATTTAAACAATTTAAGCAAATGCCGCCGCAGCAGCAGCAACAAGTCAAAAAACGCTATAATTGGTATAAGCAGCAACCAATGGAGCGACGTCAAGTGTTGCGTCAAAAGTGGCAACGCATGACGCCCCAACAACGTAAACAGGCACTTAAACGCATACGGCAAAATAATGGTGCCATGGGACGTAAACCTAAATCCAAAAAATGAGCGGAATTAGTTACTTCTTTAATAATAGCCCTAGATATTGGCCGGTGTTACTCGCGTGTTTAGCCTGGCAAAATATCCAAGCGGAATCGTTATTCGCTGGCTCAACCACAGCGCTTTCCCTTGGCATGCAATCTAATCAGAACAACCAAACCGATGACCAACTACTCAATGGGTTTAGTAATATTGATTTTGTGGCGGCTAATGGCCTACATCTATTGTTTTCAGCAAACGCACTTTACGACAAACAAAGTTCAGGAAATTCCAGCGGCTATACACTTGGCATTGGCAATAACCCTGTTGCACCTATCAACTATAGCTTGCTTTATGATTATTGGAGCAATCAAAGCGATATTCTCAGTCACAAGTTAATAGCCGACATTGTTCTACAAAATAACCACTGGTCTCTCAGCATAAATCAAGAAGCGCGAACTATTTTTCTTCGCGTTGCTGTCAATAATGCCCAACTACAAAATGCGTTAATCGCTTTGGATGTATCCTCATTTATTCTAAATAGTGTAGGTACCGGCTTGAGTCTCGCCTATTACAGCGATCAAGGTTGGTATGCTGGCACTGATTTTACGGTTTATACTTATTCAGCAGATCCCAGCAAGTTGCTTAACCCGTCCCGCATTAAACAAATAATTTCTTCTACAGCGCGTGATTTGAGTTATGGTTTAGAAAAAAACTATTGGCAAACCTATGTAGGCTATAGTTATAAAATTTTCAATCTCGCCTATACCTATGGTGCAAGTTTATCTGCAATTGATAATAGCCAGATGATCAGTCACGACATATCGTTTTCCAGTTTTTTTACTGACTCATTTGGTAGCTCTGTTTTTTATAGTCAACAAATCAGCGAACCCAACATCATTTCTAGAGGTTTGGGTTTAAGCATTGATTATTATTGGTAAAGCATCTTCTGTCGCTTAATCAAGACATCTGATTTACAACAACCGAAAAATATTTTCGTCAACGCTTAAGCATTGCACTCGTTATTTAGGCTGAGCAATGGAAATTTTTTGGAGAAAAAAATGATAATGCAGAATGACTCTAGTAGTAGCAAAGCAAAACTTTTTTTGCTTTCATTGGTTATATTCGGCCTAAGCATAATGCTAAGCGCATGCGGAGAAGCACAAAAGACCGAGAATAACCTAGTAGAAACAGCCAATGTAATTATCGGGCTAACCGATGCCGAAGGTGATTTTCAGAGTTACATCGTTGATGTGGAGTCGATTCGATTAACACATGCCAATGGCGCAATCGTCGAAACACTACCTGTCAACACACGTGTTGATTTTGCGCAATATGTAGATGTGACTGAATTTTTTACTGTGACTAGCGTACCGTTTGGTCGTTATACATCGGCCAGCATGACACTAAATTACAGTAATGCAGAAATTTTTGTGTCAGACCAGAACGACAATGCTATACCGGCCACATCAATCAAAGATGCCGACGGAAATATTATTAATACATTAGAACTCAAAGTTAGCCTTGACGGTCACCAGGTGTTTCGTGTAAGTCGCGGTTTAACCCACCATATGACCTTGGACTTTGATCTGAATAACTCAAATGCGGTAACAATTGTTGACGGTAATAATGCCGAAATTATTGTTGACCCAGTGCTAGTTGCTGATCTGGAATTCAAACATCCTCGGACCCATCGCTTACGCGGCTTGCTCAGTGGTGTCGACGAAACCGCAGAGGAATTTCAGATTTTAATTCGTCCGTTTTATCATCGCCTGCAAAGAGATGAAAACCGTTTTGGTGAAATGAAGGTCCAGGTCAATGAGGAAACTCAATATAGTATTGACCAAAGTGATTACATCGGTAGCGCCGGACTAAGCCAACTTGCGATCAAAGACAGCAACACAGCGGTTGTAGTCCGAGGTCAAATCAAAGCCAATCCACTTCGTTTTGTTGCGACACATGTGATTGCTGGTAATAACCTCATGGTTGAGAACAAGGATGTAGCCCAAGGGTCGGTGTTATCACGCAATGGAAATGAACTTATACTCAAAGGTGTCAGCATGCATCGTCAAGACGGAAATATTAGTTTCCAGCGCCAAGTTAAAGTGCTATTGGCCGACACCACGGAAGTGAAAAAACCATTAGCAGACGAAGTAAAAACCATTGCAGATATTTCTGTAGGTCAGCGTCTTGCAGTGACTGGCGAAACATCCGGAAATAGCGAAGATAAAACAATTGATGCGAGCAATGGTCAGGTGCGTTTGTTATTAAGTGAAGTGCTTGCGCAAAAAGCCGATGACAATCAACTACAAGTCCCATCCGATTTTTTCGTGGTTAAAGCTAATCGCATTAACAAATTAGATATTGCGGCTTACCATTTTTCAGGCACGGGTACCGACGAAACCACCCACGCCAATCCAATTGAATATGAAATTGATTTAGGCGACTTAAGCCTTGATCCTGTTGCTACTAACACGCCATTATTAATTAAGGGCTTTGTTAGCGCTTTTGGCAGTGCGCCGGCTGATTTCCTTGCCCAATCCGTCGCCATATTCAATGACTATCACGGCACCTTGCGTGTAAGTTGGGAAAATCCAAATACAGCCGCAATATCAGATACCAGTGAAACAGGCTTTAATGTCAACTTAAATGATTTGGGCAAATTTCACCAGGTATCACACGGCCGTTTCCGCACAGATCTTAGCGTATACTCACAAGTGAATATTCAACTTGCAACTGAGGGGGTATATACAATCAATACGAAAGGGCATGACGACGATGGTGTATATGTCAACGCTAGCAGCTTTTTAACCAAACTAAACGAGCTTATTGTTACCGGCAAACACGCCCGTAGTATCATCGCAAACGGTGACTTTAACGAAGCGGAGTTACGTTTTAATGCAAAAACTCTCAATGTGCGCATGCAGTAAAGCTTAATCAAATCCAGGGCAAAAGCGTTGCCCTGGATTTGATAATTGACTGCATTATTATCATAGGCAATGTAAAGAATTTCACAGTTTATGCTATCAATAAGGGTTAATCTAAACCCGCCTTTGATGAAAAGGTGATTGAAAACTCTCCCTCTCTTCAGTTGGCGGTTACCTAGGGTAACCGCCTACCTTTTTTACTTTGTGAACTTCAGCTGTGATCCCTCTCGGTTTACCTTAATGGTATCGCCTGGCACGAATTGACCACTGAGAATAGCTTGAGCTAAGGGGTTTTCGATTTCGCTTTGAATCGCACGTTTTAGCGGACGTGCGCCGTAAACAGGGTCATAACCCGCTTCACAAATCAAATCCAAGGCCTCGTCAGTTAATTCAATTTGCATTTCACGCTCAGCCAAACGTGCTTGCAAATAAGTAATTTGAATTTTGGCAATGGCATGTAGTTGTTCACGACCCAAGGCATGAAACACCACCACATCATCAATTCGATTGATAAATTCTGGCCGGAAATGACTCGCGACGACATCCATAACCGCTGTTTTCATTTCATCATAACGCGCTTCATCACTCTTATCTTGAATAATTTGCGAACCAAGATTTGATGTCATGACAATCACAGTATTTCGAAAATCAACCGTGCGTCCGTGACCATCGGTCAAACGCCCATCGTCCAACACTTGCAGCAAAATATTAAACACATCAGGATGCGCTTTTTCCACTTCGTCTAACAAAATAACTGAATAGGGCTTGCGTCGCACCGCTTCTGTTAAATAACCACCTTCTTCATAACCAACATAACCTGGAGGCGCACCGATCAAACGCGCCACCGAATGTTTTTCCATGAATTCCGACATATCGATGCGCACCATGGCTTCTTGCGTATCAAATAGAAAATCAGCCAAAGCTTTGGTCAATTCTGTTTTCCCCACACCTGTCGGCCCTAAAAATAAAAACGAACCATTGGGTCGATTTGGATCGGATAAACCAGCACGAGAACGGCGAATCGCATTCGACACCACATGCACGGCCTCGGCTTGCCCAACCACCCGCTGGCTTAATTCATCTTCCATGCGCAGTAGTTTTTCTTTTTCACCTTCGAGCATTTTACTAATGGGAATACCCGTCCATTTGGAAACCACTTCGGCAATTTCCTCATCACTCACTCGATTACGCAATAACTGAGTTTCTTTCGTTTCCGCAGCCGTTGCCTGCTCTAATTGTTTTTCCAATTCAGGAATTTTGCCGTATTGCAATTCGGACATACGCGCCAAATTGCCTGCACGTCGCGCCGTTTCCAATTCCTGACGCGCGCGATCCATTTCTTCTTTCACTAGTTGCGAACCATGAAGTGCTGCTTTTTCCGCTTTCCACACTTCTTCTAAATCAGAATATTGGCGTTCCAAACTTTGGATTTCTGTTTGTAGCATATCCAGGCGTTTACGCGATGCATCATCGGTTTCTTTTTTCAATGCCTCACGTTCAATTTTCAATTGAATCAGACGACGATCCAAACGGTCCATGTCTTCCGGCTTTGAATCGATTTCCATACGAATTCGACTGGCCGCTTCGTCAACCAAATCGATGGCTTTATCCGGTAGTTGACGATCGCTAATATAACGATGCGATAAGGTCGCTGCAGCAACAATTGCTGGGTCGGTAATATCCACACCGTGATGCACTTCGTATTTTTCTTTCAAACCACGAAGAATTGCAATCGTATCTTCCACACTAGGCTCATCGACTAACACTTTTTGAAAACGCCGTTCCAAGGCTGCGTCTTTTTCAATAAACTGGCGATACTCGTCCAACGTGGTGGCACCAACACAATGTAGTTCACCACGCGCCAATGCAGGTTTCAACATATTACCCGCATCCATGGCTCCCTCGGCTTTACCTGCGCCGACCATGGTGTGTAATTCATCGATGAATAGAATGATCTGTCCTTCTTGTTTTGACAAATCTTTAAGCACTGCTTTTAAACGTTCTTCAAACTCACCACGAAATTTTGCACCCGCAATTAAAGAACCCATATCCAAAGATAAAAGACGTTTGTTTTTTAGGCCTTCAGGCACTTCACCATTAATAATGCGTTGCGCTAAACCTTCGACGATCGCGGTTTTACCCACGCCTGGCTCACCAATCAACACAGGATTATTTTTAGTGCGACGTTGCAAAACTTGAATCGTGCGGCGAATTTCGTCATCACGACCAATCACGGGATCGAGCTTGCCTTGCTCCGCCCGTTCAGTTAAGTCGATGGTGTATTTTTCCAGCGCGCGGCGTTGCTCTTCAGCATCGGGGTTTTCCACAGTTTGTCCACCACGCAATTCATCAATGGCTTTTTCTACCGAGCCTTTGGCCGCGCCCGCTTTACGCAATAATTCGCTAAGCGTGCCTTTATCAGCCAAGGCTGCTAGTACAAACAGCTCACTTGAGATGTATGCATCTTTGCGTTGCTGCGCTAGTTTATCGCAGACATTTAATAAACGTCCGGTGTCATTGGAAATATGCACATCACCGGCATTACCCTCAACCCGCGGCAAGCGACTCAATTCTGCTAAGCAATCAGAGCGCAACTGATTTACATTCACTGCAGCTTGTGCCAGCAAATGGGCAACACTACCGCCGTCCTGGTCCAGCAAGGCGCTCATAACATGCACTGGCTCTATAAATTGGTGATCGCGACCTACAGCTAAACTCTGGGCGTCACCTAAGGCCATTTGAAACTTACTGGTTAATTTGTCCATTCTCATGATGGGTGTCCTCAATGAATATCTACTTGCTTCCTAAATGGGGGCATGTAAACGTGGTTTCAATATTGACCTGGGGATAAGACCCTATAAAATATTCGGTTACTTTTGAGCAAGATTTAAACGTAGATGGTGGTAGCCAGATTGAGCAATATTTACTCAATTACAGTAGCAATTTTTAACCTACAAGCATTGCCATGCTACACTTGCATTTATCTAAAAAATAATGACTTAGCGAACTTCTCATAAAGTTTGAGCAGCGAAAAGTCGATGTAGTCTAAACCAAGCTTTGTATTTTGTAGGCAATAAGCAAGCGACACAAAATACTAGCAATAACACGAGGAAGCACATCCATGCGCTTATTGATTGTAGAAGATGACATGCTCTTAGGCGATGGTATCCAAGCCGGACTGACCCAAGAAGGTTATGCGGTGGACTGGGTTGAAGACGGTGATGCAGCAGATACTGCATTAATGACCAATGAATACGAACTCATGGTATTGGACATAGGCTTACCCAAACGCTCCGGATTGGAAGTGTTAAAAAAGCTTCGTGCTGAAGGCAATGACTTACCCGTAATTATACTCACCGCCCGTGATACTGTAGATGACCGCGTCAAAGGCCTCGATACAGGAGCTGATGACTATTTAACCAAGCCTTTTGACCTCGGTGAATTAAGTGCGCGTATTCGTGCTTTATTACGTCGTCGTGGTGGTCGCACCTCTCCAGTGATTAGCCATATTGACTTAGTGGTCGACCCTGCCTCACACACCGTTAATAAATCCGGTACTACAATTGACATTTCCCCTCGTGAATTCACTATCCTGCAGCTGCTATTGGAAAATCGCGGCAAAGTCATGTCCCGCAGTCGCTTAGAAGAAGGCTTATACGCCTGGAATGACGAAGTTGAAAGCAATACCGTGGAAGTTCACATACACCATTTACGAAAAAAACTCGGCTCTGAATTGATCCGCACCATTCGGGGTGTTGGTTATATAGTCGATAAACCCAAGGAATAAATCCTCACCCATGGTTCCTTCGATTCGCCGTCGCTTATTGATTCTATTATTACCGGCGGTACTCGGTTTATGGTTACTCTCGGCAGTCATTACTTATTTCGACACGCGTATTGAGGTTGAAAAACTACTCGACACTCAACTCGCGTCATCCGGTCGAGTTTTGCTGGCCTTAACCCTACACGAAGTTTTAGAACAGCGTTTACTCGGTGGTGGCGACGCTCCTCAAGGCGAAACCATTCCTCAAGACTTTTGGCAACTCGGCCACCCGTATGAAAAGAAAATGGTTTTCCAAGTTTGGATTAATCAAAATGTGGTGGCGCTAAGATCCGAAAATGCACCCTTGAAAAAACTATCAAATATCGACACTGGGTTTAGCAATATATTATTGAATAACGAAGAATGGCGAATTTTCTCCGTGCAAACCGAAGATGCCATGCTACGGGTACAAATTGGTGAACTCACCGAAATTCGCCACAACTTAGCCAATGCTGTGGTCTGGCGCACACTCGTACCCTTATTACTGAGCTTACCATTCCTCGCCATGATTATTTGGGTAGGCATTGGTCGTGGTATGTCACCCTTACAGACCATTGCAAGTGAAATGCGCATTCGTCGTCCTAGCAATTTGCAACCAATCGACGATACCGTGGTACCCAATGAAGCCAAAGACTTAACCAAATCTTTGAATTTGCTGTTCTCCCACATGAAAGCCGCTTTTGATACCGAACGCCGCTTTACCTCCGACGCAGCACATGAGCTACGCACGCCTTTAGCAGCTTTAAAAACTCATGCTGAAGTTGCTTTGAAAGCCATCGATGCTGATGAAAAACAACAAGCCTTACGCCAAGTAGTGCGCGGTGTGGATCGTTCGACCCGTTTGGTTGAGCAACTGTTAACACTGGCGCGGCTTGATCCTGACTCTGGCGTTAAAGATATTCGACGTTTTGATTTATTTATTGTTGCCGAAACGGTTATTGGCGACGAAGTACCAATTGCCTTGGATAAAAATATTGAAATCAGTTTAGCGGGCACTCGTGGAAAATTTGTCAAAGGCAGTAGCGATGCGATTAGTGTGTTATTGCGCAACTTGGTGGACAATGCGATTCGCTATACACCAGAAAATGGTACTGTCGAAGTGAATATTCAACGCGATGATGATTCAATTATTTTAAGCGTTTCCGATAGCGGCCCGGGCATTCCTGAAGCCGAACGGGAGTTAGTGTTTAAACGTTTCTATCGCCAACTCGGCAATAAGTCACCCGGCAGCGGTTTGGGCTTATCAATCGTCACACGAATTGCGGAATTGCATAACCTGGACATCAAACTCAACGAAGCCAACTTAGGTGGTTTACAAGTTGACGTTATTTTTCCCGCCTCCGATGCGGAAGAAAGTTAAGTTTAACTTCGGGGTAAGGTTTGAGAATTGATAAAGGAATACTGGTGTATGCATTGCTCACAATGCGCACATGATCCCGATTAAATTCCCGTGCATTGCTTAAACCACAAGAATGCGCCAAACGATCCACTTCCACATTAACCCAATGCGCATAGTTAGCCACGCGTTTGGCTTTGTCTAGCACGACTAAGCCACGTTGCAAGCGTTTATTGTGCGTCGTAATGCCAGTGGGACAGGTATCTTGGTGACACTGCTGAGACTGAATACAACCCAGAGAAAACATAAAACCACGTGCCGATACCACAAAATCCGCTCCCACACATAAAGCCCAGGCGACTTTTGCAGAAGTAATTAACTTGCCCGATGCAATTACCCGAATTCTTTCACGCAAGCCATGCTCAATTAAACAATCGACAAACATGGGCAAACTTTCACGCAAGGGCAAGCCTACATGATCGGATAAGATTTGCGGTGCGGCACCGGTACCACCATCACCACCGTCAATTGTTATAAAGTCGGGAGCGCAACTAATGCCACGACGGTGAATGGCATTAAACAAATCTTCTGTGAACACTTGATTTGATAGTACAGTTTTGAAACCCACTGGGCGTCCTGTCACCTCTTTGATGCGCACAATCATGTCGAGTAAATCTTCTGGTGTTTTGATTTCACGATGACGGTTCGGACTACTGGAAATCACACCTTTGGGAATGCCACGAATTTTCGCAATTTCTTCAGTAACTTTAATCGCGGGTAGCACGCCACCACGTCCGGGCTTTGCGCCTTGAGAAATTTTAATTTCAAATGCGCGAACATGCTGCGAAACTTCTTTTAGCTTACTATCATCCAAGCGCCCGGCTTCATCACGAACACCGTATTTGGCCGTACCAATTTGAAAAATTCGATCGCAATCGGATTCGAGATGATAATCGCTAAGACCACCCTCTCCGGTATTGATCCATACCCCTGCTTGCGCTGCGCCCGAAGACAAGGCACGTACCGCTGGTTTGGAAATCGCGCCATAACTCATGCCCGATATATTAAAAATTTGTTTGGCAACAAACGGATAATCACATTCAGGACCGATGGTAAGCTGCGGTGACGGCGTGCATTCCTCTTCCAACATAGGATAAGGCGAGCTCACAAAAATTATAGAACCGGGTTCACGCAAATCATTAGTCGAACCAAAACCAATAATCCCACCCAATCCTTTTGCCGTGCGATACACCCAAGCACGACTGGCCCGATTAAAAGGTAATTCTTCCCGATCATGTGCAAAAAAATACTGACGAAAGAATTCACCTTGGCGTTCTAAAAAATAACGCATATGACCGATGACGGGAAAATTCCGCAGAACTGCGTGTTTACTTTGAAAAATATCGTAGAAAAAAAGAAATGCGATGAATAAAAATAGAATACCCGCAGCCCAACCCATGATGGTCAGCACTACGATTGCTGAGGTATTGAAAAACTCCATACTGTGTTAACCCGACCCGATTTACCCTAATCATTGTTTTCGCCATTAAGTATATCGGCAAGTTTTTGCAAACATTTCTCATAAGATTCATCCGGGCATTTAAACTTAGGATAAACTTTCAAGCGTGCGCGGCTGGGTAGCAACAAGGCTAACAAGGTAAAGCCTTTGCCAGCCACACCTGACAAGTGCATGGGGATAATAGCGCAATCCGCTTTTTGTGCGAGCCGAATCGCGCCTGCTTTGATGGCATGACGAGTGTCTTTGCGTGGAATAATCTTTCCATGGGGAAACATGGCTATCGCTTCGCCTTGCTGCAAAGCTTTAAGCGCATGTTTCATTGCACGTTCCGGTCGTGAGCCACGATCCACAGGAATGCAACCGGCCTTATCAAATAACCAAGTCAAACCAAAGCGCTCATATTCCTCACGTGCAATCATAAAGCGCAATGGACGATTCACTGTAGCGATTAAAAGCAATGGATCCAGACCAGAAATATGATTACAAACCACGATTGCCGCGCCGGATTGCGGCAATGTAATAGTTTCATGCTTAAGACCATGAAAGACATAACAATAAATACGTATCCAACCACTAATACTGTTGGCGATTCGGGAATGCCAATGAATACGATTCCAATATAAACCGGCATAAAACCCGAGCAACAGCAGCAAGCATATGACAATCGACCAAGTGAGCGTTGAATTTATAGAAAACATAGATGTGATTATATCGAACAAATAATAAAGCGCTGATTATTTTTTCTGATTTTGTTGCTGAGCTTCTGCCTCTTCTTCTTTCTTCAAGGCATCTTCTGCTTCCGTTAATAATTCAACAACATCCTCTTTATTCGCCGATTGCGCGCTAGCCAGGGCCGTCATGCCCGCTTTGGATTCTTTGCGAATATCCGCGCCTTGGGCCAATAAAATCTCCACAATTTCGGCGTGACCAAACAAGGCCGCATTCATTAATGGGGTAATGCCTAATTCGTCAACACTATTCACATCGGCACCACGCGCCAACAATAAGCGCACTAATTCAGTTTTACCGAAAAAAACAGCATGGTGCAGCGCGGTGTTGCCATTGCTTTTTTTCAAACTCACATCAGCACCACGACTTAATAATAATTCGACCATGGACTGATGTCCGGCGTAAGTCGCTTGAATTAAAGCGGTGTCACCATCTTTTGCCGCTTGGTTGATTTGAGCGCCATTGGCATAGAGTTTCAAAAATATCGGGGTATTACCCGTACGAGCGGTATCCATCAACGCAGTGTAACCTTTATTATCGGCACTATTAACATCCGCACCCACAGCCAAGAGGTAATCAACAATTTGTATATTATTAAAATTAACTGCTCCCATGAGTGCCGTTTTGCCCTGTTTATCCGCAGCATTGACATCGGCGCCCGCAATCAAGGACGACTTGATCATGCTCATGCGGCCTTCACGTGCGGCCTGGATTAATTCATTATTTGCATCAAGCGCCAATACCGGACCCATGATGAATCCGCTAAATCCAATAAAGAGCAAAACAAAAAGAATAGTGCGCATAGCACACTTAACGGTGCCTTGATTGAAAAACTTAAACCGGTTCCTGATAATGAATTTCCATAACCCAATATTTTGCATGCCCTTTGGGTAATTGCACTTCAATCTCGTCATCTATCGTTTTTTTAAACAAGGCTTTTGCTAATGGCGCATCCATACTAATCCAACCCTTGCCACTATCCGTTTCATCCGGACCAACAATACGATAACAAACGTCTTCACCTAACTCGTTTTCCAACACCACCCACGCGCCAAAAAATATCTTGTTCGGGTCACTCGGCGGATCGCTCACCACCACGATATCATCCAGGCGTTTTTGTAAATAACGGATACGACTATCAATTTCACGCAACTGTTTTTTGCCATAAATATATTCTGCATTTTCAGAGCGATCACCTTGCGCCGCCGCTTCAGAAACTGCTTGTGTCACCACAGGGCGTTTAACTCGCCATAAATAAATCAACTCCTGATTGAGCTTTTCAAATCCTTGCGGCGTAATATATTTTGACTTTGGCGGTGCCGGTGGACGATAACGACCCATAAACTTCCTTTCAGTCTTAGGAATTCATCAGTATACAAAATACTGGGAAAATCAGCTATTTTCCTCTATACTTGCCAGCATTTTTCTGCTCGGAACAAGGTTCACAGTGACTCACAAAAGCATCCTATCCAAACTTGCCATTGAGGAAATTCGATTGGCTATCGCCGAAGATATTGGTAGTGGTGATATTACTGCAGCGCTTTTAGACGACGACATACAAGCCGTGGCAAGCGTCATATCACGCGAACCCATGGTGTTGGCAGGACAAGCCTGGTTCGAAGCGGTGTTTCAAGAGATCGATCCGGCCATAAATATTCTCTGGCATCGAAGCGATGGCGATTCAATTAGTGCAAATACCGCCTTATGCGAACTACACGGCCGAGCAAAATCCTTGCTGACGGGCGAACGAACCGCGCTTAATTTTCTTCAAACCTTAAGCGCCACTGCCACCGTCACGCGCCAATACGTTGAATTAATACAACACACCACCTGCAAAATACTCGATACCCGCAAAACGATTCCAGGCTTACGTGATGCACAAAAATATGCGGTCACCTGCGGTGGCGGACAAAACCATCGCCACGGTTTATATGATGGTATTTTAATAAAAGAGAATCATATAATCGCTGCGGATTCCATTAAAAATGCTGTCGAAAAAATCCGCACAATGAATTCGGTATTGCCCATCGAGGTTGAAGTTGAAAACCTGGATGAGCTAGAACAGGCACTCAAGGTCCAGGTTGATATCATATTACTCGACAACATGGACATAGCCACACTTAAACAAGCCGTTCAAATCAATGCAGGCCGTGCCAAACTCGAAGCATCGGGCAATATTAATGTAAATACCATTGCCGAAATTGCCGAAACTGGCATTGATTTTATCTCGATTGGCGCGCTTACCAAACACATTCATGCCATCGACTTATCCATGCGAATCAAACAAAAATAGCAGTTGTTTTGTTTTAGACATTAAAGCTATTTTTTTTACTTGTCGATACCCTAACTAATTGAAAAATACTTAGTGTCCTCCTATTTGGATCGACTCTAAAAACAATAAGGATTGAATCGCGCATGTCGGCTAAGGGTAAAGTCAAACCCATACAGCATGTTCCTCATGTTTTGGTCATTGACCAGGATGATGATACTCGCGCATTAACTTTGGATAAGCTTAGCGCGCACGGATATCGCACCACTGAAGCACACAACATACAAGAAGCCGTTGAACAATTACGTCGTCATCGTTTTACTTTATTAGTAATCGACCCTGTCACCAGCGGCAAAGACAGCTATAGTTTATTAAAAACACTACAAAGCCACAAAATTTTGTCCGGCATGCCCATCATGGTGATCACTTCATCAAGAGATAGCAGTGTATTCGACAAATGCACCAAGTACGGCGCTAGCAGTCATGTTGAAAAAGAAATTGAATCTGATAGTTTACACAAACGCATTATTAAACTTCTGGTCAATAAAAAGAAAATCAATTTCACCGTTGATGCCGAAACATTGCCAGAAAATGACCCAAGTGCTCGCAACAGATTAATTCAAAAAATTTCCTCAAAACTACAGAAAGAGGAAATTCAACTACCGTCGGCGCCAAAGCTCTTAGGCAAAGTGATTAATATGCTCTATGATGAAGAGGTCAATTTGCATGACGTATCGGAACTCATCGAAAAAGAACCCAATGTTTCTGCGCGGATTCTTAAAGCCGCAAATTCCGCAGGCATGGGCAGTGGTAATCCGGTACGCAACACACACGAAGCGGTTATTCGTTTAGGCGTAAAACGCATTATTAATTATGTTTTGATTGTCAATAATGCCGAGTTCTTTAGTTTCGAACACCCGGTCTATAAAGAAATTCGCGAAGAATTATGGAGACATTCATTAATGGTGTCCGTGTGCGCCAAATACATAGGCGAACGAATTGGTTTTTCGAATCCAGACAATTTATTTTCTTATGGTTTGTTACACGATATAGGAAAATTTTCGCTATTACGCGTTGTTCAAGAATTACCAAAAGACGACGATAGCACGGACCCTGACTCGGTATGGATGACACTCGATAAATTTCATACTCAATTTGGTGGCACACTATTGGATAACTGGAACTTCCCCAAAGAATTCGTTCATGTGGCGCGTTATCATCACGATGCCCCCATCAAAGGTTTGCACGCAAGGTATTTGATCATTACTAGTTTTGCCAATGCTGTTATCGATATGATGGATGAAGGTATCGATGAAACCAAAATGAGTCAGCTATTACGTTTACCCCATGCTCACATTTTAAAAATCACACAAAACCTAATGAAAGATTTACCCAAAGCCATCGATGAAGAAATGAAAGCACTAAGCCAGTTAATCTAGACCTTAGCATGTTCCAATACAAGCAAACCAGCAAATACCTGACCCAGGATTTTTTGTTTTAGCAACTGCCAACCAAGTTGCGCAAAATCACAGGATTGTGATTTATCCATTTCCACATAGACTAACCCATTCGATGATAGACAGCTTGAAATTTTAATCTGCCGCAAACAATCACAAACCGCATTTTCAGCAAACGGCGGATCAACAAAAATCAAATCCACCGACTGCGGCGCAAGCGTGGCAAGCAAAGCTATTCCGTCTTGTTGCATCACCTGAACACGATCCTGCAATTGTAATTGCTGAATATTGCCAAGCAGGGATTGTTTGACTACTGGTTGAGTATCACAAAAAATGACGGCCGAAGCTCCACGTGACAAGGCTTCAAAACCCAAGACGCCACTACCGGCAAACAAATCCAAGCAGCATCGCCCCGCAATTTCAAATTGCAACCAATTGAATAAAGTTTCACGTATACGATCGCCACTGGGACGCAAGCCCTTGGCGTCGGGGAACGATATTAATCGCCCCCGATAATCTCCACCAATAAGTCGAACTCGATTAGTTTTTCGCGGCTTGTGCGACATTGTCACCACCGACGATGATTGTCACCATTTTATCCGGGTGCACTCGCCGCTGATAAGCATCTTTGATTTGTGCGAGACTGACTGCGTTTATATTTTCGATATAGCGATCTAGATAATCCAAAGGCAATTCATAGAACCCGATCGCCGCCAGGTTTTGCACTATACTTTTGTTGCTCGCAATTCGTAGCGCAAAACCTCCAGTTAAATTGCGTTTGGCAGCAAGCAACTCTTTTTCGCTTGGGCCATTTTTCACGAATTCAGCCAAGGTGTCCCGCATAACTTTTAACGCTTCCTCGGCCGAAGAATTTTTGGTTTGCAAACCCATAATAAATGGGCCTTCCGCCCGCATGGGTGAGAAATAACTATACGAGCTATAAGCCAGACCACGTTTTTCTCGTATCTCATCACTTAGCTTGGAAACCAAACCGCTGCCACCAAAGATATGATTACCAAGATAAAGTGCATAATAATCGCGGTCGCCGCGTCGCACCCCGGGTTGCCCCACTAACAAATGAGTTTGTGATGATGGAAAATCTATTTTCACTTCTTGTGACTGTGTCAATCCATCCACAGGTTTAATCATTTCCGCTTTGCGGCCTTGCTGCAACTGACCAACCAATTGATTGACGATTGCATCTGCCTGAGTCTTATCCACCGCACCGACAATGGCAATCACAGCATTCGCAGCGACATAGTATTTATTATAAAACTTTAATAAATCATCGCGTTTAATTTGCTGAACACTTGCTTCAGTGCCTTCAGGAAAATTTTCATAGACATGGCCGGAATAAACCGCTTGATAAAATGCATCGCTACTTAAGGCATCAGGCGATTCTTTTTTCTGTGACAATGAAACCAGCAAGCGCTTGCGCTCACGGTCCAAAGCCTTTTGTGGAAACGTAGGTTCATTAATAATGCTCGCAAATGTTTCCAACGCAACATCCAACAATGCCTTTTCAGTCAAACTACGCAAGGAGAATACTGACATATCACGATGTGACGAATTACCTTGGTTTGCGCCTACACCTTCAAATCGTTCAGCGATTTGATTGGAATCCCATTTTTTAGTGCCTTCAGACATTAAACCATTCGTCAACAATGCCAAACCTGATTGCTCAGCATCACGAGCGGCACCGGCATCAAACACAACTTGAATGTCTACCATGGGTAAATCCATAGCAGGCACAAATAATACTTGTGCACCATTTGCAGTTGACCATTGTTGAATTTTTGGAGCGGCATTTAATTGTGCCACCATCAGTAAGCAACAACTTAAAACAAGGATTCTAGCGACCATGACGTCCTCCTGCTGCGCGACGCGGTTGACTACTATCAATTGGTTGCGGGTCTAATATTGCAACCGTTAAATAATCATCAATCAAATATTTTTTCGCAACTTGCTGAACTTGCGCCGCAGTCACTTGTTTAATCCGATCAACATAAGCCTCGCCTGTCGGCCAACCTATTCCCGTGGTTTCCAACATTCCAATACTCATTGCTTGATAAAATACCGAGTCAAGTTCATAAACTTTTGCTGCCATCACTTGCGCTTTAATACGATCCAACTCACGCGCGGAAATGGTACCTGATTTTACTGCTTCCAATTCAGCACGAATCGCTTTTTCCAAAGCTTTCACATCATGTCCTTGCCCGGGTGTGCCACTGAATATCATTAATTCCTGGCCCGGTGTAAATGCATCATAAGAGGTGCTCACACCCGCCGCTACTTGCGATCCTCGCACTAGGTTTTTAGAAAAACGCGCACTATTTCCACCGTCTAGAACATAGGCCAAAACATCCATGGCATAGGGCTCCCATTCTTCTGGCGTATTAACGATCGAAGGCGCTTTGTAGCCCATGATGAGATAAGGCAATTGCGCTGGTGCTTTGACTATTATTCTTCGTTCACCCAGCTGAGTCACTTCCTGACGCGGCTTCACTTGAGGTATATTGTTTGAAGCCGGAACTGAGGCAAAATATTTTTTCGCTAAGGTATAAACTTCATCTGCTTTAATGTCACCAACAACCACTAGCGTTGCATTATTAGGCGCATACCAGATACGGTACCATTCAGCCAAATCATCAACCGTCATGTTTTCCAGATCATTCATCCAACCAATAATCGGTGCATGATAAGGACTGTTAACAAAGGCAGTTGCATTAAACTGCTCATAGGTCATGGCTTGAGGATCATCCTCTGTACGCATGCGACGTTCTTCCATGACTACTTTGATTTCTTTTTGAAATTCATCGTCCAATAACACCACATTGCGCATGCGATCCGCTTCCAATTCAAAGCTAATGGGTAAGCGCATATTTTCCATTTGCTGAAAATATGCCGTGTAGTCTTTGCCAGTAAATGCGTTTTCACGACCGCCGTTTTCGGCAATAATGCGTGAAAATTCGCCGGGAGGATGTTTTTTTGTGCCTTTAAACATCATGTGTTCTAACACATGCGATACGCCAGTAATGCCATTATGCTCGTAGCTGCTTCCCACCTTATACCAAACTTGTGAAACCATGACCGGCGCACGATTATCCTCTTTGATAATAAGTTTGAGACCATTGTCAAGCACAGCCTCGTATACCTTGGGATCGATCGTCGAGGGCTTGAGTGCCTGAGGTTTGATAGGAGTTTGCATAGCCGCTGTGCTCGCACACGCGTTTAGCCAGAAAATACTGAAAATGCCCAGTAAAATGAATCTCATGATCTTGTATACACCTCTTTCAATTTTTGTCTTGTGACTTGGATCAACCATAGCCCAAATAGTGCCCTCAATGTTAGGATACGCCCTGGCCCAAGCAGGAAAGTACAAGCTGTTATGTTCGGTTTCAAGAAAAACAAACAAAATAATCAAGAATCCCCAGAAAACACACAAGAACCAAAGGGACTAATGTCACGCTTGAAAAATGGCCTGGCGCGCACACGTAAGCAATTTACTCGGAATTTATCCTCACTTGTACTCGGCGCCAAGGAAATCGACGACGACTTAATTGAAGAAATCGAAACACTTTTGCTTACTGCAGATGTCGGGATGGAAGCTACCACCGCAATAATTGACGACATTACCGCACGCTTGGATCGCAAAGAACTCAAAGATAGCAGCGCTTTATTCGATGCGATAGAAGCAAACATGAAAATCTTGCTCGAACGCAGTGAGCAAGCACTGGTTGTTGACGATAGTAAAAAACCATTTGTGATCTTAATGGTCGGGGTTAACGGCGTGGGCAAAACTACCACAATCGGTAAACTGGCTAAACGCCTGCAGCTCGATGGTAAAAAAGTCATGTTAGCTGCAGGTGACACTTTTCGCGCAGCCGCTGTCGAACAGTTACAAACCTGGGGCGAACGCAACCAAGTTCCTGTGATCGCTCAACATAGTGGCGCAGATTCTGCCGCCGTGATTTTCGATGCCTTACAAGCCGCGCAGGCACGTGGCATGGATGTACTCATAGCCGATACCGCAGGTCGCTTGCATACTCAAAGTAATCTTATGGAAGAGCTTAAAAAAATCAAACGCGTCATGTCGAAACTCGATGCTGATGCACCGCATGAGATTATGTTGGTGTTGGACGCCGGTACTGGTCAAAATGCCCTCTCACAAGCGAAACAATTCCACGAAGCGGTAAACTTAACTGGCATTAGCTTAAGCAAACTCGATGGCACAGCCAAAGGTGGTATGGTATTCGCGCTAGCAAAACAACTCGGTATACCCATTCGTTTCATCGGCGTTGGTGAAAGCATCGATGATCTCCGTCCATTTGTGGCTGAAGACTTTATTGGCGCGCTATTGGCTAAAGACGAAGAACCGGCTTAAGACTTAAGGTGAGTAAATGTCAGAGCCCGTAATTCATTTCGACCATGTGCGTAAACGCTACCAAAATGGTCACGAAGCCTTGCGCGATGTTTGTTTTAGTATGGAACGTGGTGAATTGGCATTTCTTACCGGCCATTCAGGGGCTGGTAAATCCACTTTATTAAAACTCATCGCCATGATCGACCGCCCCAGTGGCGGCAGTATTATCATTGAAAACAGAAACTTATCAGGCATTAGCAATTGGCAAATCCCTTATTTCCGACGCCGCATTGGCATAATTTTCCAGAATCCTACCTTATTAAACGATCGAAATGTTTTTGAAAATGTCGCCTTGCCCTTGCTAATTTCGGGTTATAAAAGCGAAGATATCCGCCGCCGTGTGCGCGCCGCACTCGATCAAGTGAGTTTACTGGATAAGGAAAAATCCACACCATTGGCCTTATCAGGTGGCGAACAACAGCGCGTCGGCATTGCACGGGCAATTGTCAACAAACCTGCCGTCATTCTCGCGGACGAACCCACCGGTAACCTTGATCCAGAACTATCGGTGGACATAATGAATATTTTCCGCCGCTTCAACCAAGTAGGTGTCACCACATTAGTTGCCACTCATGATGTGGAGCTAGTGCGTGAATTTCCCTATCGGCGTTTGATTTTGCGCGATGGCATTTTAAGTGAGGCGCCTGACTTATGAAACGCCATCACCGCCGTCGTGGCGCTACACCAATAAGCAGCAACCCAAAACAAAAAACCGACGAAACCGATCAAAACACTCGTCAGAAATCCGTCAATCAAAAAGGCGTGCAGCGACATAACAGCCTGGCCTTATATTTTCAGCAGCATCATCAAGCCATTAAATATGCATTGCAGCGTGTATTCCATAGTAAATCAGCAAGCATTATGACCATACTGGTTATTGGCATCGCCTTGTCACTACCACTCGGTTTACATGTCTTAATCAAAAACACCTTGATGTTAAGCAAAGGCGTGGAAGACCGTCCCAGTATCACCTTATTCCTCATGGAGACTAAAACCAACACCTGGGTTAAACGCCTGGAAAATCGTCTAGTCAAACGTGAAGACATTGATAGCGTTAAAGTCATCGACCCCGAACAAGCATTGGCTGAATTTCAAGACTATTCCGACCTCAATCCGGATTTTCTGAAATTACCGCATAATCCACTCCCCTATGTCATCGAGGTATACCCCAAACTCGATCAACAGGATTTTTCTAATATGGAAAAGTTACAGGCCGAATTCCAAGGCTGGCCGGAAGTGCATTTAGCACAACTCGACATGCTGTGGCTGCAACGACTTTATGCAATTGTATCCATACTTAAAAGCAGCTCCAATTTGATTTCCGCACTGCTAGCTATGGGTGTTTTATTAATTATTGGAAATACCATCCGCTTGATGAGCCAGGCCTATAGCGAAGAAATTCGTATCAGCAAACTCGTCGGTGCGACCAATGCGTATGTTAGCCGGCCTTTTATTTATTCCGGTTTGATGTATGGCTTTCTTGGGGGTATTTGTGCGATTGTTATTATTGGATTCGCCGTGATTTTGATTAACCCCTCCGTGCAGCGACTACTCAGTCTCTATAATAATGAACGCAGCCTAATTGGCCTTAATATGTCTGAAATCAGCATAGTATTAGCGATTGGAATGAGTCTGGGTCTATTTGGTGCCTGGGTTACTGCTCGCAATATCATCACCAAATTCTCGCTTTAAGCGACTCAAATTACTAAAACTTTTGCAATATAAGTGAACTCTAAATAAAAAAAGGGCTCAAACCGATAGTAAGATTGGCACTCGTGACATTAGAGTGCTAAAATTAACCCAAATAACCCTGAACATGGAGATAAAACATTGAGCAATCAATTACTTCCGGCAACAATTGCGAACCCGCAAGGTAGTCTTGAGGCGTATATACAAAGCGCTAATAGCTTTCCCGTGCTTAGCGCAGACGAGGAAAAAGACCTCGCATATCGCCTGAAGTTAAATGATGACCTAAATGCTGCACGCCAGCTGATCCTGTCTCACCTGCGCTTTGTGGTGCAAATCGCCCGTGGTTATAGCGGCTATGGTTTAGCTCAAGCGGATCTAATCCAGGAAGGCAATATAGGCCTGATGAAAGCAGTGAAACGTTTTGATCCCGAGCAAGGGGTACGCCTCATTTCTTTCGCCGTGCATTGGATACGTGCCGAAATGCATGAATTCATACTGCGCAACTGGAAAATTGTTAAAGTCGCCACCACCAAAGCACAGCGCAAATTATTCTTTAACTTGCGCAAGAACAAGAAGCGCCTAGGTTGGTTTAACCAAGCGGAAGTCGATGCCGTCGCCGACAAACTCGGCGTAAGTGGCGCGCAAGTACGTGAAATGGAAATGCGCTTAAGCCAACAAGATGCCTCTTTTGATGGTTACGGCAACGAAGATGATGACGACCACTACACCGCGCCAGCACCTTCCGCCTTTTTACAAGCGCAAGCAGCGGATCCAGCGAGTATCTGGGAAAAATCCGATAGTGAGGATCATCACAGTGACCAACTAAGTAATGCGCTTGACTTACTAGACGAGCGTAGCCAGGACATTTTACAGCAACGCTGGCTCAGTGAAGACAAAGCCACCTTGCAGGAATTGGCGGAGAAATATTCGGTATCGGCCGAACGTATTCGCCAACTGGAACAAAATGCGATAGCAAAACTTCGGCAACAACTGGTCGCATAATTTACTAACCCTCCCTCCCAATCACCAAAACCCGCAACCTCGCGGGTTTTTTACTGGCATAAATACTGCTTTCTACCATGCACTAGATACAACTTACGTGTTTTGGAAGGAGCGGTAATGGACATCCTGGAGCACCCTCGATACAAGGACAAGCCAGCAATAGTTTTCTTTGAAAACCTTGTTCTCGATATCATTGGGCATTTACCAGATGAGAAACGCGACAATATGCAAAAACTGAATTTACAATCAGTTTTTCAAACTCAGTCAAGTGATTGGCGTGAAGTTGTAACCGAAGTTTTTCGTCTTTCAGACACCATTGACATTTGCATACTCAATGAATGGATTCAACGGTACGAAGCCGGTGAGGATATTCCAGCCAGACAATTTGCCCAGCAATTTGTAGATGATTACTTCGACGACGCCAAGCAACTTGATGTTTGGACCGAAGAGTCTTTCTGTGAAGCAATCTCACGCATCGAACGCAATGTTGCCAAGACTGAAGAGGAAAAACAAAAAATCCTCGCAACATCAAAAGAACTGCAAGAAATTATTGAGTTTTCCAAACAATTACCTTCAGACAAAGCCAACAAAGAAACAGCCGAACCTGCCTAGCCCAACAAAAATTTCATACGTTTGAATTTTTTATGTAACGATTTCGAATTTTTTTTGCTTTGGTAAAAAATCTTTGTAACAAAACCTAATTTCACTCGACTTAGACCTGTTGCGACTTAATCAACAGGTGCGTGATTTTTGACTTAAATTTTTAATCACTTACAGAAAAACCTTGTGCTATCCCAAATGATGATGAGCAGGGTGGCCTACATTCTTAAAAAAGGGAGTTTCAAATGAAATTATCAATTTTAACATTTTCTGCTTTTAGCTTAGCTATAAGCTTGAGTCCTTTTGCCATTGCAGACGACGAAATAAAAGATAACTTCGTGCGCTATGCAGCGGATGCTACTAGTGGCAGTGGTGACACAGTCATTGCTCAATGCGGTGACACCTATCCACACGCAAAAGCAAGTTTGGTGATTGAGAGCGAGGCTTCAGGTTCTGAAATAAAAATAAAAATCAGACATGCCCGCCCACAAACGTTATATACAGCTTGGGTACGGCTCAAAGGCTCATATGCAAGTCATGATGCAAGTGGTAATGTCAACTTCATCAGTTTTGGCGGCAGCCCGATTACGAATGGTGGAGCAACACCACTTGCACATTCTAAACATTTGGCAGGTTTATTGGCGATAACGCCGCCACATGCAGGCTCACCTGATGTCGCCAACGGCGCTTGGTCGGATGCCATGGGCACAGCGAATTTAAAAATAAAACTCGACTTCTCTGTTATCAATGGCGCTTACCCTTTTCATAAACTAAAAAACCCTACACTTGGTTTATTTCCCGTTGCCATCGTTAATCCTGATGGTGAAACGATTAAAGCCCCCTTCACTATTCGTATTGTTTCTCATTGTCAGGACGGCTTAGCGCACGGTCTAAGTCCAGCTAAGCGAGAAACTTGGTTTGATTGGCAGCCCTCATTATAAATTTAAAGGAGCAAAAAATGTTTAACCAAAAACTTTTTATTGTGTTAGTTGCGCTTAGTATGGGACAAACCGCATTTGCCGCAAAACTTTATGTCAATACAAACGGACAAAACGGCGACTGTTCCCGTAGCCAACCCTGCAAGTCCATCCAAACAGCAATCAACCAAGCACAAGCCGGTGACCGCATAAAGATCGCATCCGGCGAGTATTTTGAAAACTTAACCATACCCGCAGGCAAAGATGGTTTGAGTTTATCCGGCGCGGGCATGAACAAAACATTCATTATTGCGACTGATGGTCCTGTGCGAAAATTTGCGCCTGCTAATGTTGCAGCGGAAATAATTTTAGATATATTTGCCCGTGACGTAAGTATAAAAAATCTCAGCTTAAAACATACAAATGGAATTGCAACAAAACGCGATATTGGTATTTTTGTGCGCCCACCGGCAATCAATAGTGAAATTGAAAAAGTTAAAGTCGTACGTATGCGCACAGGTGAAAATCTTGAGCCAACAGTACCCGGCTCAAGAGGACTGTTAGTGTTTCGCGCCACTGGCACCGAAGTTGAGGAAAGTATTTTCAAAGGCAACTATGAAGATCATATCCATTTGCCAACCAGTAGTTCAAGCATCGAAGATAATATAGTCGATGGCGCTACTCGTATTGGTATTGTTATTATCCAAGAAAATCAGGATTCCTTATCTATTAACAATAAAATTGAATCAAATACTGTAACGAATAGTGGTAGTGATGGCATTCAGGTTCAAGGTGATGAAAATAAAATCGAGCACAACCTAGTGATGAATAACGCAGGTTATGGTATCCATTTTTGTGGAATAAATTCTAATCCCGCTTGTGTGGCACCCGGTCATACGGCAAGCGCTAATTTTAATCGTTCCGAAAATAATGAATCGATAGGCAATGGCTTGGGTGGGATTGCTGATTTTGGTGAAAACAATCAGTAAAAAAAAGCGCCTCTATACTTAGAGGCGCTTTTTAAAATATTCACTTGGTAGAATTATTGTAAATCGACAATCACAAAGCGACCTTTGCGGTCAGTTGTAAGTACAAAATCAATTTTCTGGCCCGCTTTAATCTCATCAAGCATTGCAGGATCGGCCACGGCGAAATTCATAGTCATTGCTGACATACCCATCGTCTTAATCGGGCCATGGCTAATATTGATTGTCCGGGCAGATTTATCAACAGAATTAACGGTACCACTCACTTCATGCTCATCCCCTGCAAAAACAGAAGAAACCATTGAAAAACATAAAGTTAGCACACTTAAAAACATCTTAATACGCATTATTTTCCCTCCACACATTTATAACATACACCCTTATGGGCATTTTTTGCACATCCTAGTGGTTCAGTATTAGGACAGACTTAATAGGGGCGACACATATAAAGTCACATATGAGACAATTCAGCATAGCCCGAGTTCAGAGACATCACTTAAAATTTAAAAGATTTCCCGCAAATTCCTTACCCCGACTAAGCACAAAGTCTTTAAATCCTTGAGCCACCGGAGACAAACGCTTTTCACTTCGATGAACAATATACCAATGACGCAATATAGGAAAGTCTTCCACATCCAGAATTGCTAAACGTCGAGTTTCCATTTCCAGACGCAAGGTATGAATCGAGACAATGCCTAAACCCAAACCGGCTTCTACTGCTTGTTTAATGGCCTCGTTACTCGTCATCTCCATACTGGTACTCATGCTGACTTCATGCTGATCAAAATAGCGTTCAATTGCTTGGCGGGTACCCGATGCCTGTTCACGCACCACAAACGTTTCCTGAACCAAGCGAGCCGAGGGAATATTTTTTTGCTTTACCAAAGGGTGATTAGGTGGAGCAATGACAACTAAAGGATTTTCCATAAAAGACTCAGCAACCAAATCGTGACCTTCGGGTGGACGTCCCATAATGACTAAATCTTTTTCATTATTGTCTAGATGCGCGATCAGACTTTCACGGTTGGTTACATCCAAACGAAAACTGATTTCTTCATGATCGCGAGCAAATGCAGCTAGTAGTCGGGTAGCAAAATCATTGGCCGTGGTTGCAACCGCAACATCTAGCGTGCCCCGCTGTAAGCCTTTGAGTGCGTGAATAACTTCATCAGCTTCGTCTAACAAACCGAGTATTCGCCGGGTGTAGTGATAGAGCTCACGACCAATCTCAGTTAAAAAATTGGTTTTACCCAATTGCTCAAATAATGGAGCCTCGACTTGATCTTCTAATTGTTTGATTTGCATGGAAACCGCAGGCTGGCTTAAGTGTAGCTCTTTCGCTGCCTTGGTATAACTTAAGTTGCGAGCAACAGACTCAAAAACCTGCAATTGGCGAAAAGTAATATGCACAATAAAAACTATAAGTTAATTAATATGATTTCTATATTAGTCATTTTAATTTATTTATACAAGAATCTTCTTAGAACAAACCCTTGGTTTGTTGAAACAATAATTTCCCCCAGAATTAATGTGATACTTTCCATTAAAACATGAAAGTGCTATAACAAAACCAATACCATGCGAAGGTATTCACTATTGCTTAATTTGTGCGTTGGGTTGATCAATAGTGTCAGAGACGACAACACACATTTAACAATAGAGAGCACATTATGGATATTTACGTTGGCAATCTAGCCTATAGTCTAACAGAAGACGAACTTCGCAATGCGTTTGCAGAATTTGGTGAAGTGGCGAATGTGAAGATTGTTATGGACAAGTTTTCTGGTCGTTCCAAAGGCTTTGGCTTTGTCGACATGCCTAATAGCGATGAAGCAAATCAAGCAATCAAATCGCTGGATGGCCAGGATGTCGGTGGTCGCAACCTTAAAGTCAACGAAGCTAAACCACGAACTGAGCGCCCTAATCGCCCTTCGCGCTAGCAAATTCCTGCCAAGCAGGAGGCTATCCGGCCTTCTGCTTGCAAACCACCTTTCGAATGAGAGGCAAGCAAACAATCTTAGTGTTTTACTTGCCGCGCAGTATTTGTCATATTGAATCCATATAGATTTAAATCACATTTAAATAACCCAGGGATGAGAACTATGCTGCAACGCCTAATTTTGTTGACCTTACTCGTCAGCAGTGCGATATCAGCCGCACCAAATAAACAGAACTATGATGAAAACCCCACTGCAACTGAATTTGACAGTCGAATTGCTATTTTGCCTTCCATGCTAAAAGACCGAGATACGGTTAATGGCAAGGCCTTTATTTCATATTGCACTCAATGTCATGATTTACCCAACCCTGAAGGCCACACCGCCCGATCTTGGCCTGCGGTGGTGAGTCGAATGCGTCAGCACAGTCTAAACATCGGTGGCGCCATACCCAGCGACAACACATTAAAAGGGATTGTTTTATTTTTACAGGATCACGCCAAACAGCGATAGATGTTTTGTCTAGCTTGAGATAGAGCCTAAGGATTTATCGGCCCAAGCACTGGCTTTGAGGTATGCGCGGGTAATATGTCGCACTTTCAAATTTTTAAAACTCACTTTGTCCCATTGACCGTGTTCATAGGCAATCACACAACTTAGGACTTCACCCAATTCACCTTCGTATTTTAATAAGGCTTTTTTAGCCGTTTTGGCTAGAGGTAATGCTTCCAGAATTTCTTTCATTGATAAATCCATCATTGCGTCGAGTGTCGAAAACAAACCGACCGTAAAAAATTCATCTTCATGTTCGATATTTTTTAACTTAGCTAAATATTCACACATTTTTGCGCGAAACAACGCGGTTCGTAGTAATTCATCTGATTTCTCATTGAGCCCCGCCAACACAATTAGCAACACCCAACGACGCAAGGTTTGCAAACCTAACATCATTAAGGCATGTTGCACCGATTCGACTTCTTCTTGCGCGCCACTACCAGCAGAGTTTGCATAACGCAATAATTTATAGCTTAGCGCCGCATCCTGACGCACTAAATCGTCCAGTTCCTCAAATTCAACTTCAGGGTCTTGCAGACGCGACAATAAGCGTAAAACGGGAACCTTGTTGGGTGGTAGTTTTCGCCCTTTCACCAAGTTAGGTTTAGCCAGAAAATATCCTTGGAAATATTCAAAACCCAAGGCCATACACATATCAAGTTCACCCTGGGTTTCAACTTTTTCAGCAATCAGTTTTACATTATAAAGTTCCAGTTTCGCCAACTGGTGACGCAAACCTTGTTCACCCAATGCCTGCACATCGAGTTTGACATACTTCACAAGTCGTAAGAGTGAGTGGTATTTTTCATTAAAAACAAAATCGTCTAATGCGAATTCAAAACCTTGATTAACATAATCTTCGACGGCGTGAATTACTTTTAACGTTGGCTCAACATCTTCCAATATTTCGAGCACAACTTTTGATTTCGGCAATGGAATGGGAAACTGTCCATCCAAAAAAGATTGTGTAATATTAACGAAACCTTTGGTATCAGCCAGGTACTTGGTCATATCCAACTCCATGAACGAGTTCAACATCACTTGGCTGGTTGCATAATCACCATCGACAACACCAGCGGTGTTGCTATTATCTCCTGTGCGATATAACAATTCGTAGCCAGTGACTTTTAGCTCTCTATCAAAAATCGGCTGACGAGCAACATAGCTATTATATTTTTCTTTGTCGGATGAGGCAGACTTCTTCTTTCGACTTGACATCACGACTTCTCTATTTGCTCAATAACTGCTTTCGACCATACGATCGCATTGAGATAAGCCTTTTGCATGGTAGCATCGCTTACTTTTTGATGTTTGGCGTTCTCCCAGTCGCCTTGTTCGAATGCAATCACACTGCCTAAGGTTGAACCAATGACCCCTTCATAATCCAATAGAAAACCTTTCATTTTGTCGGAGAGCCCCATTAATTCAATCGCTTTTTCCGTCGGCACTGCCAATAGCATTTCTAAACCCGAGAGTAGCCCCACTAAAAAATAACGACCGGATTTTTTCGAACCCATCTTACGTGCAATTAATTCACACATACGCGCTCGAATAAAAGCAACACGTAAAGGTTCATATTGGTTTCCGGTAACCATTTCCCCCACAATAGCAACCATTAGCCATTGTTTCAGTACATTCAAACCCAACAATCCTAACGCCTGCTGAGTAGACGAAACCTGCGACTCCAACTTGAACACAGGAGAGTTTATGTATTCGAGCAAACTGTTAGTAATGGATTGGTCCTGACTGAGTGCTTGGCGCACTTCAATAAAGTCAACGCTTGGGTTTTGTATTTTTGCCAATAATTGAACCCGATGTAATTTTTCTTTTGGCAAACTTTCCGCATCTTGTAGCGGCGGATGCAAATAGAAACTTCCCGTATACGATGTTAATTGACTAGATTGAAATAATTGAAACGCTGCTTCATCGTTGACATGACGCAACAGCTGTTTACTTGAAACCACTGCAATTCTCGCAGCAAGCATATTATCTTCGACTATCTCTTCATAATTTAGCACCGCTATTTTTGCCAATACGGCAATTGAGTTAGAGTTATCAATAAACCATTTCCCTGGCGCTGCGATTTGATATCCAAGACGCGACAACTCGGTAACCTGATCAACAGTCTCCCGGTCACTTGGTGTGTCGGGTAATAGCTCGATAATTAGTTGACGGCCATTGAGTGGCAAGGAGCGAGCATTTTTGCCCAGATAACGACTGAATGGCATCCAAAGTTTGGTATCGGCAAAAAGTTTAGGATAGGTTTGTTCATTAATTTTTTTAAATACTGATGGCGTGAGATCCGTTTTTTCATCCAAGCCATTTTGTTCTGAATAGTGTCCTTTAATAAATTTTAAAGCATAGGCACTAACCGTATTTTTATTTGAAAAAATAGGCACACGAACAAGGCGCAAACTGTGAATTTCACGGCTGCTATCACTCATTTATGCATGCTCCATATCAGTTAGTCCTAAAACGGATTACGTTAGCCCAGGTCATCAAATATTTACTCAAGCCTGTATCGACGTCTTAGCGGCCTAACTTTTCAATAAAAACGTTAATGGTTTCTGGTTTATTACATCTAAGTGATTGATTGATCAAGTTATGAGACTTATACTCAATCTCATAACCGAAGTTTAATCTATGATTGGAATTGTGAAGCACCATGTCAAATCAAAATACACCAAGTCCCGAATATCATAAAATCATTCTAAATTCTCTGGAAACTTTTGGTCTCTTCGCCATTGCATTTGCTACGGTGCTCGCCGCTTCTAGCGATGTGGCAATTATGGTCGAAAAAGGGCGAGTCACCTTAGCTGATTTATTATTGATGTTTATTTACTTGGAAGTACTGGCCATGGTTGGCCATTACTTTGAATCCGGCCAATTACCGGTGCGCTTTCCCTTATATATTGCAATTGTCGCTCTTGCGCGCTACTTGATTCTCGACATAAAAGCCATGGATGAATGGCGCATTCTTGCTGTATCGGGTGCAATTTTGTTTATCGCATTTTCAGTCTTAGTGATTCGATTTGGACACGTGCGCTTTCCTTATAAAGAAGTACTATTTAGAAAGCGTTTATTGCAGGAAAGAGCGCGCAAAGCACACGAGCAGGAAGGTAAAGATAGTAAATAATTTATTGGTTATAAATTGCACCAATACAACGAACGACGTCACTCTCAGAAGCCGTTAACTCATCAACCAAACAGGTTTCACCAATATAGGTACGCACAACGAATTGGTAACCATCGACTGTTAGGTTAACTCCCTCATCCGCCGCATGCACTTCATCAGCATCGACGTAATTAGCCAGCTCTTGTATTTCCGGAAAACGTTGTTGATCAGCAATTGCATATGCAAAACCGGTTTTGACTGCTTCGTGCGCCTGTACCATCGCGCGCATTTGCACTTCATTATTTAATCCAATGAGCTTGGGAATCGCGAACATTGAAATCAGCCCTAGGACTGCTAATACCATAAACGCTTCAACCCACGACATACCATAAAACTTATTCATCGGATTACCTCTACTACAATCATCCGCTTAGCGGCGTGATTTAAGTCATTCCAATGAGCATCCCATCTCAAAAAAAGTGCTTATTATTCACCTGTGTTAATTAACTATATCGAAAAATTAGCTTTTTACTTTAAGTATAAAACTGTTGAGGACGACACAACTTGGTTTATATCAAGCACATAAAAAGCTTATTTTGATGGGGCTGGATTTAATATTGGATCTAGATTTAAAAGTGCAGCAATTTTTTCAATGGATAGTTGAGAAAAATAGGGTATATGCCCAATCAACGGCAATGACAAGCGATCGCACAAGGTCGTCATAACTTCATTAGCGGAATGCATGTCTGGTTCAAGCACATTCGCCACCCATCCAATAATGGGAACTTGGCTGGCACGAATCGATTGCAAACTTAGTAAAGCATGATTTATACATCCCAAACGAAGTCCAACAACCAATATGACAGGCAAATTCAAATGTCTTACCAAATCAGAAACATCCTGCTCATGGTTCAATGGCGCCTTCCAGCCACCGACGCCTTCTACCACTACATAATCGCATGACGATGCCACTTGCTGATAACATTCGCTAATTTTGTTTAGAGAAATTGTTACACCAGTTTGTGCCGCCGCAATATTTGGTGACACTGGCGCTTGAAACATATAGGGACAAATCAATGCTAACGGAAAATTCACATTACTTTGGGATTGCAATAATTCAAGGTCAGTGGAATTTAAACCATTATTCGTTTGAACAGCACCCGATGCCACAGGCTTCATCCCAACAACTCGTTTTCCTGTTTGTGCCATACAATGAATGAGAGCTGCCGCAATAACTGTTTTGCCTGCGTCAGTATCCGTTCCTGTAATAAAAATGCCTGTCACACACATTGACCTGTTTCAATCGATAAAGCTTAGTCTATAGAAATGAATGTGAAATTACTAATAGCAAAGGACTGAGTTGCAAACAAAATCACTTAATTGAATTTTCAAAAATAAAAAAAGCCCTGGCGTGTGCGGCCAGGGCAGAGGAGTTTTAATAAACTACAGCACTAGGTGTAGCTGAGTTAATAATACAACCTGATGTATGAATTTACTATGCAAATAAAAAACATTTTACGATTAATTTACAATTACAAAACAATAAATTAAGAATTTCATGCAGCAAAAAACGCAAAAAAATATTTATTTTTTTGCTTTAAAATTTATATTAATTTGTGATGATTTTGTTAACTACTGCGACTAGCAAAACCAATTTTTTTAATTCGAATTTCCTAAGTTGTCCACCTAGCTTATCTGTTCTTCCGATACATAAGTAAAACACCAATCAATCCACTCACAATTCAACATGCGTGGATTGGCGTATAACTAGAAAAACGCTTAGGGATTAGTTTGGTTGACAAGTTAGTGAAAAAATTGACAACTGTATTAATTGAGCAGTAACTACAGCCTTAGTCTGAAGCAGTAATTTTAAAAACACTGGCTGAGCCAACGCCGCGAGGATCTGATGCCGCATGTACGCTAGCATCGCTTGAACGCCATAGAATGGCTTGCATATTACCGTAACGCCAACCAACTTTTTTAGTCTCATGCCCCAATGCTGTTAACTTGTCAAGTTCAGCAGAAGTTAAAGCATTTTCTTCATATTGAATTACATCAGGCAAATATTGATGATGAAAACGTCCATAAGCTACCCATGATTCGGGTAAATTACCGCGTGCATAATCCAATATGCCCAACAACACCATTGTGATAATGCGACTCCCTCCGGGTGTTCCCAGCACAGCTACACCCTGAGGACCCGATAAAAAGGTTGGACTCATGCTGGATAGGGGGCGTTTTCCAGGGGCGATTGCATTAGCTTCTGCACCGACCAAACCATAAGCATTCGGTGTCCCGGGTTTAGCTGAGAAATCATCCATTTCATCGTTCAACAATACCCCTGTACCGTCAGCTACAAATCCCGAGCCAAATGGAAAATTAATAGTTACGGTTGCAGAAACTCGATTTCCGTCTTGATCCAATATAGAAAAATGGGTGGTATGATAACTTTCTTTGGCACTTTCCACACCAGGTAACATGGCACTAGGCGTGGCCTTATCTGTACGAATGCCTGCACGTAAACCAGCAGCATATAAAGGGCTGGTTAATGATTTGACAGGAACTTTAACAAAATCAGGATCACCTAAATAAATAGCTCGATCACGGTAAGCACGGCGCATGGCTTCGACAATCAAATGCCGCTGTGTAATTTCATCCAGCTTTTCTAAATCATAGGCTTCGAGAATGTTCAAAATTGTCATTAGAGCCACACCACCAGATGAGGGTGGTGCCGCGGTGGTGATTTTAATGCCGTGATATTCACCTGTTACAGGCTTACGTTCTTTAACCTGATAATTTTTTAGATCTTTTAATGACCAGATACCGCCGGCTTTTTTTACTGTATTGACGAGTTTTTTCGCTACCTCGCCTTGATAAAAACCAGCACGACCTTTTTCAGCCAATAATTCCAATGTATAGGCTAAGTCCTTTTGCTTGATAACATGGCCTAGTGCTGGTACTTCTCCATCTTGCAAGAATAGCTCTGCACTATGTTTCCATTGTTGTAATACATCCTTACGAAAGCCGGCAAGACGCTGATAATGCGCGTCTACTTCAAAGCCACTTTTGGCCAATTCAATAGCTGGAGCCAAAGACTTAGCCAATGGCAAACGACCGTATTTTTTCGCCATATGCACTATTGCTGCTGGCACGCCAGGAATACCTGCCGCTAAAGCCCCATTCATGGACAAGCCAGGCACGACATCACCTTTTTTATCCAAATACATATCACGGTGACCGGCG
>Ga0224506_10000246_pt1 | contig 51492 bp, 49 predicted proteins | sample SF_Jan12_sed_USG_2_FD_169108 | JGI IMG/M metagenome (GOLD analysis project Ga0224506, IMG submission 169108) | Sediment microbial communities from San Francisco Bay, California, United States - SF_Jan12_sed_USGS_8_1 | ecosystem: Environmental > Aquatic > Marine > Sediment | place: USA... | reverse complement strand
GCCTTAAAGAGCGTTGGGCCGCAGCTGATGGCGCCATGGAATCTCAAATCGAAACTTTAAAAGTTGCATTTCTATTTGAGACCTATATGAAAAGTGGTGCGTCAGAATCAGTAGAAAAAGAATTTAGTGATGCCTTGAAGGATTTTAAGTCTACCGTGAGTGAGTTGCCTGATGTGAAATTATTTCGTCGTACCAATGCTAAAGGTGAATTTTCTGGTGCGAGTTATGCGCAGAATATTAAAAAATTCATCGGTCCAGTGGAGCAAGGATACAGAAAAGTTATTATTGACTACAAAACCATGTATCAAAATAAAGAAAACTATAAAGTTGCAGCCAAGGAGTTTTTAGAATTTATTGGTGAGTTAGAAGAAGTGGGAGACAGTAAAGTGGAAGGTGCTGTTGAAGCTGTGCAGTCTACAGTGAACAGTGCGGAAACAATGATTGTTGTAGTGTCCTTGGTTTCAATTGTTGTGGCCATAAGTGCGACACTTATGTTACTAAAGATTATTGTTGGTGGGATCAAACAAACTATTGTGGCAGCACAAAGTGTAGCTGAAGGCGATCTAACTGTCGAAGTGCAACGCATGTCGAACGATGAGCTAGGTGACATGATGGAGTCCATGCAAACCTTGGTGAATCGTTTGCGCGAAATCACCTCTGAGGTGGCAGGCTCCGCAAATTTAGTGGCGACTGCGGCTGAACAAGTCAGTTCTTCCTCTACCGCTTTGAGTCAAGGTTCTTCTGAACAGGCAGCAAGTGTTGAAGAGACTAGCGCATCTTTAGAGGAAATGAGTTCATCGATTAATTTAAATACAGATAATGCAAAAAACACTAATAACATTGCACAAACAACAGCCGATCAAGCTGATCAAGGCGGTGTTGCTATTCGCGAGACTGTTGATGCAATGAAAGTGATTTCAGAGAAAATTTCACTGATCGAAGATATTGCCTATAAAACGAATTTGTTAGCCTTAAATGCAGCAATCGAAGCCGCGCGCGCAGGCGAGCATGGCAAAGGTTTTGCCGTGGTTGCTGACGAAGTACGTAAGCTTGCAGAGCGCAGCCAAACAGCGGCGCAAGAAATTAGTGAGCAGGCCGCGAATAGCGTGGCTGTTGCGGAAAAAGCCGGTGAATTATTCGAAGTCATGTTGCCGAATGTGAAAAAGACCTCATCTTTGGTTGAGGAAATTCGTTACGCTTCAGAAGAACAGTCGGCAGGTGTGGAGCAAGTGAATTCTGCAGTATCACAGCTTGATAAAGTGGCGCAACAAACGGCAGCATCTTCTGAACAGTTAGCCGCGACATCAGAAGAAATGAAAGGTCATGCTGAAAATTTGCAGCGCGCCATGGCATTCTTTCGCTTGCAATAGTGATTTAACCAGGTTGCATAGTGCTGTTGTGAGTGGCTTGTTGTTTTGCATCTTGAGTCGTGCTTTGAATAGGACCAATTTGCTTTACCAGTACTGTGGCAGTGCCATTATCCAAAACACCAAGTTTAGTTGCTGCTGCATAAGATAGATCGATAATGCGGTCTTCGATAAATGGTCCACGATCATTGACTCTGACGATTGCCTTGCGCCCATTTTCTAGATTTGTGACTTCAACATAACAAGGAATTGGCAAGGTTTTGTGGGCCGCTGTCATTTCATACATATTATAAATTTCACGATTCGAGGTAAGTCGACCATGAAATTTATTGCCATACCACGATGCTTTTCCTACTTCACGGTAGTTTTCGTTACTGTTCAATAAGTGGTAACGCACACCTTTGATTTCATAAGACGAGGGATTGCCATAACGACTCAATGGCTCAATGGTTGGAATTGCATCTTCGATTTGTTCGGGATCTAGAAAAAGCTTAGGTGCGGAATCAGCGCCGCTATCATCAGGGATATGTGTGCAAGCGCTGATAAAAAATAGGCCTAGAATTGAAATTAACAAACGAAAATGAAACATCTGTCGACAATCCCATTAGTTAATATTCGCCATGCTGCCACGCGACTTGCGAATTTCTTCGGCTAGCTGAAATACGGCCATGGCGTATAAGGCGCTATGATTATAACGTGTTATGACATAAAAATTATTCAAGCCAATCCAGAATTCGTGACCGTCTTGTTGTTCTAGTTTAATCAGTGCGCCTTTTTGGTCAAGCTCTAGATCCATATTGGTAATCGCAACACCAAACTGACCGGCGTCGCGTAGCGCCACTTTGGGTTTTAAGCCCTTTTGAACAAAATGACGATACTTTTTGCCCTTCACTTTCACTTGCATAGTCACCGATTTGCCAGTTTCCCAGCCATGACGTTTGAAATAATTTGCAACACTACCAATCGCATCGTCCACACTGTGTACTAAGTCGCGTTTACCGTCACCGTCAAAATCGATTGCATAGGCCCGATAACTGCTGGGCATGAACTGCGGCCATCCTATCGCACCAGCGTATGAGCCGGTCATGCTGAGTGGATCAATTTTTTCTCGTTTCATCATGGCAAGAAATTCCCGCAATTCTTTACCAAAAAACTTGCTGCGTTTGGGATAGTCGACAGTGAGGGTTGTTAGCGCATCTACGACGCGATACCCACCCGTACGGCTACCATAACGAGTTTCAACACCGATAATGCTGACAATAATCTCTGGTGCGACACCGTATTCTTTCTCTGCACGTTTTAAAACGGCTTCATGCTCTTGCCAGAAAGCGACACCCATTTGAATGCGGTCTTCCTTGAGGAAAATATTGCGGTAACGGTGCCATGGCAAAGCTTCTGCCGGGCGTTGCATGCGGGCTATTATTTCTTTATCGGTTTTCACTTGGTCAAAAATATTTTTTAGCTCGCCGAGGCTATAGCCATGATTGTCGACCAATTCCTTAATAATTGGTTTTAAGCGTGGGTGTTTATATAGTTTGCCATCGGCCATGGGTGTATTGGCGCAGCCCAGTGTCAATAGAATTAACCAGGCGAAAAATAGAGTACGTAGCATTAATTGATTCATAACAGGTATGTCCTAGCTAGGTAAAAGTTTACGATGAGTATGAATAGACATTAATACTCCAAAGGCTGCCATTAATGTCACCATTGAGGTGCCGCCATAACTGACGAGAGGGAGCGGTACACCAACGACAGGCAGAAGGCCGCTGACCATGCCGATATTAACGAATACATAGACCAAAAAGGTTAGAACCAAACTGCCCGCTAATAACCGCGTGTATGTGTCTTGTGCTTGATAAGCAATACGTAATCCGCGCATAACAATATAGGAAAAAATGGAAAGCAAAAATAATATTCCAATCAACCCAAATTCTTCAGCGAAAACTGCAAAAATGAAATCCGTTGAACGTTCGGGTAAAAAATCTAATTGTGACTGGGTGCCATTAAGCCAGCCTTTTCCGTAAATGCCGCCTGAGCCAATTGCGATTTTTGATTGGATAATGTGGTAGCCGGAACCAAGTGGATCGTTTTCTGGGCTTAAGAATGTAAGAACCCGCTGGCGCTGATAATCATGCATCAAATAAAACCAGGCGACAGGCGCACTAGCCGCCATCAAAATTCCAGCGGTACCGATTAACCACCAACTAATGCCAGTAAGTAGTAGTACGATCGCACCCGCACTGCCCACTAGTAGCGATGTGCCAAGATCGGGTTGTTTCATAATGAGTGTAACAGGTACTACAATAATACTGAGCGCAACTAATATTCGTAAAAATGATGGAGGCATGGCTTTTTCAGATAAATACCAGGCGACCATCATCGGCACAGCGATTTTCATTAACTCGGATGGTTGAAAACGAAATAGGCCTAGGTCAAGCCAACGCTGCGCGCCTTTACCGACATCACCAAATAACAAAACTGCAAGTAATAAAACGATACCTAGGCTAAACACCCAAGGTGTCCAGAACTCCAAGTGATGCGGCGGAATTTGTGCGATTAATAACATGACCATAAAGGCCATGGTCAAGCGTAACACTTGGCGGCCAATCGTGCCGAGATCCTGACCGCTGGCACTATAAAGAATAAACAAACCCACAACAGATAATACTAATAATCCCGCGAACAAAGGCCAGTCTAGATGGAAGCCTCGTACTATGCCCATCATTGATTTTGATTGGCGACGATCAACCCAGGGGGAATATTGACGAGAGCTATTAAAACTCATGTGCGCGATCCTTGAATGTAAGCATCTAACACTTTACGCGCGATAGGCGCCGCTACTCCACCACCACTGCCACCATTTTCCACAATCACCGATACGGCTATGGTTGGATTTCTTGCGGGTGCAAAGGCAACAAACAATGCGTGATCGCGCAAATGTAATTCCACTTCTTCTTTGATATAGCGTTCATTTTGTTTAATACCAAAGACCTGGGCGGTACCGGTTTTACCGGCAATTATATAGGACGAGTCTTCACCAATACGACGGGCTGATCCGCGGGCACTATGCACCACTTTGATCATCGAGTCGATAACATAATCCCAATTGGATTTTTTAATCACGGGAACTGTGCCGGCTACTGAGAAAGGTAAATATTCTTTTTCATTACTGTCGCTATTTTGTAATGCCATAGCCAAGCGTGGTTCGATGTGTAGTCCATTATTAGCTAAAATTGCGGTGCCGACGGCTAGTTGTAACGGCGAAGCAAGGTTAAAGCCTTGGCCGATGCCTGTGATGAGGGTTTCGCCTGGGTACCACATTTCTCGTTTTGCCCGGCGTTTCCATTCGCGTGAAGGTGACAGTCCGCGGGTTTCGCCGAGTATATCGATGCCAGTGTATTCACCAAAACCAAAATGTCGCATAAAAGCAGATATACGATCGATACCGAGATTCAATGCGAGATCATAAAAATAGACATCACAAGATTCACGAATAGCGCCACGCAATGTCACCTCCTCGCCATGTCCATCCCGTTTCCAGTCTCGATAGCGACGTTCATCATTTTTTAACATATACCAGCCTGGACAGGCGATAGTGGAACCGCCATGAATAACATCATATTCAAGTCCGGCTAAACCAATGAATGGCTTCAGGGTGGAGCCCGGTGGATAACGACCTTTGATTGCGCGATTGAACAAAGGCTGCTGAGTTGAAGTTGCTAAGGCGGTATAGGCCGCTGTTTCGATTCCATTAACAAAAGGATTGGGGTCAAAACCTGGCATACTCGCCAGTGCGATTACTCCACCTGTGCGAGGATCAATCGCAACTATTGCGCCGCGGTTTTCTCCTAAGGCGGCTTCTGCCGCTGCTTGCACGGCTATGTCCAAATGTAAAAATAAATCTTTTCCTGGGATTGGTCGTTGTTCTTCGAGCACACGAATCACCCGTCCTTGTGCACTGGTTTCTACACGTTTAAAACCGACTTCGCCATGTAAAATAGTTTCGTAGGAGCGCTCGACCCCGTTTTTGCCAACATGGGTTGTGCCGTTATAGCTCGCTGAATCCAGTTTTTTCAATTCGGCTTCATTGATTCGACCGACATAACCTAGTGCATGAACTGCAAGTTTTCCGTGGGGATAGTGGCGCATGAGTCGCGCAGCAATATCGACACCGGGAAAGCGGTGGCGTCGTGCAGAAAAGCGAGCAACTTCTTCTTCAGTTAAACGATAACGTAAAGGTACGGCTTTAAATTTTGATGTTTGATTTCGCAGTTTTTCGAAGCGTTGAATATCCTCGTCACTAAGCTCAATAATGGCTCGGAGCTCAGTTATTATTAAATCCATATCTTCGATTTTCTCGGGTATTAATTCCAAAGTGAATGATGGAAGATTCTGTGCCAATATCACACCGTTACGGTCATAGATCAAACCCCGAGTAGGAGGTATGGGAACTAAGCTGACTCGATTGTTTTGCGATAAGGTGGTGTAGTGCTGGTGACTGAATATTTGCAAATATACCATACGCGAAACCAGCACGATGATGAGAATCACGGTTATCGCAAAAAAGAAAATAATGCGCGAACTGAATAATTGAGTTTCACGTAAATGATCTTTTAAAGTAACTCGTGTATCAAACTGTGCCATGCTCAGCTTACCCGGAATTTGCGCCGTATATCACGCAACAATAAAAATACCCAAGGCCATAAAATAGCACTGATAAAAGACGACACCCAATATGCCCAGGAGTCTGGTGCTTGGCCGATAATGCCACGAACCCATGCAAGCAATAACTGACATAAGGCAATTAAAACTAAAATACTCAAGGCTTGTTGCCATAACGGGTAAACGCGAATTTGTTTGTGTAGTTTTACGGTGACAAAGGCGATGACAGCGTAGGCCAAAGCGTGTTGCCCAAGTAAATTGCCTTCCAATACATCAACCACTAATCCTACCGACCAACCCACGCCAACATTGACGCGAGTGGGTAAGGCTAGGCACCAATAAATAAGCACCAAAGGTACCCATTCTGGGCGCACGAAAACTAACCAACTTGGCAGGGGGATCACGCTGAGGAGTAAGGCGAACAAAAAAGTGAGGATGATGACACTCGTACCTTGGCGTTTAGCTTCACTCATTGCTGCAGCTCCGGTAATTGCTTGCGTGCATGACCTTTCGCATCGGTGGCTATAGCTTCATCGTGTTCATGTTCCGCCTGCCAAACGATTAATACTTCACGACTACGATCCAATTGAGCTTTGGGTTTGGCTTTGACAACCGCATAAGGTTGGCTGGGATCGGGCGTGACTTCTGTCACTTCTGCTACAGGATAACCCACCGGAAAAACACCACCCAAGCCCGAGCTAACTAATACATCACCGACTCGAATATCTGCATTATTAGGGATATGTAACAAATCCAATTTATCCATACTGCCCGTGCCAGCCGCAATTGCACGTAATCCCGTACGGTTTACTTGGACTGGGATAGCATGCGATGGATCGGTAATTAACATGGCCGTACTTGAAATAGGTGTTACATAAATCGTTTGCCCATAGACGCCATCAGCATCGAGCAGTGGCTGACCTTCATGCACATTATGTCGAGAGCCCTTATTGATTAACACTTTGTGGCTGAAAGGATCAAGGTCGATTGCAAATAGTTCAGCAGCAAGTACTTTATCGCCTATTTGTTGTGAGGCATCCAATAATTTACGCAAACGCATATTTTCTATTTCCAAAGAAATGAATTTCTGCATTTGTGCTTTTAAAAAAGTGTTCTGTGAGTTTAATTCTCCTTTTTGCGCGAGTAACTCCTCACGCGAAATCATATTATCTCCCATCCATGTGCCGGCAGAGAAAGGTAAATTGACGAAATAGTGAACAGGGTAAATTAAAATCGACATGGCCGAGCGCAGGCCATCTAAATAATGATGTCTGTGATCCATGGTCATCATGGCTGCTGACAAAGCGATTAGGATTGCCAATCGAATACCTGCAGCTTGTCCGTATGCAAACAGCGGCTTAATAACACTTCTCCAACATACATATTGGCTTTGAGCTAAGAATACGATTGCTCTGCTGATACCTCAATTTTGAGTTGATGGTTTTAATTAAAGAACAAACCGAGTATTCAATAAGAGGGTACCAGCTAATAACAGCTTATCGACGCTCATTGGCTGCAAGTTTACTGCCGAGCTATAGGGTCTGAAAAAAGACCCCGGTTTTTATTCGACGGCAAAGACCTCGCCGCCGTGCTCATCAATCATTTCCATCGCTCGACCGCCACCTCTGGCTACGCAGGTTAGTGGGTCCTCAGCAACAATAACGGGTAGGCCGGTTTCTTCCATAAACAAACGATCCAGATCACGCAATAAAGCACCGCCTCCGGTTAAAACCATGCCACGTTCAGCGACATCTGAACCAAGTTCTGGTGGCGTTTGTTCGAGTGCAGATTTAACCGCGCTGACGATGCCTGCGAGTGGTTCTTGCAAGGCTTCTAATATTTCGTTGCTGTTTAAAGTGAAGCTACGTGGCACACCTTCGGCCAAATTTCGACCACGAACTTCGATTTCTCTTACTTCGTCTGCAGGATAAGCGGTACCGATTTCTTGTTTAATGCGTTCCGCCGTGGCATCACCAATCAAGGTGCCATAATTTCGGCGTACATAGCTGATAATGGCTTCGTCAAAACGGTCACCGCCAATGCGTACGGATTCTGAATATACAATACCGTTAAGTGACATAACCGCGACTTCTGTTGTGCCGCCACCAATATCAACCACCATGGAACCACTGGCCTCGCCAATAGGCATGCCTGCGCCAATAGCCGCGGCCATCGGTTCTTCAATTAAATAAACTTCACGTGCACCGGCCCCGGCCGCCGATTCTTTTATTGCGCGACGTTCCACCTGAGTGGAGCCGCAAGGAACGCACACTAAAACGCGAGGGCTAGGTCGAAAAAAACGGGTCTCATGTACTTTATAAATAAAATGCTGAAGCATTTTTTCCGTAACGGTGAAATCTGCGATAACGCCATCTTTTAAAGGACGAATAGCAGTAATATTTCCCGGGGTGCGGCCAAGCATGCGTTTGGCTTCCAAGCCAACAGCGGCAATACTTTTTGGTCCACCAGGACCGCGTTCCTGTCGTATGGCAACGACGGATGGTTCGGCCAGGACAATGCCTTTACCACGCACATAAATCAGCGTGTTCGCTGTACCGAGGTCAATGGAAAGGTCATTTGAAAAAACACCGCGTAATCGTCCAAACATATGATTCTACGTCCTATAATTTCCGGATGGTTAATCTATCAATGGGAAACACTTTGGGCAAGCACTTATATATGGTAAGGTTCAAACCTTCGTTAACTTGACCATTATACAGACTTGGAGCAGAAAAATGTCCTTGGAAAAATCGGATGTTGAAAAAATAGCTCATTTGGCGCGTTTATCCTTAAGCGAAGACGATATTCCCGTCTATGCGGAAAATCTTTCCAATATTTTACAACTCGTCGAACAAATGGATCAGGTTAATACTGATGACGTGACTCCCATGGCGCACCCTCTAGATGCAGTACAGCGCTTACGCGCCGACGAAGTCACTGAAGCCAATCAGCGGGAAAAGTTTCAGTCGATTGCGCCACAAGTGGAAAATGGGCTGTATCTTGTTCCCAAGGTCATAGAATAAACCTGGATTTTACCCGATGCCGTGCTGTATCCCATTGAGCATTATGCAGAAAGTGTTCCCGTTTACTGTCCTGAGAGTTTTAGAAAAAGATGATGGATAAAACCCTAGCCGAGTTAGCGCAAGGCCTAAAAAATAAAGAATTTTCCAGTGTAGAAGTGACTCAAGCTCACCTGGATCGGATTAAATCAAACGATGGAAATTACAATAGTTTCATCACGGTTTGCGAAGCCGAGGCCTTGGCTCAAGCCCAGGCAGCAGATGCTGTTTTGGCCAAACGTGAAGCGCCAGTTTTATGTGGCGTACCTATTGCGCATAAAGATATTTTTTGTACCGAAGGCGTAAAAACCACTTGCGGCTCAAAAATGTTAGACAATTTTATTTCGCCTTATGATGCGACTGTGGTGAAAAATTTCAAACAAGCCGGTGTCGTGACCCTAGGTAAAACTAATATGGATGAATTCGCAATGGGTTCATCCAACGAAACTAGTTTTTATGGCGGCGTGAAAAATCCCTGGGATGTGAAAAAAGTGCCTGGTGGTTCGTCAGGTGGTTCAGCCGCTTGTGTCGCGGCAGGGTTGGCGCCGGCAGCAACCGGCACTGACACCGGTGGTTCGATTCGGCAACCTGCAGCACTTTGTGGTATTACAGGTTTGAAACCAACTTATGGTCGTGTATCGCGTTATGGCATGATTGCATTTGCTTCTAGTTTAGACCAAGCCGGTCCAATGACACGCAATGCTGAAGATGCGGCGTTAATGTTAAATACGATGGCAGGATTTGACCCCAAAGACTCCACCAGCGTGGATCGTGAAGTGCCCGATTACACTGCGGATCTGAATAATGATTTATCAGGATTAAAAATAGGTTTGCCTAAAGAGTTTTTTGGCGAAGGTCTAGATGCGCAGACCGAAAAAGCAGTTCAAGATGCGATTGTGGTTTATGAAAAAATGGGCGCAAAAATCGTCGATATTAGTTTACCCAATTCTAAGCTTTCCGTTCCAGTTTATTATGTAGTTGCGCCAGCCGAATGTTCCTCCAACTTATCACGGTTTGATGGAGTGCGTTATGGTCATCGCTGTGAAAATCCGCAAGACCTGGAAGATTTATATAAGCGTAGTCGTGGCGAAGGGTTTGGCTCTGAGGTCAAGCGCCGTATTATGATTGGTGCTTATGCCTTATCAGCAGGTTATTACGATGCATACTATTTAAAAGCGCAAAAACTACGGCATTTGATCGCGGATGATTTCAAACACGCATTTTCTCAAGTAGACGTGATTATGGGGCCCACGGCACCATCAACTGCATTTGGTATTGGAGAAAAATCCAATGATCCTATTAGCATGTATTTGTCGGATATTTATACGATTGCGGTGAATCTAGCCGGCATACCGGGTATGTCCATTCCTGCAGGTTTTAGCAACGGCATGCCAGTAGGTTTGCAAATTATTGGTAATTATTTTGAAGAAGCACGTTTATTGAATGTGGCGCATCGATTTCAACAGGAAACCGATTGGCATATGCGTCGTCCACAGTGATTTGTCTTAATGCCGTTGGGAACCTTGAAGGCGACACGTGGTTTAAAAGATTTGATCGAGTGGAGTTCAAATAGATATTGGTTTTCTAATTCAATCGGTAGTTATTCAAATGGGTAAAACAAAAAACTTGGTGCTCTTGGCAGTTCAAAATCAGAGGTAGAAAAAATGGAATGGGAAGTTGTTATTGGCTTGGAAATTCATGCCCAACTTGCTACGAATAGTAAAATATTTTCCGGTGCGTCCACTGCTTACGGCGCTGAACCGAATACCCAGGCTTGTGAAGTCGATTTGGCTTTGCCCGGTGTATTGCCTGTTTTGAATAAAGAAGTGGTAAAGATGGCGACTAAGTTTGGTCTTGCCACAGGCTCAACCGTGGCGCAACGTTCGGTATTCGCACGCAAAAATTATTTCTATCCAGATCTGCCTAAAGGTTATCAAATTTCCCAATTCGAATTGCCTATTGTGCATAATGGGAAATTGGAAATTGTTCTTGATGATGGCGCGACCAAGACCATTGGCATTACCCGTGCACATTTGGAAGAAGATGCAGGTAAATCCTTGCACGAAGATTTTCATGGCATGACAGGAATTGATTTGAATCGCGCCGGTACGCCGCTGCTAGAAATCGTATCTGAACCTGATATCCGTAGTGCTAAAGAAGCCGTGGCTTATATGAAAAAAATTCATTCCTTGGTGCAATATTTGGAAATTTGTGACGGTAATATGCAGGAAGGTTCGTTTCGTTGTGATGTAAATGTATCAGTACGCCCAAAAGGCCAGAAAGAATTTGGTACGCGCACTGAGACAAAAAATCTAAACTCATTTAGGTTTGTTGAGAAAGCAATACACCATGAAGTTCAACGGCAAATAGAAATTATCGAAAATGGTGGTGAAATCATTCAGCAAACCCGGTTATATAATCCTGACACTGATGAAACCCGTTCCATGCGTTCCAAAGAAGAAGCCAATGATTATCGTTATTTCCCAGATCCCGATTTATTGCCAGTGATGATCGAAGAAAGTTTTATTGAGCAAGTCAAAAGTGAAATGCCGGAACTGCCGGATGAGAAAAAACAGCGCTTCATGAGCGATTTCGGTTTAAAAGCCTATGATGCAGATGTTTTAACTGCCAGTCGTGAGTTAGCCAATTATTTTGAAGCCACAGTGGCTGCGGTTGCAGGTGAAGCTAAGCTATGCGCAAACTGGGTGCAAGGTGAAGTGATTGGTGCGCTAAACCGCGAAGGCATGGAGATTTCACAAGCGCAAGTCAGTCCGGCGCTACTGGCGGGTTTGATTAAACGTATTCAAGATAATACAGTGTCGCAAAAAATTGCCAAACAAGTGTTTGAAGCCATGTGGAATGGTGAAGGCGATGCTGATGCGGTAATTGAGAGTAAAGGCCTGAAACAAGTTACCGATATAGGTTTAATTGAACAAGTGATTGATGAGATTATTGCAAATAATCCCGGTCAGCTTGAGCAATACCGTTCAGGAAAAGATAAGCTGTTCGGTTTTTTTGTTGGTCAAGTAATGAAACAAACTCAAGGCAAAGCTAATCCGGCTCAGGTCAACGAGTTGTTACGTAAAAAACTCAGTTCTTAATTCAGGTTGTCCCGTGAAAGAAACCGATCGTTTACGCCGATTCTTATTCGAGCAAGCCGCAATCCGTGGTGCTGTTGTACATCTTGATGCAACTTGGAAAGCCATTCATGAAAAATCCAATTACCCGCCGGTCGTAGCGCAAGAACTAGCTCAATTTTTGTCAGCATCGGCGTTGTTGTCGTCAATGCTGAAATTTGATGGCTCGATGATTTTACAAGTGCAAGGTGATGGCCAAATTCCTTTATTGGTAATGGAAGCGGTGAGCGATGGTAGCTTCCGTGGATTAGCGCACTGGCGAGGGGAGGTTGAGCCCGGAAATCTAGAAGCACTATTTGGTAGTGGCCGATTGGTGATTACGATTGACCGGGAAAATGTTCGGGAGCGATACCAGGGCATAGTTGAACTTAAAGGGGAGAATCTTGCGCAAGCATTGCAACAATATATGATGCAATCAGAGCAGTTAGAAACCTTTTTGTGGTTAAGTAGTGATTTGCAGCAAACCGCTGGTTTGTTAATTCAAAAAATGCCGGGTGCTCATGATGAGGATCAAGATGCCTGGAATCGTGTAACCCAGTTAGCCAACACAATTAGTGATGAAGAGTTGCTGAATTTGTCCGCCGAAGAAATTCTGCATCGCTTATTCCATGAAGATGATATCCGTTTATACGATGCAGAGCCTTTGAGTTTCCGTTGTACCTGCACCCGCGAACGAGTCACTAATATGTTAAAAACCTTGGGCCCAGATGAAGTACATTCTATTCTTGAGGAACAAGGTAGCGTCTCCGTGGATTGCCAATTCTGCAATCAGCATTACGAATTTGATAAAGTCGATGCGGAATTAATATTCGCTGCAGCCGATGGTCAGCCATCCGTGCCACCGACTAAGCATTGATCGACTCATCTTTGTTACTACCTAGTGTCGTCTCGTTTGATTGTTTGACTAAATATGTATCGCGCAATTCCTGTGGTGAGAATTTTTCTGGGATGGATTGGAATAGGATGCTAACTACAGTTGTCATCCAGGGTGGTGCTATTCCACCATCGGTTGAGTTAGTGGGATGAATGGTTTCCGCTTTCGTTTCAGGTATTGTTTAGCGTTGTATTTGAAGTGGCGTCAACGGCAAAAAGGAGAGTGTTGCTAATCCAGTCTTCGGTTGTGCAGACATATGTATTTCCTGCATGCTAAGTTTTTTTGAAATGCAATGGTTTGAATCCTGAAATAGTTTTGTGCTAAAAGTTAAAAAAGTGATCGCTCGTGATAGGCATAGCTCTCTTTAGGAATTGGCGAATTTTATTCTTTTATTTGCAGTTGCTTTCGGTGCAGAGGGGCTTTAATTTAAGTAGTCATGATTTTTTCCTTAGATAGAAACCATGGCATTGTTTTAATAGATGCGTTCATGGGTATCAAGCGTAATAGTAGTGTGAGCATTGTTTTAACTTTGGGGAAGGCTTTTTATTAAGAGAATTAATAGTTCTTGTTCACTTAGATTTAGCTCATGTAAAATAGAGTCACCTGCTAATACAAGTTGGAATTTTTGAAAAAATGTTAGTATTGTTCATTTGCTGGGTGTTATAAAAATCATGACATAGTCGCCCCCGCTTTGTGTTGACGAATTTTACTTTAGGTGACTTCAATGCTGGCAATAGTTACCTGATTATTGCGGAGAAAGAAGCCGCGTAAATCCAGCACGCCTTCTTGTTGCAAAGAAACAATTATGTAGAGCGCATCCGTGTAATTGGCTTGTAGCAAATCGGTTGCTGAGGGTGCTGCGGCTGTGTGCGGATGAGAGTGATAGATGGCGAACAGCTCAGCGTTTTGTTCGCGCATATTCCGCATAGCATCGATTTGTTGTTTGCCGTCCATTTGGAACAAGCAATCGGGTGTGGAAGCAATATTGTCGATGGGATGGCAGCTAAAGTCGCCATTCTTAGTTCGGGCAATTAAGCCACAAACCTCGTGCTCCGTATCCGATTGTGCGTGTTGTAAAATTCTATTGATTAACACTCTTGGTAATACGATTGGATTGTTCATATTTACAATCCGCCTAATTGTCCTGTGGCACTGGGCGTTCCGCCGTCGTGGCTTTAATCTCCATATTTTTACGGTTGCGTAAAATGGATAAATTGATTTGTGTGCCTGGTGCGGCACGGGCAATACGATTCACTGCAAACTTGCCATCACTCACTTTTTCACCTTCGATTTTAATGATGATATCGCCTGGCCGTAATTGAGCCTGATCGGCCGGGCCGTTTTTCAAGACACCGGCAACAATAACGCCGCTGACTTCATCTAGGCTAAAGGATTCGGCTAATTGAGGTGTCATGTCTTGAATCTCAATGCCAAGCCATCCGCGAACCACATGACCTTTTTCAATAATTTGTTGAGTGACATCTTTTGCGGCTGAAACTGGGATAGCAAAACCAATACCTTGCGAGCCACCTGATCGGCTGAAAATCGCTGTATTAATGCCAACTAAGTAACCATGTGCATTAATCAGTGCGCCACCGGAGTTGCCGGGATTTATAGCAGCATCTGTTTGAATAAAATCTTCGAACGTATTTAAGCCAATGCGATCACGACCGGTGGCACTAACAATGCCCATAGTCACTGTCTGGCCGACACCAAACGGATTACCAATGGCTAATACCACATCACCTACATTTAGATTTCCAGAATGACCCATGGTAATACTAGGAAGATTATTAAGTGTAATTTGTAATACAGCTAAATCGGATTCTGGATCCGTGCCGACGACTTTTGCTTGAGCGCTACGACCGTCTTTTAATGCGACTTGTATTTCTTCTGCGCTTTCGATGACATGATTATTTGTCAAAATAAAACCTTGTTCACTAATGATGACGCCTGATCCTAAACTGGTCTCAGTGCGTTTTTGTGGCGCCATCGGCGCACGATCACCAAAAAAATATTCGAATAATGGATCTTCAAAAACTTGTGCGCGTTCTTGGGTAATGGTTTTGGCGGTAAAAATATTGACGACGGATGGCGCGGCCTTGGCGACAGCATTTGAATATGATACGGGCCCTTGCATGGCCTTGTCATGCAGTTGCTTATCATCTTCTGCGCTAATCTCCTTAAATTCCACTGTTGATGAGGAAAAATCTATTTTAACGTCATCATCTGCGATATAGAGCACCACGAATGCGATGGTCATACCGATTAAGGTGAATTTTATTAAGGTTCTGATGGTGTTACGTTGTTCGTCGGAGTCTGCCATAATAGCCGCACATGTTGTTGAAAAGCGTAAGTGTAATCCTTTTTATCACCAGGAGAAACTCATGCCTGAGTTAAAGCATATATTAGAATATGCGAATAATGTGTTAAGCGTAGACCAATATAACGATTATGGTCCTAATGGTCTGCAAGTCGAAGGGCGTCGTGAAATTAAATCCATCTTAGCAGGCGTTAGTGCTTCGCAAGCTTTGATTGATGAGGCCGTGCGAATCAATGCAGATATGCTGTTAGTGCATCACGGCTATTTTTGGCGCGGTGAATCGCCAGTACTTACGGGGATAAAACGCAAGCGTATTCAAACCCTGTTATCCCATGAGATCAATTTAGTGGCTTATCATCTGCCTTTGGATGCGCATCCTGAGCTGGGGAACAATGCACAACTCGCATTAAAGCTAGACATGCAGGTAGAGCAGCGCTTTGATCTTGGTGGTGCCATTGGGATTGGTTACCAAGGACAATTAAAAACGGCGATGGATGCTGATCAGTTTGCTTCACACCTTGAAAGAAAATTAGGGCGCAAACCGGTGTATGTGAAAGGTAATGATAAAAAAATTCTATCGATCGCCTGGTGTAGTGGTGGTGCACAATCCTATTTTGATGAAGTGATATCACGTGGAGTTGATGCTTATTTGACTGGTGAAGCATCGGAATATAATTTCCATAGCGCGATGGAAAACCAAGTGAATTTTTTTAGTGCGGGACATCACGCAACAGAGCGTTATGGTGTGCAAGCATTGGCTGAATTATTAGTAAAAAAATTTGATCTCACGTATAGTTTTTTTGATCAAGAAAATCCTATATAAAAAGGCTTTCCGTAGAATTCCTTCTATACTTTGTCATAAGAAATATTTCATGCAAGATCATGTAGTTCAGTTGGAATGCAAATCATTATTATTTGCAATTGAGCCCTCTGGTTCACGCACCTATTTCAGTATTTGCTAATTTTTTTAATTAAATCAGTATGCTTAAACGCGTATGCAAAATTGACAAAATCCGTTGACAATTTACTTTGAATTAGTCTAGCATCGTTAGACATCAAATTAATTGATAGATAATTATAGGTTTTTTATAAGTAAATACTGATATAGATCAGATTGTGAGCAGCAGGAGGGGGTTGTCACAAAAAGGGAGGCGGCAGTAGTTTTGTCCAAACTACTGATGAACATCCGCTATTTTTTCAAAAAAAGTTTTGGCTCTGTTGCAAGGTAAAACAAGCGACAGGGGGTTATTTTTTTTCTATGAAAATCGTTTTTGCGATTTTTTTAAGAAATAATAAAACCAATTTGAGGGTGAGAGATGCGATTTACTGTACATACACGGAATTGCTATTTGCGTTATTGCTCAACGATTTTTTATAAATCGTCACGAACAATAAGCACTGCAATTTATTTTGCACTAGCAAGTTTTTTTATTGCTTCCTACGCACAAGCAGAGTTGCCTGTGCCGTCTCATATTGTTGCACCAGTGGGTGAGCATAAAGGTGAGAACGTTCCGCAACCGATAGAATTTCCGCATAACACGCACGTTAAGGATAACAAGATTAACTGCATGTATTGCCATACGTATGCGCGTCGCTCGAAGGTCGCGGGCATTCCGCCAACCAGTAAATGTATGGGTTGTCACAAAATGATTGCTACTGATAAACCACGTATTCAGAAATTAACTGAATATTGGGAAAACGGTGAATCACCACGTTGGAAAAAAGTACATGATGTACCTGATTATGTGCACTTCACTCACGAGAAACATATTCGTAAGTTTGTGTTTGATGCCAACTTCCCGGTGGAGGACGTGCAACAGGTTTGTGGTCTTTGTCATGGTGAAATTCGCGAGATGACCGTGGCGGAAAAAACCAAGCCACTGAATATGGGATTTTGTCAGCGTTGCCATCAAGCCAATGGTGGTCCCGGCGATTGCTGGAAATGTCATAAGTAATAAGCGATTAATAGGAAAAGGTGAACGATATGAACGACATTAAAGTTAATCGCAGAGGCTTCTTGAAAGCATTGGGTTGGGGTGGTGCCGGTACCGCGTTAACCGCTTGCGATTTGCCAACAACAATTACCTTGGAAGAAGGTAAAGAGGAAGTTGTAGCTTATGTAGTCCCCGAAGAATATGTTATTCCTGGTATCGGTGTTTGGTATGCCTCGACATGTACTCAATGCGATGCAGGTTGCGGTTTGCACGGGCGCGTGCGCGAAGGACGTATTCTGAAGGTTGAAGGAAATCCTGATTCACTCATCAATAATGGTAGTACTTGTTTGATGGGTCAAGCCGGGGTGCAAAATCATTACAACCCTGATCGTGTGACTCAACCCATGATGCGTAAGGGTGCGGGTTTGCAACCCATCTCATGGGACGATGCGATGGCTGAACTGAGTAAGCGCATTAAGAGTACTTCGGGCAGCAAGATTGCTTGGGTATCGGGAAGTGTCTCAGGCCATCAAAGTGTTTTAATTTCCGAATTCTTGTCCAGTGTTGGTTCAAAAAATCATTTTGCACATGAAACAATTAACAGCTCAGTTTGGTCGCAAGTTTGCGCCGACATGATTGGCGATGCCGAACCGCGTTTGCGTTTGGATAAAGCACAAATAATTGTTTCCTTTGGCGCGGATTTTCTTGGAACTTGGAAGTCCCCTGTGCATTTCGCTGGCGAATATGCGAAATTCCGCAGTGGTCAGCGTGGTATGTTAGTTCAAGTTGAGCCAAAAATGACCTTGACCGGAGGGAACGCAGATTTATGGATTGCTGCCAACCCGGGCACCGAAGGTGCCTTGGCTTTAGGGGTCGCCAATTTTATTCTTGATCGTGGTTGGAATAAAGAAAATGTACCTGGTACGGTCAAGCAAGCGCTTGCTGCTTATGATGTGGATACCGTCGCTGGACTTACTGGTGTGCCTGCAACAAAAATTCAACGTATCGCTAGTTTATTTTCAGAACGTGCGCCGAGTTTGGCTATTGCTGGAGCTACTGTTGAGGGTCAGGCCAATGGCTATGATGCAGCATCTGCGGTTATGTTGTTAAACATCATTATGGGCAACATCGGTAACACGATTGAAGCTGGTAACAAGTTTCCTGAGCGTGCATTGCGCGCCAAGTCGGGAAATACAGGCGATCTCGTCAAGTTTGCACAAGGCTTGGAAGACAAAAAATTTGATTTGCTTTTCTTTTCTAACAGTAACCCAGTTTATACAGCACCTGATGCTTTGCGGGTGAAAGAAAACTTGTCAAACGCAAGTTTTAAAGTTGCTTTGACCCAACATCCTGATGAAACAGCATTAGCTGCTGACTTAGTATTACCGCTCTATTCGTCAATGGAGGATTGGGGATCGCATGTTCCTGCGTATCAGCCGGAAAAAGTTAGCTTGAGTATTCAGCAGCCGTTGATGGAACCACTTTATAAGGATACCCGTGGTTTTGGTGATGTCATGTTGAGTTTGCTTAAAGTCAAATCCAATGCTTATAACAAATTCCCGGATTATTATTCATATCTAAAAACTGCCATGGTGAATATGCCTGAGTCGGTTCGTAGTGGTTTAAAAGGGTCTCGCGATCAAATGTGGACGAACTTGTTGCAGAATGGTGTGTTAAACGCTGGTAGTAATACACCAAAGTTAACGCCAAAACCACGCGCAATAAAAGCGGCCACCGTGAGCAAAAACAGTGAGTATCCCATGCACTTAGTACCGTCTGCGCGTTTAGGTCTGTGGGATGGTCGACACGCAAATATTCCTTGGTTGCAAGAAGCACCCGATCAAATATCGAAAGTGGTTTGGGGTTCCTGGGCTGAGTTACATCCATCGACGGCAGGTAAGCTTGGTGTGCAAAACGGAGATTTTATTCGTGTGTCATCCGCTAGTGGCTCTATTGAAACTCAAGTCTATGTACACAAAGGCATACACCCGAATGTGGTTGCTGTACCGATGGGGCAAGGTCATAGTGCCTATGGACGATATGCCAAGGATCGTGGTGTGAATCCACTTAAAATTCTTGATGCTGTGAGTGAAGAGAAAACAGGTGAACTGGCGCTCTACGCCACACGTGTAAAAGTGACCAAGACCAATAAGTCTGAGGTATTGGTGAAAATGGGTGGAAGCGAAACGCAACTGGGGCGTGGATTTGTGCGCACGGTGTCTGCGGATCAGTTCCGTCGTACAGAAGGGGAGGCTTAGTTTATGTCTTTAAAAAATATTCTGGAGAACTTCTCGGATTTTCGTCGCGATGCCGAAGTTGGTGGTCACCATGATTATGAACATCGTTGGGCAATGTCGATCGATTTGAATTTGTGCATTGGTTGTAATGCATGTTCAACCGCTTGTTATGCTGAAAATAATTTAGGCATTGTTGGCAAAGAGAAATTTGAAAAAGGTCAAGCCATGCACTGGTTGCGGGTTGAACGTTATTGGGATGAAACCGATGGCGAGTTTCCCGAACAAGGTGCATCATTTGTTCCAATGATGTGCCAGCAATGCGGGGCGGCAACGTGTGAACCGGTTTGTCCGGTAGCAGCAACATACCACACGCCTGATGGTTTGAACGCTCAAGTTTATAACCGTTGTATTGGTTCTCGCTATTGCTCAAATAACTGCCCTTTCCGGGTTCGTTACTTTAATTTCTGGTCGTACTACGAACAGTCTTGGCCAGAACCCTTGAATCAACAACTGAATCCAGATTTGTCTGTGCGTGATAAGGGTGTTATGGAAAAATGTACTTTCTGTGTCCAACGCATCCGCACCGCAAAAGATACTGCACAACGTGAAAAACGCCAATTGCAGGATCAGGATTTTGTAACAGCGTGTGCGCAAGCTTGCCCAACCAATGCGATTACTTTTGGTGATACCTTAGATCCAAACAGCAAGGTCAGCAAAGCTTGGCGTAAACACCAAGTTGAGCGCGGTCCATATACGCACAAGAAGCCGAAAGAAAATGCAGAATTGCGTGGTTATCGGGTGTTTGAAGAATTAAACGTTGATCCTTCAATCATGTATCTTGAGCGGGTCCGAGAGACCGAAGTTTAATCGACTGAGTGCATTAGTCATAAAGGGCACGTTATGGAAATTAAAGACAAAATTATCGACGAAAACTTAGGGTGGCAACGGATTAACGAAGACGTGATCCGTTCTATGGATGCACCCGGAAAATATTATTGGATAACCTTTGCTGTATGTATTGCGATGGTGTTGTGCGCGGTTGCAGCAGAGATTTATCAATATCGCATGGGTATGGGTACGGTTGGCTTAAATAACCCGCACATGTGGGATATGTATATCGCAACCTTCGTATTCTGGATTGGCATGAGTCACGCCGGAACCCTGTTGTCCGCGATTCTGCACATTATTCATGCGCAATGGCGTAAGCCGATATATCGGTTTGCAGAAGCCATGACCACTTTCTCATTAATGACAGCAGGTTTCTTTCCTATGATCCATTTGGGTCGTGTATGGAATTTGTACTGGGTACTTCCTTATGTCAGTGATCGAGGAATTTGGCCAAACTTTCGTTCACCTCTAGTATGGGATGCATTTGCGATTAGTACCTATTTATCTGCATCTGCATTGTTCCTGGTTATCGGAATGATTCCCGACATGGCGATTTTGCGTGATCATGCGAAAGGCTGGCGTCGTAAAGCCTATGGCATTCTTGCATTAGGCTGGCGTGGTGATGACAGACAATGGCGCGTGTTCCGCAAGACTTATATGTTAATGGCGTGCTTTTTAATCCCATTGGCGGTATCCGTGCATTCGATTGTATCGTCTGACTTTGCGATGTCGATTATGCCTGGTTGGCACGTAACAACTTTCCCACCATACTTCGTAGCGGGTGCATTGTATTCAGGTTGTGCGGCGATTATGACCTTATTCATTATTTTGCGTTATTTCTTCCGTATGGAAGAGTACATGACGTTAAATATCATGGAAAAAACTTGTAAGTTGACCTTCGCCATTGCCATGGTTTGGAGTTATTTAAATATTATTGAATTTGCTTCAACTTGGTATGGACACAACACATACGATAAAGAGTTGTTAATCAATAAAGCCAATGGGCCCTACGCACACATATTTTGGTTAATGTTATTCTGCGGATCGGTTGCACCATTTGCGCTGGCATTCCAAAAACTGCGAAGGCATATGCCGACCATGTTTGCGGTCTCCTTGATATTACAATTGGGCATGTTTGTGGAACGTTGGATGATTGTGGCACCAACCTTATCTATGGCACATAACCCACACCAATGGGATGTGTTATATGGCTCGATCATCGAATGGGCGATTGTCTTCGGAAGTTTTGGTTGGTTCTCATTATTATTCCTGGTGTTTGTGAAATTGTTCCCATCGGTGTCTATGTATGAAGTAAAAGAACTGACGTTCCATTTGAAGCATGAAATGGAAGAAGAAAAAGAAGCGGCTGCGACGAGTTCGAAATCGAAGGCAGGTGCGGTCGGTAAACCCGGATTGGAGGGCGCGTAATGAGTAAACATCGTTTATTGGCAATGTTTAAAGGCTTTGATGATTCGTTGCCCGTGTTGCGCGACATTAAAGCCGGCGGATGTGCCGGGGTCTCGATTGATGATGTGGATTACCTATCACCAATCGAACATCCCGACATTGATGAAATTTTAGAGCGCAAAGTTAACGTGCAGAAGTTTACGTTCACTGGGGCGGTTTTTGGCGTTACTTTTGGGTTTTTCTTTTTGGCTTCAGCACAAGCAAGTTTTCTTGTGCAGCCACAGGGAGGTAAAGCCGTCGTACCGTTCCCCACCAATTTTGTTCTCATGTATGAAATGCTGATTTTCTTTGGTATTTGGACGACTGTTTTTTCGTTTCTTTTTCTTGCCGGTTTGTTGCGTAAGCGAGGCACCTTATATAGTGAAAAGCTGACCGTTGATCAATGTGGCATTATGTTGGAAGTTGACGAACATAAATTGAAATCAGTTAAAGAGTATTTCAAGAAGCAGAAATCCATTGAAATTAGGGAAGAGGCGGTTACATGATTAAGCGAAACTTATTTTTCTTGGCAATGTTAATGGTGGTGCCGGTACAAGTTTTTGCTTGGCCTTGGTCTACCGATATGATGAATCAACCGAGTATTAAGCCGCAGGAGGGACCGCCAGCAGTTTTCCCTCAACGTTCGGTACCGGTAAGTGGTATTCCAACAAAAGTCAAAGATCGTCAGGCGGCAGAAAAATTGAAAAATCCGTTTCCTGCGACGGCCGAATCTTTGAAAACAGGGAAGACGCTTTTTAAAATTATTTGTGCAGCCTGTCATGGTTTAACTGGTAAAGCAGATTCGCCTGTTAGTCCGAAGATTGGAGCGATTGATTTAACTAGTGACTACGTTCAAGAAACACTAACCGAGGGTTGGATTTGGGGCACAATAACTTTTGGTAGTGCAATCATGCCAGCCTATGGTGTTCCAACTCGAGAAGTTGGTGGTTCTAATGATTTGTCACCAGAAGAGCGTTGGCATGTAGTCAATTATGTTAAAAAACAATTAGTCAAAGATGCGGCCGCCTCTGGTACCGCGTCGATAAACTAAGAGATTGAGAGAAGGGTAGCAATATGGAAAGCTTTGGTAGCTGGTCCGTCTTAACGACAAATTTTTTAATTATCCTTTATATCGCTGTGAACGGGGTGACACTCGCCGCCATTTTACATTTGGTTAATGGTAAATGGCGTGAGCATGTACGCTTTTTGTCGGTATCTTTGTTTGCCTTATTTCCGCTAGCGTTTGTCCTTTTGATTATTTTATTGGTGGGTGGTGAACACACCTTTCAATGGTTGGCTCACGCTCATGATGGCGGAGGTGAAGGACACCATATGCCGGGTTGGCATAATTATACATTTCTAGTCACGCGCCAAATCGTAGCATTTCTAGTTGTAGCTGGGCTTTATGGTTTATTTATAAAGTATCAAGCTGACGCAGTGAAGGATGATTCCTACGCAGTACAACGTCGATTTAGAAATGTGGCTTTGTTAATTCCGTTTGTATATGTGTCTTATGCGACTATGGTTGCTTGGGATTTTGAAATGACTATGATTCCAAGCTGGCATAGTGCAAGTTATGGAGCCTATCATTTCATAAGTCTGTTCCAGTTTTTCCTAGCGTTTTTTGCAATTTTCCTATTTGTATTGAAACGATCTGGAAAATTAAGGGTAAATGTGCCTGACCGCATTATAAATTATATAGCGCAAGTAATGCTGGGCTTTACTATCTTGTGGACGTATTTGTATTTCACCCAATATCTAATCATGTGGTATGGGCGCTTACCTGAAGAAATCGTACGTTTTCGTAATATGATGGACAATGATTTAAGCGGAATTTGGTGGACATTCTTGGCAATGAAATTTGTTATACCATTCTGCTCATTGATTTTTGCACGAGTGCGTAACACACCAGCATTAGTGGTTGCTGTCGCGACGAGTGTTGTCATCGGTACTTGGTTGGAACGCTATACCTGGATATCTGGGTCGGTTTCTCCAGAGCACTACCATACACCGATGACATCTGGATTTGATATTCTTGTTACAATTTTAGTAGCCGGCGCCGCTTTTATGACGATCCGTTGGTCACTCAATCGATTTGGTTTGGTTAAACCGAGCTAGAATTCTGTATTTATGGTATGATTCGGGGCAAATGGTTTTCCATTTGCCCTTTTTTATTTATGGCCACCACGGATCAGTAATTGCTAGTCAACTATATCGTTGTGTGCCCCCTAGGTTTGTGCAAATTCAGGTGTTAGGAGAAGCAAAATATGGCTGTTATTACCAATAAGCGCTCGGTAATGACCTTATATTCTGGTGCAAATGACTGTTATAGTCACCGTGCTCGCTTGGTTTTAGCTGAAAAAAGCGTCACATTTGAGGTTTTTGAAGTAGAGCCCGGGCAGCTTCCAGAAGATTTAATCGATTTAAACCCTTATAACACTGTGCCAACCTTGGTGGACCGTGATTTGGTGCTATATGATTCTCGGGTGATTATGGAATACTTAGATGAGCGTTTTCCGCATCCGCCATTAATGCCTGTTGATCCAGTCTCTAGAGCAAGATCACGCTTAATGTTGCATCGCATTGATTCTGATTGGTATACCTTGCTTGCCGATATATCTTCAGGCGATTCAGCTAGAGAAGAAAAAGCACGCTCGGAATTCAAGGCTAGCCTGACATCAGTGGTTCCAATATTTGAAGCCATGCCATATTTCATGAGCGAAGATTTTTCCTTAATTGATTGTTGTGTGGCTCCCCTTATGTGGCGTTTGAATTCTTGGGGTATCGACATGTCGAGTCAACCGACAGCCATTCAAGAATACGCAGCTAGATTGTTTGAGCGTCCATCATTTCAATCCAGCATGACAGAAACCGAGAAAACACTAAATACTTAATGAGCATGGACACAACCGGTTCAGCAATGACCTCAAGTCGTCCCTATTTATTACGTGCATTGGAGCAGTGGATTGTCGACAATGACATGACGCCGTTTGTGGTGGTTGACGCTCAAGCGGAAAATGTCGATGTGCCGCGTGAATATGTTGAAGCGGGAAAAATTGTTTTAAATATCGCTCCAACTGCTGTTGCAAATTTGAATATCGATAATGAATATTTATCGTTTTCTGCGCGTTTTAGCGGTAAATCTCGTGAAATCTGGGTGCCAATTGATGCGGTAATGGCCATTTATTCTCGTGAAAATGGCCAAGGCATGGTGTTTGCTGAAGAACCTTCGACACCATCACCCGATCCGGATAACTCGCCGACGAATAAAAAACCTGATCGCCCTGAACTAAAACTCGTTAAATAAAAATATTTCAAATTAAGTTTTTCTGTACTAGTTGAAGCAAACTGGGTGCGGTCTTGACTAAGTCCAACGCTTGTTGTTTGCGAGCATTTTTTTCAAGTTCCGACATCTGTTTTACTCGATTAAAAAATTGAACGAAATTTCCGTGGCTTTGTTCAAACAACGCGTAGAAAGCGGGAATTAATTCCAAATAAGTCATATTAGAGCTTAGTCGAGCATTGTTAATTTCACGTGCAAACCATTGGTCATAACCACTGTAATTATTCCATCGGCTGGTTTTAACTTGTTGGTGTTGTATGCGTAGGGCTGTGAAAATTTTCTGTTTTTGTTTTCGTTTTTCTTCATCGGCTAAGGTTTGATTGTAAAGTGTGTTGAGTTGCTCGCGGGTATCAAGCAATAACTGACGAAAATCTTGTTGTCTGGATAGATATGCATAATAGTTTTCTAGTTGCTGTGGATTATTTTGTTGCAACCATTTAATCACTCCAATCCGCTGTACGGCAGATGCGAATGCTTCATTAAACGCAGCGTCTCCCGGAAAATACAGAACTTGATGACTGAGTTCGTGAAAAATTAGTCCGACTAAACTGGTTTCCGACCAATGCATCATGGTATTAAGCAGTGGATCATTGAACCAACCGAGCGTGGAATATGCGGCCACACCTTCGACTGTGGTATCAAAGCCCTGTTGTTTAAGTTCGTTAGCCTTCTCTCTGGCGTCATTTTGCGCATAATAGCCACGATAGGAAACACAACCCACTATAAAATAACACCAACGATGCGGATCAATGGAAAATTCCTCGGCAGCATAAACATTCCAAACTACATATTCACGTTTTAAGTCAGCATATTTTAAATAACTTTTGTTATCTGGTAGGGCCAGTTGTTCTACCGCAAAACGTCGCGCCAGTTTGGCGGTTTGAAGTTTTTCCACCAGTTGTACTGAAGTGGCTGGGTGATTAATGACATCATCAATTGCTTCCTGCGCCCACCATAGTTTTAAATGACCACTGATGGATTGTTGATAATAGCCTATCATGGAGCATGCGTTTAAATTGAGCAAAAGCACAATCCCAAATAAAAACAATCTGAATTTCATAGGCTTATACTGACCTCTAGGGTATGCTGTGTTAGTCTATAGTAGCAAGCAAATGAGGTACCTGTATAACATGGAAATCTACCTAGTTGGTGGCGCCGTACGAGATGAGCTACTCGGTTTAAGTGTTCAAGAACGTGATTGGCTGGTTGTCGGCGCAAGTCCGGAACAAATGCTCGAACTGGGGTATAAACCTGTCGGTAAGGATTTTCCGGTGTTTATCCATGCAAAAACCGGCGATGAATATGCACTTGCACGAACAGAACGTAAAAGCGGTCATGGTTATACTGGTTTCGAATTCAATACCGATTTAAGTGTCACGCTTGAACAGGATTTATCGCGACGGGATTTAACAATAAACGCCATTGCAAAAAAAGATGAGCAGTTGTTTGATCCTTATGGTGGCGTCAAAGATTTAGAAAACAGAATTTTGCGTCATGTTTCGCATGCATTTGTTGAAGATCCATTACGCGTATTACGTGTAGCACGTTTTGCAGCGCGTTTTTCCACTTTGGGATTTAAAATTGCGTCGGAGACCCGTGCGTTAATGGCTGCGGTAGTCGATTCGGGAGAGCTCGAACATTTAACACCCGAGCGAATTTGGATGGAAATTCAAAAAGCGCTTACTGCACAAACACCGTCAGTGTTTTTTATTGAATTACGTCAAATCAACGCGTTGAATGTTATTGTACCTGAGATTGACGCATTATTTGGGGTTCCGCAAACAGCGATACATCATCCTGAAATTGACACCGGTTTGCATACAATGATGGTGGTCGATGCAGCGAGCAAATTAACCGAAGACATAGAGGCCCGGTTTGCAGCATTGCTTCACGATTTGGGTAAAGCGGATACCCCAGAAAGCGAATGGCCACGCCATATTAAACATGAGCAAGCTTCGGTCATACGGGTTAGGCAACTGTGTCAGCGTTTGCGTATACCTAATCGTTTAAAAGATACTGCAATGTTAGTGGCCCGTTATCATACCCACTGCCACAAAGCGTTTGAGTTGCGACCGGACACGTTGCTCAATCTTTTAGAAAAACTTGATGTTTTCCGGCAGAAAAGTCGATTGGAATCATTTCTATTGGCTTGTGAAGCAGATGCTCGTGGGCGAACCGGTTTTGAAAATTGCGATTACCCGCAAGCAGATTTTTTGCGTCGATTAGCAGAAGCTTGTAAGCAAGTTAGTAGTGTGCCGTTGCAGCAACAAGGTTTAGAAGGGAAAGCAATTGGTGCAGCATTAAAACGTGAACGCCTGCAAACGATTAGCCGTATCAAACACGAGCTATTAGCGAGTTAAACGAAAATTATATATAAAACTCCACCGAGTAATAAACGATAGATGACAAATGGAAACATGCCTATGCGTTCGAGTATTTTGAAAAATGCTGTGATGCAGAGGTAAGCGACAATACCTGAGATCAATGCACCAATAATCATGGAGTTCCAGTCAACTGCTTGTGTTTGTTCAATCAAATCTTTACTTTTTAATAATCCTGCACCGAGTATTGTAGGAATAGACATTAAAAAGGAAAAACGTGCAGCGTGTTCTCGGGTTAAGCCCAGCATTAAACCCATGGTCATAGTGGCACCTGAGCGGGAAGTGCCGGGAATGATGGAAATGGCTTGGGCTACTCCGATGAGTAAGGCGTCAAACCATGTTAGACTACTGGTGTGGCGAACGCGTCGTCCAAAAAAATCGGCATACCACAATAACAAACCAAAACCGACCGTGGTGGCGATTATTGTAACAGGTGAGCGAAAGGTTGTTTCGATTTCATTTTTAAACATTAAACCGAAAATCACTGCGGGTATGGTTGCGATGATAACCATCCAGGCAAGTTGACTCTCGCCAACCTGCTTAAAACGTGTAACTGATTTTACCCAGTCGATACTCATACGAAAGATTTCGGCACGAAAATACCACATGACTGCACTCAAAGTCCCGACGTGCACAGCGACATCAAATGCCAATCCTTGATCTGGCCACGCAAATATTTTGGGGACAAGTATTAAATGTGCAGAGCTTGAGATTGGCAGAAATTCAGTGATTCCCTGTAGCACTGCCAGTACTATAATTTGGCTTAAATCCATGCGGCTATTACCCTATTGGAGTTGGGCCTTAGTGTAGTGGCTTTGCTTAATTTTTACAATCTAAAGAATGGCTTAGTGGAATGCCTTTGAGAGTATATTAACCGTCATTTTACGCCAGCGTTCCATGCTAACTAATTCGACTCGACCATCGCTGTATTCGATTATAATGCCACGGGTACCTCGGCCAATCACCATAAATGCTTCTCCCTGGGAGTTGGTGTAATAAGCATCAATATTGGGTAGCGGTTGAAGTTCCATTTCGCGAGTCTCCAAGTTAATGTTATAAATTATTAGAAATTTAAGCCTGTTGTCTAATTGCATTCGTTTATCGACGACAGAAGCATTATTTATGTAAGCGTATCACTAAATTGTGATATTGGGCTTTTGAATTTAAGGAAAACGAGATGAAGGCGGCTGAATTATTTATTAAGGCACTGGAAAATGAAGGTGTTCAGTATATTTTTGGAATTCCGGGTGAAGAAAATTTAGACGTAATGGATGCACTATTGGAATCACCCATCAAGTTTATCATTACTCGCCATGAGCAAGGTGCTGCTTTTATGGCCGATGTTTATGCACGCTTAACTGGGCAGCCAGGAGTTTGTTTAGCCACTTTAGGGCCTGGTGCAACAAATCTAGTGACAGGTGTTGCTGATGCGAACATGGACCATGCTCCGCTTATTGCTATTGCAGGACAAGCCGATACTCAACGTTTGCACAAAGAGTCACATCAGGTACTTAATTTGGACGCCATTTTTAGCCATATCACCAAATATTCTTCACGAATATTGTCTCCAGAAGTGATTACAGAAGTGGTTCGCAAAGCTTTTAAAGTGGCCATGGCAGAAAAAAAAGGGGCATGTTTTATCGAGTTCCCCGAAAACATTGCCAAAATGGAAATCGATGATCAACCTTTGCCGGTGAAACACAGTATTTTAGCTGAGCCTGATAGTCTACGGGTGCGCCAGATTGCTGAAGTTATTTCTAACGCCAAGCAACCCATTATTCTGGCAGGCAACGGTGTGATTCGTTCCAATGCTTGTCAGCAGTTGGCAGAATTTGCTGAAAAATTGAATATTCCTGTGGCGAACACGTTTATGGCAAAAGGAGTCATACCATTTCGACATCCTATGGCCTTAGGCAGCGTAGGTCTACAAGCTAAGGATTATGCAAATGTGGGCTTTGATCATGCGGATGTAATTATTTGTATTGGCTACGATTTGGTCGAATATCATCCCAAGCTGTGGCATCCAACCAAAGACCGAACGGTTATTCATATCGACACTGTTTCTGCAGAAGTGGATGCTTACTATCCGGTTGTGCTCGGAGTTACGGGGGATATTCGTCATAGTCTTTCAAGAATTTCCGAGCTTAGCAAAGCTCACGAAGGTTATCGCATGGGCGCTTTGCGTAAAGCTTTGGTTGAAGAGATGAATCAACATAAAGATGATATGTCCTATCCAGTAAAACCTCAAAAGCTAATCTGGGATTTACGTACAGCACTAGCCAGTGATGATTTGGTTATTTGTGATGTCGGTGCGCACAAAATGTGGATGTCGCGTATGTACCGTTGTGATCAGCCTAATACCTGCATTATTTCAAATGGTTTTGCTAGCATGGGTATTGCGTTACCAGGCGCGATCGCTGCAAAGCTCGCCTATCCAGAAAAAAATGTGGTCGCTGTATGTGGCGATGCTGGATTCTTGATGAATGTGCAGGAAATCGAGGTCGCGGTACGCCTTAATTTACCCATAGTCATTCTAGTATGGAATGACGGTGGTTATGGTTTGATCGAATGGAAGCAGTTACAGCAATTTGGCCGTTCTTCACATGTGCATTTTACGAATCCTGATCTTATAAAACTCGCAGAGTCTTTTGGAGCTGTAGGCTATCGCATTGAAAAAACGGAAGATTTGTACTCTACGATCAACGCTGCGCTAGCCGATAACAAGGTAAGTATCATCGATTGTCCAGTTGACTATAGTGAAAATCTCAAATTAACTGAACAACTTGGTGAAATGGTATGTCCTATTTAGCAGTTTTTGTCGTTTTAAAGCTTCAATTAATGAACTAGGACTATTCTAAGATCTGGGGCTGAGGAAATATTATAGATGTCTGATAAATTATTGTTTTCACATAATAATTCGTTTACTCCTGGAAACCGAATCAAGTTACTTTCGTATAATGTGCAGGTCGGTATGGGAACCAGTCGTCCGCACCATTATGTAACCAAAAGTTGGAAGCATGTCTTACCACATGCGGCACATTTCAATAATCTCGATCAAATAGCTGAATTAGTAAAAGGCTACGATATCGTCGGTTTGCAAGAGGTTGACGCGGGGAGTATACGTAGTTCATATGTTAACCAAACGGCATATCTGGCGGAAAAGGCAGAATTTGCATTTTGGCAGCATCAAACCAATCGTAATCTTGGACATTTCGCCAAACATTCGAACGGTTTACTTTGCCAATATCCTTTGCAGCATATAGAGCAACATAAATTACCAGGTCGTTTGCCAGGCCGAGGGGCAATGATTGCGTTTTTTGGTGCCCCGGAGAATCCTTTAGTGGTTGTGCTTCTTCACTTGGCTCTAGGCAAAAAAGCGCGTCAACAACAATTGCTTTATATCAGCAATATCGTTAGCGCATATGAGCATGTGGTTTTAATGGGGGATCTAAACTGTCAGCCCGAAAGTGAGGAAATGCTTTCTTTGCTCCAGTCTACAGACCTGAGAGCACCGGTTGCCGATTTATTGACTTTCCCTAGCTGGAAGCCCAGCCGAATGCTAGATCATATACTTGTTTCACCCTCACTTCGTGTGCACGATGTTTCCGTTGTTGATGTCGCGATTTCTGATCACTTGCCCATAAGTATGGATGTGACAATTCCTGGAGCCGTTGGTCTCGCCGCTTAATCAATAGCTTAGTTTTATAGTGCTTCCATTCATCGGCGTCGTCGTTTCTGCTAATCGCTATTTTCCCAGTCGTGGCTTGGTATTTGCCTTTAGTTGCTCAATAATTATTAATGACAAGATTATGAGCGATCAACGAAAAAAAACGGAAATCGATCATTGGCGTGCCAAGCTTGAAGATGCTGAGCGAGATATCGAAGAAAGCCAAGCCGCACAAGATGTGTTAATAAACGTGATTGTTAAACTTTCACGTCTAATTCATTCTGGCAGTAAATCGCTTGATGACGCCATACTAGGGTTAAGGCAAATAGTTGCGACCACCCCTGATAAATTATTGTTAGAAGCCTCTCTATCCAAGTTAACCGATATCGTTGTACGTCAAGGTACCATTAAACCCCCATCAGAATATATTGCCGGTGCTGAAATTCGCGAGCTATTAACACAGTTGCAGTTACCCTTACCATTTAGCAAATCTATTCATAGTTTCCTTAGTCGTCTGGAGACCGTTGAAAGTGAAGATGATTATGATGAATTGGTTACGGATATCGCGAATTTTTGGAAATCAAATATTGATGATGTTAAAGCGGGCGAAAGTAGCGAGCGCAACAAAAACCAATTATGCGCTTTATTGGTTTCTGAACTGCTCTATCAGTTACTCGAAAAGATTGATTTACCGATTGAATTGCATGATCGATTACATAATTTAAAGCAAGGCATGGAAGAAGGAGTCAATCTTAATGAATGGCAAACAACGCTTGAGCAAGTTACTGAAATCAGTATGTTGTTATCAGATAAAATTAATAGCGAACGACGAGAGTCTGAAGAATTCCTAAACCAAACGACTAAGCGATTAAGTGAGCTTGAGCTTTATCTTAAAACACATGCTAATCACCGAGATCAATCCAAAGCAGAAACGGATGATCTTAACAATAATGTTCTACAGGAACTGGGTAATATTAAAACAGGTGTTAATGGTGCTTCAACGCTGGATGATATTCGTGTAGTTATTGAAAACCGATTAGGCAAACTAGAAAAATATATGTCTTTTTTTCGGGACTCAGAAATTGAGAGGCATAAATATTCGGAAGGTCAGGTAAAAGCCTTATTACATATGCTGACCGAAATGGAACGAGAGTCTAATCGTTTGCGTGCGAAGATCGCGCAAGAGCGCCAGCAAGCCTTTGTTGACGGTCTAACCGGTATTGCTAACCGCAGTGGTTACCAAGAACGAATCAATCAAGAAATTGCGCGCTGGAAACGTTTTAATGCCCCGTTGAGTATTGTGGTATGGGATATCGATCATTTTAAAAAAATTAATGATAACTATGGCCATTTAGCTGGTGATAATGCTTTAAAGTCAATCGCGAAAATAATGCGCAAAAAAACCCGTGAAACGGATTTCATTGCCCGTTTTGGTGGTGAAGAATTTATCCTGGTGATGCCAGGTGCTGATGCTAAGTCTGGCGCAATGGTCGCTGAAAAATTACGCAAGGCGGTTGCTGCGGCAGCGTTCCATTTTCATGATCAACCTGTGCAAATTACGGTTTCTGGCGGCCTAGCGGAGTTTGTAAATGGAGATTCGGCGGATTCCGTATTTAAACGAGCAGATCAAGCGCTTTACGCGGCCAAAAATGCAGGTCGCAACCAAATAAAAATCTCTACAAAATCATAAGCAAGATTTGGTTGGTTCTCTTATGTGTAAATAAGCGTAAATTTTAGTTTAAATTTTTAATCTCCCTGCATATACTTAATAAAAAGGTCAACAAATGACTAAAATAATCAAATACGTGGGAGAGTACTATGGGGACGAATGCTCAGCTTGGGCATGCAATGGATATGCGTGTCATCGAAGAAAATCCAAATTTACGCACTAACACACTTTATGTACACCAGACGCCGCAACGACGGTTCGCGATTTATCATCATTCAGTTCACGGCAAAATGCTTTATTTTGATGAGTATTGTCATTCAGCGGAGGATGATGAATATATTTATCATGAATCGATAATTCATCCTGCCTTATTAGCGCATCCGCATCCACAGCGAGTGTTATTACTCGGTGGAGGCCATGGCGCAGGCTTACGCGAAATTCTAAAGCACCCTGATATAGAAAAAGTCATTGTGCTTGACCAAGATGGGGATTTTATTGATGCTTGTGAACGTTTTCTTCCCGAATGGCATCAGGGTGTTTTTGATGACCCGAGAGTAGAGTTTGTCATTGGTGATATGTCAGCATTCTTTCATCAATTCTCCATGCCATTTGACATTGTGGTCTACGATCAAATTGAGTTGCTATCTTCCATGAGTGTTGAATCTTTTAGTAAACTGTTGCAAAAAATAAAAATTCGCATGCATCCTGGTGGAAGTTTTGTCATGAAAAGTTTTCCTTTCTCAGTAAGCGATAATGAGCGCCACTTGAATTTATTGAGCTTAGTGAAAGCCCACTTCAAGTTTATTGATACCGGGCGTGTATTTGTGCCGTCGTCGACAAATATTAAAACTTGTATTTGTGCAAGCGATGCTTGTCATGTTGCCAAATTGCCCAAAGAAATTGTTAATCGCAGACTTGATCGAAGAAATATAGAATCAAAGCTAAAATTTTATGATGGTGACGCGCATAATCATGTATTCGCCTTGAGTAAAGATTTGCGAAAATTGCTGGTATGAAGTCTACTTCTGAAACATAAAGCGGGCTAACAAGCCAGCCTGTTCTGTGGGGAGGCTGATAATGTGTTGGTAGAGCGCAATAATCATCCCGCAAGCTTGTTTTTTGTCGATGCCTTGTTGGGTAGGGTCGGCAAGTAAAAGTGCTTTATCGGCATAACGATTCGCCAATAACTCATAGGCTTGTTCGAGTAGTATGCTTGCGCGCTTCTGATCAAGTTTGTTTTCAAGTAGATTGGCATTGCGTATGATTTGCAATGAAATCATATGTTCATCTTGCTTAAGTTTTGAAAATTCATGATTGTCGCTACTGTATTTTCCATATTGTTCTGGGAAAACTAATTGATAACAGGCGTCGCCACTTATATTTAGTGTGTGCTGCATCTGTTTAACAAGATTGCCAAGAAATTTAACGATACTTATGTTGTCGCTGAATATGGCAATATCCATGATCAAACTGCTGCGGTTTTGCTTAAGCTGGTGAATGATAAGATCAGGATCTTGGCCTTTAGCAATGGCTTGAGAAATTGACTGTTTGATGTTCTCCGAGATAAGTTTTTGGTGTTGATCTATGCTTGAAAATATTTCGTCGGACATAATTTGTTGATAAACATGATTTGCTAGCTCGTGAGAGTCATTGGAATAATTAAATGTTTCCAGCTTGAAAAATGCTAGAACAAACAGAGCAATAATGATGCTGATGGGTATTAGGAATACTATTTTTCTATCAAACATATGTTTAGGATTAGAGGATTAATAAATCATTTTACGGGTCATGCCACCATCAATAATATAATTCGCACCGGTAATGAATTGAGCTTTATTGGATGCTAAGAAATCGACTAAATAACAAATATCTTGAGTGGTGCCAACTCGTCCGCTGGGATGGAGCGCATGATCATCTGCATTGATTGGGTGAGTAGTCTCAGTACCGGACTTTTTAAATTCACTCACGTCTATCCAGCCTGGACTAATGCAATTAACGCGGATATCAGGCGCAAGGCTAATTGCGAGTGAGTGAGTTAATGAAATCAATCCTCCTTTTGATGCAGAATAGGCTTCTGTGTTTGCCTCTGACATAAGTGCACGAGTGGAGGCAATATTTATTATGCTGCCACCGTTTTGTTTTAGAAAAGGCGCTGCATATTTGCTGCATAAAAAAGGGCCGGTGAGATTGCTAGCAATTACGGTAGACCATTCGACCAGTGTTAATTCGCTAATAGGTTTTTGTCGATTAACAGCTGCGCAATTGATAAGTGTAGTAAGACCACCAAAGCGTTCTATGCTATTTTGAATCATGTGTTGTACTTGATTTTCATTGGCAACATTACATGGTGCCCAAAGAAACTGCGCCTCATTCTTAAATTGTAACAGCAATTCAGCGCCTGCGGTTTCATCAATGTCGGCACAAACGACACTATAGCCCTTGGATATGAAAAAACCGCATAGCGCACGTCCGATGCCTTGGGCGCCGCCGGTGATTAAGATCGTTGGAATGGATTCGCTCATATAGTCTTGCAGTTGCTTATTTCACAGGCTTGCTCACAACTTTCGAGCACAAACAGAATATTGGTATCATAAAACCAACGTTAAGTATGGACAAATATGCAGCGTATTGCAAAGACTTTGCGCCCGCTTAGTCATCCTTAAATGAAACAAGGGTTTACTTAGTGACCTAAAAGAATAGCGTAGCGTGTTTGCCAATGCCTATCCAAAAACACGCCGAAGTAAGTCTGTTGTTCTGGCGACCGGATCTTTTCGAATACGACCCTCTTCTTCAGCAATTTTTAGGAATAAACCGTCCATCGTTTTTTGGGTAATATACTCGTCTAGTTCAGGTAAGTTATTGGTTAGGGATGGAGCAACAAAACGCAAACGATTTCGAATTTTTTTATAAACTTTGGTAACGCCGACAGTTTTTGTGGCGTCGGTCACGATAGGTTTGATTGTGCCGTGTAAACGCGAGCCTTCGGTTCGTTCAAAATATCTTGTGGCAGCATCATCGGAGCCAGCAAGAATTGTTAAAGCGTCGATTATTGTCATTTTTTTTATGGCATCGACAAAAATATTTAAAGTGGTTTTGACTGCAAGCTCGGCGGCGCGATTCATAGTTTGAATGAATTCATCCGCCAGTTTATTTTGCCCAATCTTACGAAGGGTTTGGTCAACTTTAAGTAGTTCCGGAGGCATTAGAATTTTAACGCTTGGATCTTTGTAAAAACCGTCGGTCTTTCCAAGAGTGGTGACGGCTTTGTCAGAACCGTTCTCTAAAGCCTGCTTTAATCCTTGTGCGACTTCTTTTTGGTTGGGTTTATCAGATTTTTGTTCTTCGACTATTTGAGCTGCTTCTTTCAATTTGTCGCGCCAATCCGCCTGAATAGCGCATGAATATGCGATGCAAATAGGCAAGATGCAGAGCATGAGAAAAGTTTTTAACATGAGTTCGTCCCTTATTATTTTCTATAAGCATACGTGCTTCATCTGTATATCGCAATCTTAAGTGGACTTTCCGATCTGAAAGCTCTGATCTAATTGGCGATCGATCTCGCTCATGGAAACAACAATTTCTTTGCCATCTTCAAATGCAGTAACCATGCGTTGCCGACAAAGATCGATTATGTGGCGAATGTTATTCTCCTGTTCATCACTCAAGCCCAAGCTAATGAAAGCGTTTTCTATGTCATCCATCATGGTTTCAATAGCCTCTATATTACGTTCTTGAAGTGTTTCTGTAGCCCCTCGGACTTTTTCAAGGCCAAGTTTGACTGTACTTACAATATTGTCTTTTTTGTTAGAGATAGCATATTTATTTAAAACGTCAACTCGTGACGCGAGTGCGTTGCACAACGCACCTAAAGTGTCTTTCAAAATGCCATAGCGTTCTTGATTGGTAATAGGCATGTTTTTTATTAAAAGAGAAAAGTCACTATAATTAATTATTGTGCGGGCTCCGAAATCGAGAAAGCGTTCTTTGTTGCGGGATAACTCAAGTAGATTGGATTCTAAAGGTGTTGCGGTACCGGTTGAGCTAAACGTTTGCAGGCCATCAGTCGTATCGAATTGTATTACACAGTTGAGCTGGAAGTTGTCAGTTACGCTGAATAATGTGTCTGATAAATATTCAAAGGTGTGAGTTTTTTGTATGGTATTATAAAAATCCAGTACTTGGCCCAAATCACCATAATATTTCATTATTTGTTCGGTTGTTTTGTGACTTTCTACTATTTGTTCATTTAAATCTTTTAAGTGTTTTTCTGAGTCTAAAAGGCTTTTAATCTTGTATTTTAGTACGTTTTCTTCGATGGGTTTTTCAATATAATCATCGGCGCCGGCTTCATAGCCGCGAATTTTTTCTTCTATGTCCGTTAATGCTGAAACAAAAACCAAAGGGATGTCTTTTAGATTCTCATTTGATTTGATGTCCTTGCAAAGGTCGTAACCATTAATGTCAGGCATATTAATATCGCATAAAATTAGACGAATCTCTTGGTCGCAGTCTAAAGTCGTAAGTGCACTGCTGCCATTGCTAGCAGGAATGCTTTGGTAGCCAAGTTTGCTGATTAACAGTTCGTGCATATTGAGTACGTCTTCGTCGTCTTCCACGATTAATATTTTTTCTTGCATGAGACCACCTTGTTTGCTGTTCATAGAGGTCGTCGTTTGCTGTTTAAATATTTAATCTTTTTTCACTGAGGAAAACGTCAAACATAGCTAATAAATAGCTTGCGCTAAAGGTGGGAGATTTCGATTGGCGCCCATGGCTTGCTGCATAAAATAATTTTTGACCCCTGGCAGTTGATTGCTAAGCTTCAAGCCGCTATTACGCAACAGGCTCAAAGATGGATTATTGTTACTAAAAAGCCATTTAAAAGCATCCATACTGCTCATCATAAGTAGATTGTCACCTTTGCGGGCGCGCTCATAACGCCGCAAAATATGTTGTGCACCAATATCTTTGTTCTGCTCTAAAGCTTGACTAATCACCTGAGTAAGGCTGGCAACGTCAAGAAAGCCAAGATTAACACCCTGCCCAGCCAATGGGTGAATGGTGTGCGCAGCATCGCCCACTAAAACCATTCGTTGAGCAATATAGCTTTGAGCATGTTGTCGTTGTAGAGGAAAAACACCGCGTGAACTAGTTTGATTGACCTCACCTAATGGTGATTCAGCGATAGCTGAATTGAGTTCTAGCAAAAACTGTTCATCACTCGCGTGCTTTAGTTGATTGGCTTGCTCGGGTGAGGTTGACCAAACAATAGAACAATAATTTTCCTGCAAAGGTAAAAAAGCCAGAGGGCCGGAGCTGAGAAAACGTTGCCAAGCGGTTTGTTGATGTGATTCTGATGTTTTAACCGTGCAAACTAGGGCGTGTTGATGATAAGACCACGCGGTGACCTCTATACTGGCTTGTTGGCGTAGTAGCGATTGGGCACCATCGGCGGCAATAATGAGTTTGCTAGTCAAATTTAAAGTGTTTTGATTGTATTGCAATAAAATTTCAACCTGATGATGATGAAAGTGTATTGTTTCAATTTGCGCGGGCGCGAAAATGTCAATCGTTTGTTGTTGTATAATTTGCCATAAACTACTGATAACAACATTGTTTTCAATAATATGACCCAAGCAAGGTTCACCAATATCAGCACAATCAAAATGAATATAACCACTACCGCTTGCATCCCAAACATGCATGTGTTCATAGGCATTGGCGCGTTTTTCCAAAATTAGCGGCCAGGCATTGAGACGCTTTAAGATGCGTTGTGAAGCTAGGGTAATCGCGCTGACGCGCATGTCAATTGTATCCTGCTGCCACTGGGTTTGAGCGCTTTTAATGTCAATAATCGCAACCGATAATCCTAATTGGGAAAGTGCGCACGCGCTTGCGGTGCCAACCATTCCTCCGCCAACAATAATAACATCATAGTCGTAACACTTGCTCACAAACGTAGTCCTCTGGCCAGACGTGGCAAATGACCTTTGACTCCCATGGCTTGCTGTGCCAAACGGGTTTTAGTGCCTGGAATTAAATTGGTAAGTCCAAGTGCTTTTGAGCGTGAATAAGATAAAGGTGAAAAATTATTGGAAAAAATATTTACCAGGCGATCGGTAAATTTAATAGTGCTTTGATGGTCGAGTTGCTGGTGTTGTTCGTATTTTTTTAGCACGCTTAAATCACCAATATCGAGTCCCTGATTGCTTGCGTCAATAATGATCTCTGCTAAGTATGCTGCGTCGCGGATTCCCAAATTAAAACCTTGGCCGGCGATTGGATGCAAGCTGTGGGCAGCATTACCAATTAACGCACCCCGTTGACAGACCAAGCGCTTGGCACGTATTAGTTTTAATGGGTAACAATGACGACGACCAAGGCGGGTGAATTTCCCAAGACGATAGCCCATGTCTGATTGAAGTCTATTGAGGAACTGTTCGTCGCCCAATTCGAGTGTTGATGCAGTATTCTCTCGTTTAACGGTGTATACCAATGAGCAGCGTTGTTGACGAATTGGCAGCAAGGCAACGGGACCATGCGAAGTAAAACGTTCAAACGCCATGCCGTGATGGGGTTCGCTGGTCTCGACCGTGCTTATTATTGCGTCCTGTTGGTAATCATGAGTTTCATGGGAGATTGCAAGCAATTGACGGGTCAAAGAGCTAGCGCCATCAGCAGCAATAACAAGTTTGCATTGCAGTGTGGGACTGTCTGCGTGGTTCAAATGAATATTAAGGATATCGTTTTTGTTCTCAATGCTAGCTAACTCTGCTGGACAGATTAAATGAATGTGTTTGCTGTTGTTAATATGTTTCATCAGGACGCGACCAAAATCTCTATTTTCTACCACATAGCCCAATGCCGGCACTTGTTGTTCGTCTGCATTCAAACGAGTAACGCCAAAATGTCCTTGATCTGAAATATGAATAGTGTTTATCGCAGTAAGATAATCTTGTAATTCGTCAGTGATGCCCATAGACCGTAGAATACGAAAACTACCGAAGGCGAGGGCAATGCAGCGTGCGTCAAAACTGGGTTGATGGTTATCTTGAAATGAAAATTTTTCAACAATTGCAATTTTTAAATTAGTACTGCGCAAGGCCGCCGCTAAACTGGCGCCAACCATGCCGCCGCCAATGATGACTAAATCATATTGTGGTATCTGTTTCATATCGCTTCAGCCATTAATGCTTCAATATCGCTAATTTCTTTTACGACGTCACTAGTGAGAATCTCGCAGGACGATTTGTTCACTAGTACGTCGTCTTCGATACGTATACCAATGCCACACCACTTTTTAGCAACACCTTTTGTGTTGGCGGCAATATAGATTCCTGGCTCGACAGTTAAAACCATGCCTGGCAGAAATTTACGCCATTGACCATTAACTTTATAAGCACCGACATCGTGCACATCCATGCCTAGCCAATGCCCGGTATTATGCATATAAAATTGTTTGTATTTTTCTTCTTTGATTAACTTGCGAATATTGCCCTTTAAAATGCCGAGCTTGACTAAGCCTTTGGTTAACACTTTGACTGCAGCATCATGAGGTAGATTCCATGGTTTCCCGGGTTTGATTTGATTGATTGCAGCTTGTTGCGCATCAAGCACAAGCTGATATAAGAGTTTTTGTTCATTTGAAAATTTTCCACTTACAGGAAATGTGCGCGTAATATCTGCTGCATAGTTGTCAAATTCGGCGCCTGCATCAATGAGTAATAAATCTTTCGCCTGAAGTTGCGAATTATTTTCCGTGTAATGCAAAATATTGGCATTGTCGCCACTGGCGACAATTGAGTTATAAGCGTGATGACAATTGTTTTTGCGAAAAACATGGTCGAAGCCCGCTTCAATTTGATATTCCCATTGGCCGGGTTTGCAGCTACGCATAGCCTCTTGATGTGCTTGCGCAGACACTTTCGCGGCAACACGCATGCGTTGAATTTCCCATGGAGATTTAATGAGACGCATATTATGAAGAAGGTTTTCATGTGAATGAATTTCAGTAGGCGCGTTTACACCACTGCGATATTTTTGTTTGACTTTTTTAATCCACGCTTGCACTTGTTGATCGAAATCTGGTTCCTCACCCATGGGGTAATAAATGCGTTGTTGATTCTCGAGCAATGTAGGCATTTGTAGGTTCATATCATCAAGCGAATATGCTTCATCAACACCATAAACACTGCGTGCTTCGGTCTGACCGACACGACGTCCTGTCCAAGTCTCCGCAAGTGTATTTTTTGGTAGGCTGAATAATACAGTATGGGGTGTTTTGTCCTTGCGTATGACAAGCACAGCATCGGCTTCGGCAAAGCCGCAGAGATAATAAAAATCACTAGCTGGTCGAAAACGATATTCTGCATCCCGATTGCGAATTTTCTCATGACCGGTGGCTATTATTAGCACTGATTTGGGTGGTAGTTGTTTAATGAGCGCACGTCGACGTCGTGCATATTCACGCAAATCCTTATGAGTATACATAATAAGGTCTAATGTAGGATTTGGCCTTCAGCAGAATGCAAATGACCGTTAAGTTCGTTATAAATAACCAATACGCCGATACGAATATATTCCACAATCTCATTATAAGCAGCTTCGTTTTCCTCGTCGTCATCACCTGCATCATACCCTGTTTTTGAGATATCTACCATATCTGCCAAAACCTCACCTGCCTCGTCAGGTAGTTTTTTGGGATCAGATAAATTGGATAAAGACATGCCAAACAAAAAACCCTGACACCATTCGCCGAGATCAAGTATGCGTTGGTCGAGTGAAGTGTCGTCGCTGGGTAGGAGTAATTTTAGAGCAAAATTGCCGTCAGTAATTTGTTCGAAGGTTTGATCATGTAAATCCATCAAGAGCTTATGGCTTTCTTTTACTAATACATCTCTTGGGTCACGATCACCAATAATTTGTGGAATCCAACTATTAATATCCCCGCGACCCGTAGCGCAAATCATTCCACATAACATACCATGGGCCTCCGCCGTATCTGCCTCCGCATTTGCTCGGCGTAAAGCGTCATCAACCTGGTTAAAACTAATTTTGGTGGATTTTTTCATAATTGAAAATAATGATCTCGGGTAGTAGCTAAAGGTAATGGTTTGGCGATATTTGCAAATGATGTTCCATGTTAAATTGCGAAGACGGATATCTGGCCTTATTACACATTTATCTCTGTCTAGGCTTGGGCGCATAATGCTAACATTACCCGATCATTAGGCCAAGTTAATTACGGAAATCGAAGAATAAAAAATAATTCGAATAAACAACGGGATTTGCGTTGACCTAGTGACGCCACGCAATTATATTTTGGCTCATGGGGGATAGAAAAACATCGATTTATGATGAAAAAGAGCGATTGCTGCAACTGGAGCAACGTATTGATGCGTTGATCAGTTTATGCGATCAATTACGGGCGGAAAACCAAGATTTGCGGCAACGTCAAGCGGAAATATTAGCAGAGCGCTCTGATTTGCTAAATCGCAATGAGGTTGCACGGGAGCGGGTTGAATCCATCATTTCTCGTTTGAAAGAAATGGAAACCGAGGCACAATAACAATGGAACCTATAGCAGTAACTGTGGAGATCCTGGGGAAGGACTATCGGGTAGCATGCTATGATCATGAAAAAGATGCACTAATTGCATCAGCAGCATACCTGAATGAAAAAATGCGTGATATTAAAAATAGCGGCAAAGTGGTCGGGGGTGAACGCGTTGCAGTGATGGCAGCATTAAATATTGCGCATGAATTGTTGCAAAATCGAGTTGAGTTTGAAAGTCGAGATCAAGACTTAAAACATCGATTGCAGGGATTGCAAGAAAAAATCGAAGGTGCGTTAGATCGCCAAGCTGTGATACAGTAAAACTTACTAAAGTAAGTCATGACAGCTGGCTAGAACTAAAGTTTTTAGCGCTTCATACGATTAGTTTCGGCGTTCTCTGTGATATTCGAGGAAGCTCCGGTACATTCTTGAGCCGATATTGTTACCCAGGGGGCTAAAATCTAGTGATGTGAGCATGTCCGCTCGACGGAAAGCCTAATTCATTAGTCGTTGCTCCCACTTGAACCTATGGGTTCAAGGAAAACGGAGTCCACGGTATTTGCGGAGAACGCCTTCTATCTAAGTTATGTCCTCAACGGTTTGCAAAAAAAATATTCGTCAATCCATACGTGCACAGCGTCGAGCTTTGAGTAACGCCGAGCAACAACTTGCTGCGCTAGCGGTGCGCGATCACCTAAATCATTGGTCTGAATTTCGTCGTTCAAAACGCTTGGCATTTTATTTGGCTAATGACGGGGAAGTGCAAACAGAAGCGGCTATTGATCTTGCATGGTCGCGAAAACAAAGTGTTTTCTTACCAGTGATTCAAAGTTTTCATTTTAATCGAATGCGTTTTTCAGGTTTTACTAAAAAAACAATATTATCTGCTAATCGGTTTGGTATTTTGGAACCAGTGCATAAAACCGTTGCTCTGCAAACTGTCATGTCTTTGCATATGGTTTTTATGCCGTTAGTGGCGTTTGATGCTAAGGGTGCACGCTTAGGCATGGGTGGCGGGTTTTATGATCGTAGTTTTGCTTTTCTCTTGAATCGGCAGTCTTGGCGACAACCAAAACTGATTGGGCTTGCACATGATTTTCAACAAGTACAACAATTGCAAATGGAAGCCTGGGATGTTCCCTTGCATGCGGTGGTAACTCCCGCAGGTATCACGCGTTTTTAGGGGGAATGATGAACTTTTGGTTATTCAAATCCGAGCCTGATGCGTTTAGCATTGATGATTTGAAACAAAAAAAAATAGAACATTGGGACGGTGTACGCAACTATCAGGCGCGAAACTATATGCGTGATGAAATGAAGCAAGGTGATCTTGGTTTTTTCTATCATTCAAGCTGTAAACAGCCAGGTATTGTTGGAATAATTAAAATTAAACGCGAAGCCTATGCTGACTTCACGTCCTGGGATCCTGAAGGCGACTATTATGATCCTAAAAGCTCCGTCGATAATCCCCGGTGGGTTATGGTGGATGTACAATTTGTTAAAAAATTCAAGCGTGTTATTTCTTTGGATGAATTAAAACAAAACCGAAAGCTCCAATATATGCAGCTATTAAAAAAAGGCAATCGTCTGTCTATCATGCCTGTACATGCTGAAGAGTGGGAAACTATTTTAGCATTGCTCTAGTTTTGATTATTTGTGCCGTTATTTTTGCATGATGGCCTATGATCACTTTAAGTATTTCAATTGATTGTGAATTCCTAATAGGTCATCTTGGCTTGATCACTGAGTAAGATGATTTTTTATGCGCAAGATTTTTTTGCTTCTTCTTGTATTTACACCGTTTTTGGTTCGTGCAGAGTTTCCTTTGTCACGGGCCACAATAGTAGAAGAAGCGTATTTGCGTGTGCAGGCCAGTGAGGTGCGTTCAGCTTTTGAATTGTTACTTAAATACGAGTTTCTTTTTAACGCCTATGCCAGTCAGGAATATGTTTTAGGGATTGCCGCACTCGATCTTGGTGATAAACAACGAGCACAGCAAATTATTGAGCAAGTGATTGCGCGCTATTTGTCATCTCAATTCAAAACACAGCTTGAAGACGCCATGCATGATAGCGAGGACATTATGCGAGCCAATCATTCGCTGCTAGAGAACTCCACTAAAACAAAATCAGAATCGATGCTGGCATTTGTTGACACGGATGACATTGCACCTGCCGTTGTCAAGCCAAGCTTGAAATCTAAAGTTTCTGCACTTGTCGCCAGTCGTTCTGGCGTGGATACCAATGCATACGCGGCAAATGAGAATAACCTGTTTCTATTAACCAGCTTAAATTCTGCGGGTACTAAAGATCTATCAATTTACTCCGACGGGTTAACTCGATTTAATTGGACAAGCGAAATACCGAAAGTGAAATTCTCACTTGATGCTTATTTGCAGCAGCGACGTCATTTTTATGCGGAATCCGTTTTTACGGGTTTAAGAGGTGCTGATGTTAATTTTTTTGTGGCTAAGGGACTGGCAACGCTAGATTTGCATATGGCTTATGACCAGCAGCGTTGGGACGGCGGTTTTAATGCTGATACTAGTGTTGCGCAGGTATCATGGTTGTTTCCACGAGCTAGTGTAATTGCATCAACAGCCATATTTAAATATGCGCGTTTTCGTGCAAAAGCCGCGTACGCAGAACGCAGTGTTAATCAATATCTGTCGGCGGTTAAACTTGATTATAAATCCACAGGTGTGAATGCTTTTCAAGCTGAATTAGGTGTGAATGCTGCTTATGCGCGAGCAGTGGAAACGGCTTCGCCGTTTAGTCATTATTATGCGGGTGGCTATTTGCAATTATTGCAACCAATGTTTGTAAAGATAAAAATGCAAATCTCCTTGAGGCTGGATTGGACACATACCTTGTTTACTAGTGGTTTCTGGGGATTTAATCGTCATGATGAATTGAAGTTATTGCGCACCTCTGTCGATGTTGAAGCGTTTAGAAATTGGCAAATTACCACAGGCTTTAGTTATAGTTTGAATCAATCCTCGGCGCAAGCTTATACCTATAACCGTCTCGATCTGTTTCTACAAGTGTCACGAAGTTTTTGATAAACTGCTGAGTCGTTATTCGTACACATTTTCACTGGAGCAATTTTCGTGACTCAACAATTACAGCAGATTTTGACATCTGTCACTCAGCAATCGATTCATATTAAGCAAGTACGTCCTGTTGCTGGTGGCAGTATAAATGAATCCTTGCATGTGGCTACGGATCAAGGTAATTTTTTTGTCAAGCTTAATCAAGTCGAATTACAAGATATGTTTGCAGCTGAGCACGAAGGATTATTAGCAATGGCGCAAACAAGCAGTATTCGTGTGCCCCAATCATTTGCTTATGGCGTGGAGCAGACGGATGCATATATTGTAATGGAATACATTGAGCTAGGATCAGCAAAGTCGAGTTCAGCAACACTATTAGGCGAACAACTAGCGGCTATGCATCAACACACACAGGCGCAGTTTGGCTGGTATCGGCATAATACGATCGGCTCCACGCCACAAATAAACACCTTGGAAAGCGATTGGGTGACTTTTTTTGCAGAACATCGACTGCTTTTTCAATTACAGTTAGCCGCACGCCATGGATTCTCCGGTGATTTACAACAACAGGGGGATCGTCTAGTCAATGGATTAAAATATTTCTTTACAGATTATCAACCGCAAGCATCTTTATTACATGGCGACTTGTGGTCAGGCAATTATGCTTATGATAAAAATGCACAACCTGTAATCTTTGATCCTGCCGTGTATTATGGTGATCGTGAAACTGATTTAGCGATGACCGAACTATTTGGTGGTTTCCCTGCTGATTTCTATGCAGCTTACAATCGAGCATGGCCACTCGACTCAGGTTATCAAGTGCGTAAACATCTTTATAAGCTTTATCACGTGCTGAATCATCTTAATCTTTTTGGCGGTGGTTACTTGAGCCAGGCGCAACAGCTACTGGATCGGTTGCTCAGTGAACTCAATTGATTTTTCTGTGAAACTGATAGGATAGGCTTCTTCAATTATTGGCGTGACGATCAGGTCTGACAAAATAACCGTTGCTAAACTGTAACTATGTGAACGACGTATGCGTAATAAAGAATAATAATTATCATAGATCAGAAAGGCTGGCCCGTCGCTTCCCTCGGGCGTGAAAATCGCGCCGAAATAATCACTATAGATTAACTCAGAGCCATCAAGCATGACCACGCCAAGTTCCTGCCAATGCCCAATATCCCATAATTGATTGATGCCGAATTGGGTTTTATCAGCATCTTTTGGTACGATCACCGCTCGTCCCCAGATTTGGCTTTCATTCCAGCCATTCAATATCACAAGTTTGGCCATGGCCGCCCATTGGTCTTCTGCTTCATTCCAAATATCGATTTTGCCATTTCCATTTTGATCGATTGCGACTTGAGCATATTGACTAGGTAATATGAGAGTGTTGCCTAATTGTCCTTGGCGATTACCCAATAATTGCTCAAGCGTGACTTGCTTGCTGTTAAGCAGTTGCAAAGCCGCTAATAGCTCGCGACGATGTTGTGGGCTTTTGGGTTTAAAGTAGGCCCAGGCTGTCAGTGTGGTAATCACTGGATAGTTGGTTTTATTTTTGCCGAAGTCGGAATTAATTGCACTCATGGCGAGAAGTAAGCGTGGTGCCACGCCAAATGCTATTGCCGTATTTTTTAATGCTTGGTTCTGATCATATTCTTGCCGTATGTCATTAATTCTGTCGAGAGTCAGTATGCGGTTTATATAGTCGCTTAAATTTTCCTTGCCGACACGGCGATTACTATTACTGGCAGGAATTTTAGGTGCTCGTTGTAAATCAGCGAAAACCTTATCGAGTAGTGCTGCGGAAATGTTCTCAGCGACAGCGTCTCGTTTTAAATTGTTAAGCCAAGTGGGAAATTCGAGGCGTGGCGCAGTTTTGGCCCAAGTGGATAGCGGCAGTATTGACCCGGTGAAAACTAATAGGCTTAGACAAATTGGCAAGTGGCGAAATAGTTGGGTAGACTTCATTTTGCGATCCGTTGCGAATGAGGGCGTGTATAGGTAGGTAAAATGCGATTTTAATGCCAGACCATTTGGCTGGAATAGCGCATTTTTAAGCTAAAATTCAGATCGCCCCAGTAACTTCAATCTTTGATACAAATAATAGCGTGAGCATGTGGGAGGGGAGTCCTATGAAAAATTTAGCGAATTTAGTCGTATGCAGTATTATGCTTGTTTTATCCGGTGCGGCTTATGCAGAGTCGCAAGTCAATGTTTTATTACAAGAATGGCGTTTGGTCACTGATGTCTCCACGGTTAAAGCAGGCCCGGTCACCCTGTCGATTCAGAATCGCGGTCGTGAGCCTCACGAATTTGTGCTCATGCGCACGGATCAGCCATATAACCGCTTACCCTTAAAATCTGCCGGTGGTATTGATGAGGATAAAGCGGGTAGCGTCATATCAGAAGTTGAAGATATTGGGCCGAAAGATAAACGTATTATGAAAGTGAATTTAGCCCCAGGCACTTATGCGTTAATTTGTAATATGGTCGAAATGGAGGAAGGTCAATTGGAGCAGCACTATTCCATGGGTATGCATGCTTCTTTAGTAGTAAAATAAATAAAAAATTGTGTAAGGGTTTTAAAAAGGCAGGTATTAATCCTGCCTTTTTTATTCTACAAATTACTCCACCATAAACGAAAACGTAATCCCCATTCTGTGCTATAACCCACTTCAGTGAAGCGAATTTGCCCCTCTTTATCAACAATAAAACTAGAGGGAAAGGCTTTAACACCATACTGTTTGGCTAAAATACCGGTTTCGTCTACAAGTACGGGTACACGTATTTTTCGCTCTGTCACCGCGTTTTTCACTGTTTGGTAGGAACCCGATTGGCTTGCTATTGCAATGACTGGGTAGTCATCTGAAATTCTATCAATTGAGTTTTGTTCCAAGCGACAGACACCACACCAAGTTGCCCAAAAGTGGACTAATGTGGCTTGGTCTAAATCATGAGGGATATTGATGGGGGTTTGATCCAAGTGTACACCTTGGATGCCAGGTGCTTGGCCATGAGGCGTGTCCCATTGATAATAGGTTTGGACCATATAATAAAAGATGAAAATAATTGCCAAATTGATAAGGATTTCTTTTGCTAATTTTCTGCGGGATTTTATCAATTTTTTAATTGTAAATTTTCTCATATGTCGCTTTTGCATTAGTCTTGAAATCTGTGCGTATTGAATAAAATCATCTAGTTACCTTTGTTCGCTGGTTGTGATTGAGTCAAACAAATCCATGAGAGTTTAACATGATTTTTTTATGTCGGCTTTGTAAGGCCATTTACTTAATAATCAAGGAAAAAGTGTCGATAGCCAAGTGCTCAAGACAAGTCTAAGTGACAGCTAGATAACAAGGATTGAACAATGATTAAAGTACTATCAGTAGATGATTCACGGGTGATTAGAGAATTAGTTGAAAGCGTATTAAAGAATGCAGGTTATGCGGTGACCAGCGCCGAAGATGGTTTGGCGGCATTGGAACTGGCACGAAAAGAAAAGTTTGATCTGGTTCTCGCGGATATTAATATGCCCCGTATGGATGGTATAGGAATGGTGAGCCGTCTACGTAAAATTGATGGCTATGAATTTATCCCAATGATCATGATTACCACCGAAAGTGGCGAAGATAAAAAATTAAAAGCAAAGAACTTAGGGGCCACTGGCTGGATGACAAAACCCTTTACGCCGGAGCGACTACTTGCAGCAGTTAAAAAATTGGTCGGTTAATGGAACAGATTGCCAAACCCGCCGGTGGCTCTTCATCAAGTATTCAATCTGATGCGTTTCGTCACATGGCAGAAATTCCGTCAAATGCGGTTGAATTTGACAAACTAAGTCTTGCATTTAAACAAACACTTCCTGGATTTATTGTCTCACTACTCAATGGCGGCTTGTTATGTATTGTCTTGTGGGAAGTGGTTGCACACGAGCCATTGTTGTTCTGGATGGGAGCACTGGGTTTGCTCTTCTTATTGCGTTTTTCAGTGGCTTATCGTTATAGCAAAAAAAGTGTAGATGAGTTACGTCAAGAATGTAAACAATGGAAAATTGTGTTTGTTATTTCTGCCGCTCTTGGTGGGATTGCTTGGGGTAGTATTGCCGTACTTGCTTTTCCTGAGGAAGCGGTTTACCAGACATTTGTGGCATTTGTTCTCGGCGGCATGTTGGCGGGCGCCTTAACCAGCTACTCCACCTATCCAATCGCATTCTATTTATATGCCTACTTTAGTTTAACACCATTCATTCTCAAATTGGCTTTTCTACAATCGTTTCTCTCCAGCATGATGGCAATCATGGCCACTTTATATTTGTTGGTGATTAGTTATATGTCCCGAGTCATGGCAAAGAATACAGAAGATGCAATTTTAATGGCTTATCGTGCTAATCGATTACATCAATCCTTGCAAGACGAACAAAAACAAAAAGAGCAAGCAAAAGCAGCGGCCAAAAAACATGAGCTACGCGCCAATATGTTTGTCGATGTTGCGTTTGAAGGTTTGTTTATTCATTGTAATGGCGTAATTAAAGATGCGAATTTGGCCATCTCTAATATGTTAGGCAAACCCATTGGTGAAATTATTGGCAGCCATGTGCTGGAATATGTGGCAGACGATAGAAAACAGGAAATTATAAAACGCCTGGCCACCCCAATTGCAAGCCCCTATGAAACAATTATTGTCGATGCTGAGGGCCAGCGTATTGAAGTGCAAGTATGCAGTAAAGACTATGGTGACTGGGATGGAATGTCTGCACGCGTGGTGGCCTTGCGGGACGTGAGTGAGCAGAAAGCAAATGAACGTATGATACGTGAAATGACAAATTATGACGCCTTAACAGGACTGCCCAATCGCAACTTATTAATGCAAAGCCTACAGCGAGCGGTTGCTCGTGCCAAACGCCAGAAGATGAGCCTAGCGGTTCTGTTTATTGATATTGATAACTTTAAAGTGGTGAATGAGTCGCTAGGTCATGAAAAAGGTGATTCAATTTTATGGCAATTTTCCGAGCGCTTAAAACTGGCCATGCGCGATGTGGATATGGCTGCGCGCTGGGGTGCTGATGAATTTTGTATTTTGATTGAGTTTATGAGTTCGCGTGCTGACGTTGAAAGTATCGCCAGGCGTATTCTGGCTGTTATGGAAATGCCCTTTCAAATTAATAAACAAGATTTGTATTTATCTGCAAGCATTGGTTTTGCATGTTATCCTGATGATGCAAACGACGTGGCGCAACTCGTTAGCAACGCAGATAAAGCAATGCATCAGGTGAAACTATCTGGGCGGAACAATTATGCAAGTTTCAATGAGTCGATTTCAGCAAAAGTGAATCGTCGGTTTGAGCTAGAACGCGAATTACATCGAGCGATTGAGAAGCACGGTTTTGAACTATATTATCAACCAAAAATTAATTTGAGCAATAATCAGTTGCTAGGAATGGAGGCCTTAATTCGTTGGAACCATCCGGTAAATGGTTTGATTTCTCCATTAGAATTTATTCCTTTGGCCGAAGAAACCGGTTTGATTTTGCCTATTGGTCAATGGGTGATTCAAGAAGCATGTCAGCAAGTGCGTTTATGGTTGGACAAAGGCTGGAGAGATTTTACGGTGGCCATAAACGTATCCTTACGCCAGCTAAACCAAGCAGATTTTATCGACAAGTTAGCAGAGACTATCGTGGCTCATCAAATCGAGCCGAACATGATTGAGCTGGAATTAACAGAGAGCGCATTAGCACGCGACATGGAATTTGCGGTGACCTTATTAAATAAATTGCGTTCAATTAATGTTAAATTGTCGATTGATGATTTTGGAACAGGATATTCTTCATTTGCTTATTTGAAACATTTTCCAGTGGACTATTTAAAAATAGATCGCAGTTTTGTTGCTACG
>Ga0224506_10000245_pt1 | contig 51550 bp, 50 predicted proteins | sample SF_Jan12_sed_USG_2_FD_169108 | JGI IMG/M metagenome (GOLD analysis project Ga0224506, IMG submission 169108) | Sediment microbial communities from San Francisco Bay, California, United States - SF_Jan12_sed_USGS_8_1 | ecosystem: Environmental > Aquatic > Marine > Sediment | place: USA... | reverse complement strand
ATGCGGCATTGCCGTAGGCGCCATCCGGTGTTAAATACTGAATCATTTTTTCGGCAACACGCGGATCAACCGGAGTGGTGGCGGCATAATCAAAGTAGATTGGTAAATTTAAATCAGACACTCTCAATACCCTTATATTTTCTGGCTTAACATTAACTAACACCCAAACTTAAGTTTGGCCGTAAAGTTTCTAATATTTCTCTGACAGCTTTTAAAAATCCCTCTACATCAGCCGATGTGTTTTCAATTCCAAGGCTGACACGGATTGCTGCCGAGCCGAGCCGGTCATTAATCCCCATTGCCTGTAAAACATGACTCGCTTCAATTTTGCTGCTGTGACAAGCCGAGCCGCTGGACACGGCAAAGCCTTTTTTGTCCAGCTGCATCAGCAATGTCTCGCCTTCAATGCCATCAATGGCAAACAGCGTAGTGTTTGGTAAACGTTTAACATTTTCGGCAAAAATGCATACCGACGGAATGTTATGCAGCCCCTCTTCCAGTTGTGATTGCATTTGCGTTAAACACTCAGTTCGCGAGTGCAATTCACTCTTTGCCAGTTCGGCAGCCTTGCCAAAACCAACAATGCCAGCGATGTTTTCTGTACCGCTGCGTAAATTCTTTTCCTGCCCGCCGCCGACAATGATGGCACCGATCTCAATATTTTTATCAATGATTAAAGCACCGACACCCCGCGGGCCGTATAACTTATGCGATGATAAGGTTAATAGCTGAACAGGTAATTGTTTTATATCAACTACAATTTTACCTGCCGCCTGTGACGCATCGCTGTGAAACCAGATATTACGATGCTGAGCCTCTTCTATTAACGGCCCCAGTTCTTGAATAACACCGGTTTCATTATTTGCCAGCATCACTGATACCAGCCGGGTATCTTCATGCAATGCCTTTTTGAAAGCCGCTGCAGTCACCAAACCCTGGCCTGTAACCTCAATCATGTCTAGCAAACCACCTTCTTTAGCATGCAATTGTGCCGCTTCGATTACCGATGGATGCTCTGTTTTGCTAACGGCCAGACGTGCATGTTTCCATTTTCTGCAGCTGCCTAATATCGCCAGATTGTTGGCCTCCGTACCGCCTGATGTAAAAACAACTTGCGAAGGCTCCGCATTAACCAGTGCAGCCACCTGGGCTCTGGCATCTTCAATGGCGTGGCGGCTCATGCGTCCATAGCGATGTACGCTGGATGGATTGCCGATGGTCTGGCTCAAATAAGGCAACATCTCAGCAAGCACCTCTTCGGGCATATTGCTAGTTGCATTATTATCCAGATATACCGGCATGTTATGCTCTGGCGGCCTTAATCAGGCCTGTCCTGCTAATTTGATCTCGAGATCAGCGTCCTGGCGACAGGCTGTTTCAACCGTTGTTTTTTGCTGCATCACATCAGCCAGTGAGATACCACCCAGAAAACCATGTATTTTGTCACTTAACTCATCCCATAGATCATGCGTTAAACAACGTGTTGAGCCCTGACAATATTCAGTGGGCGAACAGCCGTTTGCACGGTAGCTTTCATCGACAGCAATAATAATGTCTACAATTGAAACCTGTTCCGGCGCATGAGTGAGTTTATAGCCCCCACCAGGACCTCGCGTACTTGAAACAATATTCTTTTTACGCAATTTTGAAAATAACTGTTCTAAATAAGAAAGTGATATTATCTGGCGCTCTGAAATATCAGCAAGTGATACAGGGCCAGATTCTTGATGAAATGCCAGATCCAATACTGCGGTAACAGCATATCGACCCTTTGTCGTTAGTCGCATAATAAACCTCATCGATTCAGGCGCGTGAGTATCCTATACCTGAGTAATTTGGTCAACTACTAAGACATCAAATAAGTCAATTCATTACAAAAAACAGGTCTATTGTGCTTATTTGAGGCTTTCATCCTTTCTATTCGCCGTATCGTGCTGGTCTATCTCACATGAACCTAAATGCGGAAGCTTATCAATGTCGATCTCAGAACCCAGCTGTTTCAGCGATTTGCACATGCTTTCCATTTGTTTATCCATTAAATGGATATGATCGAGCATATTATTAATCGCGGTTGCTACCGGGTCAGGCATATCCTGAGTCGCACCATAAGCATCAAAACCGAGCTTTTCTGCGAATTTTTCACGCTGTTTCTGCTGTTCGGAAACTTTCGCCTTTTCTTCTTTTGTAATGATGGTTCTGCCCGGCACACCTACAACCGTGGCTTCTTCCGGCACGTCTTTAACCACAACCGCATTTGAGCCAATTCTTGCTGCCATGCCAACCGTGATCGGGCCCAGAACTTTAGCGCCCGCACCCACCACCACAAAATCATTCAAGGTCGGATGCCGTTTACCCTTGCTCCATGATGTGCCACCCAGAGTTACGCCATGATAGATTGTGCAATCATTGCCAATCTCAGCCGTTTCACCGATCACCACACCCATACCATGGTCAATAAAAAAGCGGCGGCCGATAGTGGCGCCGGGGTGTATTTCGATACCCGTTAACCATCTGGCGAGGTTTGATATGACACGTGCCAGCCATTTCAGTTTCATCTTCCAGAACAGGTGGCTGATTCGATGAATAATAATCGCATGGATGCCAGGGTAAGTGGTTAATACTTCAAAGACATTTCTCGCGGCAGGATCGCGTTCAAGCACACTTGAAACATCTTCTTTCATTGTTTTAATAAAGTTAATCACTTAATTATTCCATCATTTAACTTAAGTTGTTCAGTCATGTTCTAGAGTAACATTGTAACCGGTAAATTTGCGAATATTCAGAACACCGGTATCTAATATCAGGTACTGGCCTTTAATGCCTTTTAAAACGCCGGTAATTTCCGGGGTTTTATCAAAGTTAAATGACTTGATTTTTTCAGGGTATTCCAGCACAGGGTAGTTAATATCCACCAGATCCGATTCACTCAATGCGCTTAAAGCCTGTTCCCCATGTTGCTGTTGCAGCAGCTGGATTTCATCGGCACACGCTTGCATGAGTTCATCCCGGTATTTTACCAGATCAATCTCTTCAATCACGCCTTTAAGCATTTTACGCCAGTCAGTCCGGTCTGAAACATGTTTTTTAATGATCACTTCTAACAAACCTGACATCAGTCTGTCTTGCACTTCAAAAATGCTTAATGCCTGCACGGCTCCCTGATCCATCCATCGCGTTGGCACTTGCGTGCCTCTGGTGATGCCGACTTTAATACCGGAAGAGTTTGCCAGATAAACAAAATGTTTTTGCATGCAATGATCATCTGCCCAGGCACTGTCACGACAGGTACCTTCGGCATAATGACAGGTTTCAGGCTTCATAATGCACATATCACATTCAGGCAACGTTTTCATGCACATGTAACAGTGGCCCTGACTGTAACTTTTTTTTGTTTTAACGCCACAGCTGATACAGTTGATTTCGTTCTCGTAACGTAATGTTATCTTTTTGCCGATTAAATTATTCATATCAACATAATCTGTTGAAACGTTATCTTTTTGAACCAGTGGCAACCGGTAGTGAACCGTATCAGACAACTCTGTTGTCATTTTTCTTAACTTACCTTGCATCATAAAATACTACCTTTATAAATATTCTTTAATATATTTCTGTATTCGCCCGACAGCCTGCTGCAGTATATTTACCGGCTGAGTGTACGCAAAACGTAAATACTGATGCGCTTTATAATTACCGAAATCCTTACCCGGTGTTACCGCCACACCAGCTTTTTCTAATAATTCATTCGAGAACTGAAAGCTGTCGTCTGATAAGCCGGAACAATCCGCATAAATATAAAATGCGCCCTCTGGTTTGAGCAATATTTTAAAACCCAGTTTCTTCAAGGCCGGCAGCAAATAGTCCCTGCGCTGCTTAAACTCATCTCGCCGCGCATGAATGATATGCATCGAAGCGTCAGTAAACGCATCTAAAGCTGCGTATTGAGCCGGTGTCGATGGTGCTAAAAAAATATTCTGCGAAACCCTTTCTATTGCCTCGACTAACACTTCAGGCACAACCATCCAGCCCAGTCGCCAGCCTGTCATGCCAAAATATTTTGAGAAACTATTGATGACAATAACATCATCTGAAAGCGACAACGCCGTATGATTTTCAGCATCATAAACCAGCCCCTGATAGATCTCGTCGACGATAAGTAAAATATCGTGTTTTTTTGCAGCCTCGATTAAGTCCTGCATCGAAGCTTTATCAAGATGGCTGCCACTCGGGTTTGAGGGTGATGCAATCATTGCTGCCACGGTATTCTCGGACCAGTGCTGATCGATCAGTTGCGGCGTTAATTGGAATGAAGTGTCCGCATCGACAGCAATGCTGACAGCCTCAGCTTCAAACATTCTGACCATGTGCCGGTTACAGGGATAACCCGGGTCTGTCATCAGAACTTTATCATTGGGGTTCACCGATACAGCCAGTGCCAGCTGTAATGCACCTGACGCCCCTGGAGTGATGATTATGCGCTGCGGTTCCACCTCAAGATCAAATTCATGCTGATAGTACTCCGCTATCTTCACGCGCAAGGCGGGCAAACCCAGCGCCGGTGTGTAATGCGTTCTCTCGTCTGATAAAGATTGCCGGCCTGCCTTTATGATGGGTTGCGGTGTGGGAAAGTCAGGCTCGCCAATTTCCATGTGAATAATGGAATGCCCTTGTGATTCTAACTCACGAGCACGTGCTAACAAATCCATTACGAAAAAAGGCTGAATATCCTGCATACGGTCAGCCAGCTTCATTTAATTTTCACGCCTGTCTTTCACAATTGAGTAAATGATAATTTTACCATACCTTATATCAGCCATTTAGAATATTTTTTAACGCTGCGCCTGACTTTATAACAGCTATCTCTGGCACAAAACATCGAAACAATTTATCATTCAATGATGATTAAGTTTATTCTTCTTTTTGCCGCCGCCAGTTTTTATTTTTTCATCAATACCGCCATTGCCTTTCCAGAGCACCACCCGGTCCCTGGTGGCACCGTTGTTATTGAGTTGTCCAGTGCAGATACGCCTCAGCCCAGAGCTTTTTATAAAAAACAGAAAGTTGCGGTGCATAAATACGATGATGCCTGGTATGCAATGATCGGCATATCGCTAAATACCAAACCCGGGCGATACGAAGTCAACTACCAGTTTGACGACAAAAAACAATACCACCACAGCTTCGTCATCAAAAACAAAACCTATAAAGCGCAGTACCTGACCGTTAAAAACAAACGCAAGGTCAACCCCACAGCCGAAGACATGAAGCGCATTGTTAAAGAAAGACAAATTAAAAAAGCCGCCAAAAACACCTGGAGCGATCAGACGGTACATTCTGATTTTATCCGCCCTGTGGATGGACGCATCAGTAGCATATTTGGCTTGCGGCGATTTTTTAATCAACAGGCCCGAAGACCACACTCCGGTCTTGATATCGCCGCTCCACAAGGCACGCCCGTTAAAGCCATTGCCGATGCCAGGGTCATTGAAACCGGTGATTTTTTCTTTAGCGGCAATATGATCTACCTCGATCATGGCCAGGGTGTTATTTCCCTGTATGCCCATCTTTACAAAACCCATGTCAAACCCGGACAGCTGATTAAGCAGGGTGACATTATTGGCGAAGTCGGGGAAACGGGACGGGTTACCGGCCCACACCTGCACCTGAGCCTGTTACTGAACCGTACGGCTGTTGACCCTGATCATTGGCTACCAGCGGTAAAAGCGCAGTAAATCATATTTATTTTGCCTTTTATGCCACTTTTGACTCAATTAACTTGCGTATTCGTGTGATTTATCGATAATGGAGCCGCTAATTTTAATATGACTCAGGTACACAATGGCAAAAGAAGAAGCGATACAAATGGAAGGCACGGTTATAGAAACCCTGCCCAACACCACGTTTAAAGTAGAACTGGAAAACGGTCACGTTGTGAACGCACATATTTCTGGTCGTATGCGTAAAAATTATATCCGCATCATGACTGGTGACAAGGTTACAATTGAATTAACACCATATGATTTAACGAAAGGTCGTATCGTTTACCGCAGCAAATAAGGCCAGATAAAAGCGTTCCAGCAGAGCCTAAAAATTCCATAAAAAAAGCCAGTACTGAATGACTGGCTTTTTTTATGTTTAACAACAGGCTTATTTGCTTTAGCTTACGGCTGCTTCCTTTGTCGGCAATTCTAATTTCAAACCATCCGCGCCTGTGGTTATTTTCACCTCTCCGCCTTTATTTAATGAGCCAAACAAAAGCTCATCAGCCAATGGCGTGCGAATTTTATCCTGTATCAAACGGGCCATTGGCCGGGCACCCATTTTGGGATCATAACCATTTTCGGCCAGCCATTCTCTGGCCAGTTCATCGACAATTAGCGTAACTTTCTTCTGCTCCAGCTGGTGCTCCAGCTCAATAATGAACTTATCAACAACATTGGCTATATTGCGACGATCCAGCGCATTGAACTGCACGATCGCATCCAGCCTGTTTCTAAACTCAGGTGTAAAGCTGCGCTTGATTTCTTCCATCGCATCTGTTTCATGGGTTTGTTCCATAAAGCCCAGCGTACGGCGACTAATGAGCTGCGCACCTGCGTTACTGGTCATGATGATAATGGTATTTCTGAAATCAGTTTTACGGCCATTGCTATCGGTCAGCGTTCCGTGATCCATTATCTGTAATAACAAATTAAAGACTTCAGGATGGGCTTTTTCAATTTCATCCAATAAAAGAACGGAATGCGGGTTTTTATTAATCGCTTCTGTTAACAAGCCACCCTGATCAAAACCAACATAGCCCGGCGGAGCACCAATCAGTCTCGATACGGTATGGCGTTCCATATATTCAGACATGTCGAAACGAATCAGCTCAACACCCATTGTCTTCGCCAGTTGTTTGCTGACTTCGGTTTTACCAACCCCTGTAGGGCCAGCAAACAAAAATGAACCAATGGGTTTATCCGGACTACCTAAACCTGAACGCGACATCTTAATCGCCGAGGTCATGCGATCTATCGCCTCATCCTGACCAAACACCACCAGCTTGAGATTACGATCCAGTTTGAATAAGACATCCGTATCAGAGGCCGAAATGGTTTTCGGTGGAATACGGGCAATTTGGGCCACGATATGTTCGATATCCGTCACCGAGATTGACTTGGTTTTGCCAGCATCGGATTCTTTTGCTTTAACACGACGGCTTGCCCCGGCCTCATCGATAATATCAATGGCTTTATCTGGCAGAAAGCGGTCGGTAATGAAGCGATCCGACAATTCCGCCGCCGCTTTTAATGCATTAAGACTGTATTTGACGTCATGGTGTTCTTCAAAACGAGACTTTAAGCCTTTAAGAATATCAATAGTTTCAGGTACACTGGGCTCGTTCACATCGATCTTTTGGAAACGCCTTGCCAGCGCATGGTCTTTCTCGAAAATGCCACGGTATTCCTGATAGGTAGTAGACCCCAGACAACGCAGCTCACCATTAGCCAGCATGGGCTTGATCAGGTTTGACGCATCCATTACCCCGCCGGAAGCAGAGCCTGCACCAATAATTGTATGAATCTCGTCGATAAACAAAATAGCATGTTCGTCTTTTTTCAGTTGTTTCAATATGCCTTTCAAGCGTTTTTCAAAGTCACCACGGTACTTTGTACCTGCCACCAGCGCACCCAAATCAAGCGCATAGATCGTGCTCTCTGCGAGCACAGCAGGCACTTCTTTATCGACAATTTTTTTCGCCAGTCCTTCGGCAATCGCGGTTTTACCAACGCCGGACTCTCCAACAAATAACGGGTTATTTTTACGTCGCCGGCATAATATTTGCACTGTACGCTCAACTTCATGATCGCGACCAATTAAAGGGTCTATTTTGCCCTGCATCGCTTTGGTATTCAGGTTTGTTGCAAACTGTGCTAACGGCTGTTCGCCACTGGCTTCGCCGGCCTCATCATCACTTTCAGACAAATCATGATCGCTGTCTTCATTAATACGAGAAATACCATGAGAGATATAATTAACAATATCCAGGCGGGTGATGTTGTTCTGGTTAAGTAAATAAACAGCCTGAGACTCTTGCTCTCCAAAGATCGCAACCAGCACATTGGCGCCGGTGACTTCTTTTTTGCCAGATGACTGCACATGGAACACAGCACGCTGCAAAACCCGCTGAAAACCTAAGGTTGGCTGCACTTCACGATCAAGCCCCTCTTCAAGCTGAGGCGTGCTTTCCATCAGGTAAGATCTCAGATCGCCACGCAGGCTATCAAAATTAACACCACATGCCTTTAAAACGTTATTTGCCGAACTGTTATCCAGCAATGCTAACAGCAGATGCTCTACTGTTATAAATTCGTGTCGCTTTTCACGTGCTTCTTTAAAAGCCTGGTTGAGTGACTCTTCTAACTCTTTACTCAACATAACTACTGCCTCATTTATGACTTTCAAAACCTTTGTCTATTAAGGTTTTATTTCAAATTAATCTTCTTCCATTGAACACATTAATGGGTGTTGATTTTGCCGAGAGAACTCATTGACCTGTACTACTTTAGTCTCGGCAATATCTTTACTGAACACACCACAAATACCTTTTCCTTTAGTATGAACCATCATCATGACCTGGACTGCAGACTCTCTATCCATTCTAAAGAATGACTGCAATACCTGAATCACAAATTCCATTGGCGTAAAATCATCGTTAATTAAAACTACTTTATAACGTTTTGGTGGTTTTAATTTCGGTTTAGCCTCTTCTAAAGCCAAGCCATCATCATGACCAATATCAATTTCTTTATCACTCATACTCTATACTTCAAGTGTAGTTTATAGTTTAGGTTTTCAAGTGCTAATTTGAATATTTCATCAAATATTTTTACATATTGGCAACCATTAGATCATCAATATCAGCACGTCTTTGTTTGCTAGCACAGCAGATCATACACGCCCGGCCATCAGTCGATATTTTACTACCTATTGCCGAACCGGTTATAACGGTTTTAAGCCAGCTGGATACAAGCCTGACATTAACAATACCGTGCCAGGGGCTACAAGCTTCCGTCTGGCAGATCAATACTCATTACTATCAGCCAAAATGCGCTTATATCGCCAGATGAAAATGAGCATGGATAATATTAGTCCGTCTATTTTACCATAGCAGCTGAGCTTGGTAATCCGTATTTGCAGATAGTTAGAATAAAGACGATTATTTAAAAAACAAGACCATGCCAGATAACAATAAGATCAGACTAATTACCTGATGAAACCGCTGCTTACTAATATTCAGATGAATACGATGGCCGATATATAAGCCCAGCAATAGCACGGGCAGACCGGCAATGGCTATTATCAGCACATCTGGCGGATAAAAACCGCTGATGCTATAGGCGCCGATTCTGATTGCGCCATCAAATAAAAAAATAAAGACAATCGTGGCACGAAACGCTACTTTATCAAGCTGCCTAAGTTTAAGATAAGCCACATAAAATGGCCCACCCGTACCGAATAACGCCCCCACTAAACCGGCAAGAAAACCAGCAGGTATGGCCCATAAATGGTTTTTAACAGCCGCGGATTGAGCGCGTAAAGATATCAAAGCATAAGCCATGACAAAGACCGCCAGCGCCTTATTGAGCCAATACAAATCAAGCTGTTGAAAAAGCCAGATAGCACATGACACGCCCAGCACAGAAAACGGCAATACCTTCAGGCAATCGCTCCATACCACCTCCTGCCGGCACTGATAAGCCTGTATCAGGGTGCCTGTATAACTGATCAAACCCAGCAAAGGCACTACAACTGTTAACGGCGCGACCAATGTCAGCAACGGCACTGCCAGCAATCCTGAACCAAAGCCAGCCACGCCTTTGATGACATACGCCAGCAGTAATACCAATGCCATATATAGCAGCTCTACTGAGCCTATGCTTTCAATCAATGACATGTTATTGGTGACAACGAATAAGAAATGGAAATGGGGATCAGATCACAAAGACATATGCATTTTCATTTTGTCGATATCTGGCTTCTCAATCACACCTTTTTCGGTAACAATCGCATCGACCAGGCCGGCAGGCGTGACATCAAAAGCAGGATTCCAGGCCGTGGCACCATCGGCAGCGATGCGTTCAGAACCACAGCCTAACACTTCCTCGACATCACGCTGTTCAATCGGAATATCGTTACCGGTTGCTGTGTGCATATCGATTGTTGAGGTCGGTGCCGCAACCATGAATTTCACGCCATGATGCCTTGCCAGAATTGCCAGTGAATAGGTGCCAATTTTATTCGCCACATCACCATTAGCCGCTATTCGATCAGAGCCAACAATAACCCAGCTCACCTTACCCTGTGCCATCAAGCTGGCTGCGGCTCCTTCACATAACAAGGTGACAGGAATTTCATCTTCTACGAGTTCCCAGGCGGTGAGACGAGCGCCCTGCATCCAGGGCCGTGTTTCATCAGCAAAAACCTGTTTAATCTTAGCCGCGCGGTAGGCGCTGCGAATAACGCCTAATGCAGTACCGTAACCACCGGTAGCAAGCGCTCCTGCATTACAGTGGGTAAGTACCGCAGCTGCGTCCGCCGGCAATAAAGACGCGCCATATTCGCCCATCTTATAATTAGCGGCAATATCTTCTTCATGGATAAGCCGGGCTTGTTGCAACAGTGCCTGAATCAGATCATGCTGATTGCTGTGTACTGATTCTAAACATGATGTCATTTTGTCCAGTGCCCAAAACAGATTGATGGCTGTCGGCCTCGACTCTGCCAACACAGCTATATCCTCAATGACGCGCTGTTTACAGGCATCAAAAGAAAGCGACTGGTGTTCCAGGGCAGATGTCACCACGCCATAGGCTGCTGTTATACCTATTGCCGGCGCGCCACGCACGACCATATCCCGAATCGCAGCCGCCACAGCCATTGCGCTCGTAAGATGCAGCTGTGTTTTTTGCTGGGGAAGTTTACGCTGGTCTAGTAAATAAAGGCCATCTTCTTTCCAGAAGATAGCCCGAATCGAATCATGTAACGGGTTCATAATTATTAATTAACTGCCTACGGATGTCGCAAAGTCTAATATAACTTTTTTCATGTCATCTTTCATCGCTTTATCCGCTTTTGTTACCAGTCTTGATACCGCAACATCTTTGGAATTTGCCGAGGTTTTAAAGCTCCAGGTATGAGTACCCCTGACTTTACCGCTGTTTGCCTCCATTAATTTGACGGTAATTTTGCCTCTGACCCAGTACCAGCCCGATCGCATACCCACATCCGTTAATTGCGAAGAGGCAACCAGTTTAAAGTCGGCAGCACCCTTTACAGCAGGAAAGCCTGCCCGGGACATCGCACCTTTGAGCAAACGATTAAGCTGGCTTAAATCAGACGATTCCACTTCATCTGAAATTTTAAGCGCTAACAGCTGGTTTTCTAATTCACCACGCATCTCGGACACATTCCATTGCGATGGTTTACCTACCCCCTTGAGATCGATAATTTTCAAGGTTTTTTGTAAGTTTTGTCTTTCCATCTGCTGTTTAAAGGCCTGATTCATGGCTGCCATCGCTAATAGCTTATCAGCATTAGAGCGTGCCCTTTTTAACTCAGAGCGGGTGGATTCATCCAGTTTATTGATTTGCTGACGGATGTTTTTGCCAGCCTGGCTTCGTTCCAGAACAGCCAGTGCATGATACTCAAAAAGCTTTTTATCCTGCCAGATTTCTGCAACTCTGGCGCCTTCAAGTACTTTATCCGTTTCAATCGTAATATTCTGGGTTAAGCGTGAATCCTTGGTATAGCTTTCTTTGCCATTCACTACTCGAGACTGGACATCCGATAAAGCCTTAGACTCTTCCTGAATTTTCAGCTCAAAGGTTTTGCTAAGATTAGCCAGTGCCCGGTTTTTTGCTGTTTCACGGTCAGAAGCTGACGCTTTGCCAACAATATAAGCACTATGCGGGTAATCAAAACTGTCACCATTAACCCAGTCAGGCTGCTTACCACTGCTACCTTTACCCACAACCACCTGAGATTTACAGGCGGTTAATGCAATAATAAATACAACTAGCCAAAATTTACGCATAACCATAATGAATCCTTATCAAACAGTATATTATTTTGCGGCCTGAGCCTGCTTCAAACTTTTTGGACGAGGAGCGGCCCAGTGATCGCTGATAAACGTCAGATGACCTTTTTTAATCTTGACGACATGCGACATGCTATCGATCACACCGCCACGGCCCATTATTTCAATGTCTGCGTTATAGGTGCCCTGCGCCAATGGAACACGGATTAGCTGTATTTCCTGCGGCAGGCTCGACCAGCTTCTGGTATCGGCAATCTCTGATACCATGCCGCCAATTTTAAAAGCAAGCCCCATCAAACCGCCGCCCCGCTTTTCAGCCTCTTTAGAAGTCTTATGTTTTATGACCATACGCGCCAGAGCCCTGACGGTAATCGCGGGCAACTCTTCTTCTAACGATTTTCTTGCCATGCCATCAATATTTTCTACCGTATTAAAGTCATAGCGCTTACCATCAATTGCCACCCGAGCGGCTCGTGTTGCTTTAGCCCGGCCTTTATAGGTGGGCAAGGCTATTTTTAACCGCTGACGAATTGACGGTGCCCATGTCATTATGGTTTGCTGTGACTTAACCGGCCCCAGCCCATTATCGAGAATCGCAATCAAATAACCTTTATTTTGTTCCGCAGCCTCATCAAATCTAATACCAAATTCTGATTCGTACTGGTGTAATTCATTTCGCAGGCCTTCATAAGAAAGCATTCTCAGTAAATCGTGCTTTAACTGCATCGGTACAGGCAAACCGTGCTTACTGATGGTTTTTTTATAAACATCAACCGCTTTACGGTACGCCACTAAGGCCTGGTCGTATTCACCCAGTGCTTCAAAAATAATGCCCGACAGATAACGCACAAACGGGTCTTCCATAGGGGTTTCGCCCCATTCCCGCATCTTTACATCAGCCTGAAGAATTTCAACACGCGCACTATCAATCTGCCCAATTGCAATATAATTTAATGCCATATAAGAATGAATCAGCACTTGTTCATAACGGTCACCCGCGTATTCTCTGACGGTGTCATTGACGACCGCGCTGCCAACTGATCTTGTAATACTGGTAGTATAAAGATCTTCCATTTCTTTTTTTGCCACTTCAAAATCTTTATTGCTTTGCTGATACTCGCCTGTCATGCGCTTTAGCATGCCTTTATGCAGATAGGTCAGTACTTTATCGCTGCTATCGTGCGACTGTTGTTCAAACTCGCGCAGTGCCAGATCAGGGCGACCTGATTCCAGTTTTGCTCTCACACCCTTGGTCTTTGCTCCGTAATGAGAGCAGCCCTGTAAGACGAATAAGCCTGACAACATCAGCAAAAACAATAGCCGCGGCATCTGGGCTGTCATACTAGCATTTAGAATTTTCATTAATACCTCAGCTGGTAATTTATATACCCGCAACACATCGGCCACAGGTAAGGTTATATATGTAATGTACGATGAGTAGCAGTCACCCGAACACAGGTGACTTAAATTTTTTTTATTTTAATCTGCGTGCTCAATACAAGAACACATGTTTCTATCAGCAATACATGACGCTAATTACAGGCGGTACGAATCGCGAGCCACTGCTTTTTTTATTTTCTTTTGACCAACCCAGACTTTACGATTATTTTCCAGATCGATTAGCGTTAAATCCACCTGATAGAAACGAACATGTTTGCCAGCCACTGCATCAACGATGGTATTGATTGTACCTTTGAGCATGAAATCAGCCCCTTTTTCCTGGCCAGCTTCTTTTCGAGTGGCATCAGAAGCATTAATATCCATATCACGTCTTTCCGAACGAATCTCTTTTCTTTCTGAACTCGACGCCACAAAATCCACTTCACCCGAATTAATTAATGCTTTTTCCATATCATTTATAAAAGTTCGTGTATTGATATGCTCATGACTCAAGTTACGAACACGTCCAATAATAAGCGCAGGAACGGCTTTCTTTTTCTTATTAAAACGGCTTAGCCAGGGACGAGATAAAACATCCTGAATCATTTCCTGTGCCACTAATCGAGAATCCGTATCATTCCATGCACCACTCAAATCAGTAGTGGACTCGGTACTGACGCGCTGCACGGTCGCACCTTTTTTCATACAACCTGTAGTCACCAAGAGAACGCTACAGATCGTAGCTGTAAGTAGTACCCGACTAATATATTTCATTTCCCGCTTCCTTTTTATTGAATTAATACCTAAAACTAAATTTAATTTATTATTCTATTAAGTGCGCATCAACTATTAATAGCCCGGCAGATATTATTTCTGCTTATCTAAACGAATACTCAATGCATAATTTCCTCATAGTATATAGCAGATTATTCTCAAAAACTTGAAGCAAATCACATTGATTCCGCCTCCGCGCCGCATTTATTCTGTAATATTATTGCGAAACTGGCTTGATAAAGGTATCTTGCCCGCATGCATAATATTGACCTTATATTAGACGCCCGCTGGGTTGTCACCGTAAACAAAGACAACGACGTTCTGGAGCAACACAGCGTGGTCGTCGATAAAGGCCGAATCGTCGACATTCTGCCCAGCTCTGTGGCTCATGATCGCTATCTGGCCAAAACCCATCACCCGCTCGGTAACAAAGTACTGATGCCGGGCCTGATCAATTGCCATAGCCACTCAGCAATGAGTTTATTAAAAGGTTATGCTGATGATATAGCGTTAATGGACTGGCTGCAAAACCATATCTGGCCGGCAGAAAGCCAGTGGGTCAATGAAGAATTTGTACACGACGGTGCCGAGCTGGCTATCGCTGAAATGTTGCGCTCAGGTACAACCTGCTTCATGGATATGTACTTTTTCCCGGATGTGGTTGCAAAAATGGTCAACCTCAGCGGCATGCGTGCAGCCATCGGCATGATCGTGCTGGATTTTCCGACAGTCTGGGCACAAACGGCTGAAGAATACATTGAAAAAGGTTTACGGCTGCGCGACGAATACCGTGAACACTCCCGTATTAAAACCGTGTTTGCTCCACACGCACCCTACACCGTTTCTGAAACCTCGCTTAACCAGATTCGCATGTTGTCAGATGAAATGGACTTGCCCGTCACGATGCATATTCACGAAACTCAATCCGAAGTCGATCAGGCGCTTGAAAGCACTCAAAAAAGACCTCTTCAGAGCCTCAATGAAATCGGCCTGGTTTCTCCCAATCTGGTTGCCGTGCACATGACCGCTTTAACCGACGATGAAATCGAGTTGCTGGCAAAAACGGGATCTCATGTGGTTCATTGCCCGGTATCCAACCTGAAACTGGCCTCAGGCTTCTGTCCGCTAGCCAAACTCTTAAAGGCGAAGGTAAATGTGTGCCTGGGTACTGATGGCTCCGCCAGCAATAATGACCTTGATATGTTCGGCGAAATGAAAACAGCGGCGTTGCTGGCTAAAGGTGTTGCTGCAGATGCCAGCTGCGCCACTGCCGATGAGATTATTCGCATGGCGACGATCAACGGTGCTACGGCACTCGGCCTGCAGGATGACATTGGCTCAATTGAAACAGGCAAAGCGGCCGATCTGATAGCGATCGATTTTTCTCAGCTGGAATCAATGCCGGTTTACAACCCGGTATCCCATCTGGTTTATAATACCAGCCGCGACCAGGTGACCGATGTCTGGGTCAAGGGCCGTCATTTGTTAAAACAACGATCACTGACGCGCCTGGATGAAGCTGAAATTATCCGCAAAACCAAGGCATGGAATGCTAAGATAGCTTCTCATTAAATCACTCTTAAATAATTGATAAAGAATCCTCATGAGCACATTAAACGTCGACCCGGCAGAAATCGCAAAATTTGAAGAACTGGCCAGCCGCTGGTGGGACTCTCAGGGCGAGTTCAAGCCTTTACACGAAATCAATCCGCTGCGCCTGCAATATATCGACCAGCGCGCTGGCTTAGCCGGCAAAAAAGTGCTGGATGTGGGTTGTGGCGGCGGTATATTAGCCGAAAGCATGGCCCAGTGTGGCGCTAATGTGCTCGGAATAGACATGGGTAAAGCGCCGCTCAGCGTTGCCAGATTGCATGCCATGGAGGCAGAAATCGATTTGGAATACCGTCAGGTCACGGTCGAAGAACTGGCCGAAGAAATGCCGGGGCAGTTTGATGTGGTCACTTGCATGGAAATGCTCGAACATGTTCCTGACCCGGCTTCAATTATCCGCGCCTGCCAAAAACTGGTTAAACCTGGCGGAAATGTTTTTATGTCCACCCTTAATCGCAATCCTAAAGCCTTTATGTTTGCTGTTGTTGGCGCCGAATACATTTTACAAATGCTGCCCAAAGGCACTCACGATTACAAAAAATTCATCAAACCTTCTGAACTTGGTCTCTGGTCCAGAGAAGCTGGTTTAGAGCTTAAAGATATTACCGGGCTCAGCTATAACCCGCTGACTAAAGTTTACAAATTAAGCCGTGACGTCAGCGTGAATTATATGACTCACAATATCCAGCCTTGTGATTAAAATACAATGATCACAACCATCTTATTCGACCTCGACGGCACACTGGTCGATACCGCTCCGGACATGGCTCACTCACTCAACCTGTTGCTTGAAGAACAGGGCCAGCAAAGCTTATCTCATGATATTATCCGCCCTCATGTGTCTAATGGCAGTGAAGCACTGGTAAAACTGGGCTTTGGCAACGATCTGCAATTCACTCGTTTAGAACAATTAAAAAAACGTTATCTTGAAATCTACCAGCAAAACATTCACGTCCTTTCATGCCTTTTCCCGGGCATGGATAAATTGTTAGAACAGATTGAACAATCGGGCAGGAACTGGGGAGTGGTTACCAATAAGCCTTCCTGGTTAACCGAACCACTGCTGATCTCAATGGGCCTGGCTGAAAGATGCGGCTGCATGGTAAGTGGCGATACCACAGCGCAAAGAAAGCCTCACCCCGAGCCTATGTACCATGCCTGTGATTTAATGGGTGCCAAAGCGGCTGAATGTGTATACATTGGTGATGCCAGACGTGACATAGAAGCCGGTAACAACGCCAATATGAAAACCATTATAGCGACCTATGGCTACATCGGTGAATGGGAAGACATCAACTCCTGGGGGGCCGATGCGCTGATTGATCTGCCTGAACAAATAAATCAGCATTTCTAAGTAAAGCAGTTACATCGGCTCGATAACCGTAACCTGCGCTATCTGCCATCAGCGGTCTTTTCTAAGCTGTAAAAATCGCTCTACATCCTCTGCCCTGTCTACATCCCATAGCGTATCCAGCAACACAGGCATTTCAGGCTGCAGCTTTTCAATGGTTTGTTGCAAGACCTTTGAACTGCCCCACTCAACCCCCTCAAACATAGCGGGCCTGGATTGCGTTAGGCCAACCAATACATAACCGCCGTCTTCAGCCGGGCCAATCACTGTCGGCTGATGCTCAAGCTTTTCAAATGCGCTCTCTATATATGGAATATCAATTGCCGGAATATCCGCACCGATCAGCACAACTTTTTTATACTCCAACAGAGCCCGGCTTAAGGCTGTCGACATTTTGTGCCCAAGATCGCCAGAAGGCTGATCATCAAGCTTAATATTGTATTCTGCTTCCAGGTATTTAAAGAAGTGATGATTTTGATCAGGCGCGCAATGCAACATGACATCAACGCCCGGCAGCTGTACTAAATTTGCAACGGCGTATTCCAGCAGTTGCTGGTGAATAAGAGCGGCCTCAGCCGGGCTGTAATAAGGTATCAGGCGGGTTTTAACTTTACCGGCAACAGGCGCTTTGGCAAAAATAATTAAGGCTTTCTCTTTGTGCAAACTGTGGTTAATTTAACTCAAGGCTCTTGATAAACTGGCTAATCATTTTATCTAACAACTCCTGCAAACTGTAATCTTTGAGATGTTCCGATTGCTGCAAACACTTTAACAACAGCACTTCTCTCAACATGCCCTGATACATCAGCGCCGAGGCTTTACTGTCTATTTTAGGCAAGCGCCCTTTAGATTGCAGTTCATTTAAGCTGTACTCAATGTAGTCTGTAAAGGTCTTCCACCGGTTGAGGAAAAACTCTCGATGCGCCTCATGCCCTTCCAGAATACTGTATAACTCTATTTTTAAAAGATCCGGTTGACAGACTATGCTGTCAATAAAAACGCGTGTTATACCGCGCAGCACGGCCTCAAAATCAGCATCTGAATTGATAATGGTATCGACATAACTTTCGCGCTGGCAGGAGAAATCCTGCAAAACAGCAGCATATAGTTCGTCTTTGGATTTGAAATGCCGGTAAAGAATTGCCGGGCTGACTCCCACAGCGGTTACAATCTCGTCAATTGATACACCATGAAAACCTTTATCTGCAAACAGGGCTTTTGCAGCATTAATAAGGCTAGACCTGCGTTCGGGGGCTGATAATCGTTTATTTGAGGCCGTTGCCACAATAACAGTCAGCCCCAAACGCAGGGCTATCAAAAAGTCTTAATTTAAGATTTTTTGATGAAGAAGATGAAGTTTCCACCTTCTTCTGCACTAGAAACCAGCTCGTTACCAGTCTGCTTGCAGAAAGCTTCGAAGTCTTTCACAGAACCTGGGTCAGTTGCTTCAATTTTCAGTGTTTGACCACTCGCCAAAGCAGCAATGGCTTTCTTAGCACGTAAAATAGGTAATGGGCAGTTTAAGCCTTTAGCGTCTAACTCTGAATCAAATGAGCTCATGATATTCTCCGGTTTTATATGTTAGTGATCGTTCACTTAAGAACTAACTCGGCAGTAACAATAATCAATAGCTAGACTATCGTCAATTCATTGCCATGTGATAATTTTTATAAGACAATAAATAAATTTTATTTATTGTTTTTAGAGAATAAAAAAAGCCAACACTAGAATAGTGCTGGCTTTTTTATACTTAACTACAGCCTTTTGGACGTGGTAAGCCAGCAATTTTATTAGCAGACTTGATTAATCCATAAGGGAATAAACGATATATATACTTACTGTCAGAACGATCTGCACCGTATTTTTTCTTCATAAGTTTAGAAAAAGAACGCGGATCACAAACTTTACCTTCATCGTAGAAAAAAGTGCGTGCTTCGTTGATGATATCCCAATGCTCTGGTGTTAATTCAACTTTTTCATTAACAGCAATTATTTCAGCGACTTCCTCGTTCCACTCATCCAGGTTCTCTAACCAACCCGCTTCGCTTAACTCAACAACAGTACCGTCTTTTAATACAGCTTGCATCTAACCACACTCCAAATTATTGATAACCCGCCTGGATTGAATGATACAGGCATTTAGTAAGGGAATTCTAAAATTACCCAGTAAAATAGTCAAGTATTAATTTAACATTTGCTTATATAGAGGCCGTGCATATCACCAAATTAATGGCTCAGTGATACCAGCATTTTAACTTATTTGATGGCATTCCAAAAAAATAAGCGGCGCGTAAAAACCACATTAACAAGATCGTTTTGATGACACCTTTCGCCTCCCACCGTCGACTGGATGTAATGACTTTATCCGCCAGACAAACCGATCTGCCATGGCGTCTCAGGGCGATAGAAAGCTCAATATCTTCCATTAATTCTTGTTGCGGAAATCTGCCAACATCTTCAAAAAGCTTCTTTTTTACAAAGATTGCCTGATCTCCAGTGGCAACCGATGTCAGGCATGACTTTCGGTTCATCAGCCAGGCAATGATTTTATAGATCCATGCCGGGGATGAAAAGCACACATTGAAACGTCCCCAGGCATGGTTATTCAGGGCATTTAAAATCTTTTGATCTGCATTCTCGGCAATGATTGTATCCGCATGCAAAAACAATAATATCTCACCTTCAGCCTGCTCTGCTCCGGTATTCATTTGCAAGGCGCGACCCTTATCGGACAATAGCATCACGTCTGTCAAAGGCTTTGCCTTTTCAAGTGTGTTGTCGCAGCTTCTGGCATCGACCAGAATCACCTGATGGCCTCGTTGTCGCCAGCATTGCAAGGGAGTGAGTGTATTGACAATCGTATCCGCCTCATTCAGAGTCGGAATAATGATAGAAATTTTCATTTTGTTCCGTCCACGCCCTGCTCTTAGGCTTGCGTAACAGTATATTCAATTAAGGAAACATCATCAGACTGGGAACTGTCACCACAATACTCTTTTATATCTTTGAGTACCGTATCTATCACCTGAAAAGGCAAACTCTTTTCAATGGTATTTAAAAACCGCTGTTCTCCGTAATATTCACCTTCACTCCTCTGCGCTTCTGTGACGCCATCAGAGTAGATAATAATGCTGTCATCATCTTTAACATCAACTTCAATAAACTCTGCATTAAAGCTATCTGATGCGGCAATACCCAGTGGTAAATTGGCCGAGCGTATTTTGTTAATGATTTTCTTTTCATCTGGCCTGTATATCACCACATCAGGCATTCCACCATTCCAGATAAAATAGCTTTTTTTATCTGCCGATATAACCAGCATCACGCCACAAAGAAAAAACTCAACAGGGAAAATATCCACTAATTTACGGTTAAGCTCATTGATAATTTCGTCGCCTGATGAGCCCTTTTCCACCATCGCATAAAATATATCCCTGACCGGGAAAGCGCCGACAGCAGCCGGCAAACCATGGCCGGTTGCATCCCCAAGAAAGATATAACTAACACCATCAGAAGATCGAGCCGATAACAGCATGTCACCATTAAACAATGACATAGGCGACATATGATGGCGCAGACTGAGACCAACAATCTCGCTTTTCTTTGTCATTCTCTTGTATATCTTGGAGGCTTTTTCCTGCTCTTGTTCTAATTCCTGCCTGTTTGATTCAATCTGGTCACGCTGCTGCCTGATGGTTGAATACAAACCTTGCATGCGAATCGCCGCCTGTATCTTAGCCATCAATACAATCTGGCTAAACGGTTTGGTTAAAAAATCATCCGCACCGCAACTCAAGCACTTTGCCAGCTCTTCCTCATCTGTCATTGCCGTTAACGCAATAATCGGTACATACTGATCTTCGGTCAGCTCTTTAATTAGCTTTATGGCCTCATAACCACTCATAACGGGCATCATTATATCCATAAGAATAACATCGGGCTTTTCTAACATGAAGCAGTCAACGGCAAGCTTGCCATTTTCAACCTCAATCACCTGATGCCCCTCTTTGTGCAACATACCTTTGAGAATCATACGGTTGATAGCGTCATCATCGACTATTAAGACTTTACTCATTTCTCTCAAACCAGGTCATTTATTTTATCTTATGAAGATTACCAATCTTACCTATATAGACGACTAAAGCGTTACAAACAAACTCAAATTGTTATTCAGTTTTTTCAGTATATCGTTAGAAAATGGTCTAATATAAAATTAACTTTTCAAATAAAATCAGAATCTAATCCATGAATGACTCAAACTCTATAGACCATAGCGTTATCGATACACTAAAAGGCCTGATGAAGGACAAATTTAACTTCCTGATTAATACCTTTATCGATAATGCAAACTCTCAGTTAGATCAGCTACAAACGGCTATTGATAACGATGAAGTCAAAGATATCATTGCCCTGACGCATTCAATCAAAGGCAGCAGCGGCTCGGTGGGTGCCAGTCAAATGCACCTATTGAGCAAAGATTACGAAGAAAGGGCACGAAAAGATGAATTAGAGGGTAAAGCTGACTGGGCAGACAACCTGAAAGCCGAGTTCAAACTCTACCAAGCCGCCATTCAGAGTTATCTTTAAACAACAAACTCATAACAACCTGTACAAGACCTTAATATGCCCGTTTCAAAGTGTATTGCAGAATCCGCTAAAATCGTACTCGGCAAAAACAAGGAAATAAAACTGGCCATTTGTTGCCTGCTATCACAGGGCCACTTACTCATCGAAGACCTGCCTGGTGTAGGCAAAACCACATTAGCCCTGACTTTATCAAAAGTCTTTGGATTAGCCTTTACAAGGCTGCAGTTCACCAGTGATCTGTTACCAGCCGATGTTACCGGAATCTCTGTGTTTGATAACAGCACAAAACGCTTCAGCTTTCACCCGGGCCCCATATTTAACCAGGTTCTGCTGGCCGACGAAATCAACCGCGCCACCCCAAAAACCCAAAGCGCGCTGCTGGAAGCCATGGAAGAACACAAAGTCAGCGTCGACGGAGAAACCCACCCTCTACCACAGCCGTTCTTTGTCATCGCAACCCAAAACCCCAGCTCCCAGGTTGGCACCTTTGCATTACCAGAGTCTCAACTTGATCGCTTTTTAATGAGAATAAAAATGGGTTACCCCGATAAAGTCGCCGAAAAGAGGTTGCTTTCTGCTCAGGATCCCCGGCAATTATTAGATCAGATCAAAACCATGCTAACAGCCGACGAATTGCTCGGCATGCAGCAACAGTCAAAACAGGTGCACGTGTCTGAAAACATCATTAATTACATATTGCAAATTGTTGAAAAAACTCGCCATGAAGCCGGCTTCATTCACGGTTTGTCACCCCGTGCCGGCATGGCCTTAAAAAGAGCCTCGCAGTCCTGGGCATTTGTGCATAATCGTGATTATGTCTTGCCCGAAGATATACAGGCTGTTTACAGCGCCGTTTGTGAACACCGTTTGGAACGCCACTACGAACAGGCCGAATCATCTGTCCAACAACTATCTCGAAAAATACTGGATAGTATAGAAGTGTAATGTGAGCACCCGGGAAAGCCATAACTTGCCCTTTGTTCCAGAATGGCTTGCCAGCAGGATGGACTACTGGATTAAGAAAAAAGCCCGGCAGCCGCGTAAGTCCTACTCAATAAATCGTCACAATATTTATATATTACCCAGCAAAGCTGGCTGGTTATATATCATCACCTTGATCGCCATTCTCTCGGGGGCCATTAATTACAATAACAGCCCGGCATATTTATTGTGTTTTTTTCTTGCCAGCCTGGGTTTTATAACGATGTTACAAACTCATCAGAACATCAGCCAGCTCATTATTTACGCAGAACATTCAGCGCCTGTATTTTGCCACAGCCCTGTTGATTTTATTTTTCATGTCACCTCAGATGACAATAATCGGCACATTGCACTTGAAACAAAAGCTAACAACAATGTTTTTGCTGTTAAAGGCCGGGAAAAAAGCCAGTTCATTATTAGCGAAATCTCAAATAAAAGAGGCCTGCAATACGTCTCTCGCTTTAAGCTATACAGCGAATACCCGCTGGGTTTATTTCATGCCTGGACACAGGTAGAAATTATAAATTCAGCCATCATTTATCCCCGCCCTGCACCTCACAATCTCATGCCCACAGATTTTTTTGCTGGAGAGCAGCAACAAAGCCGCCATATCGGTGATGATGAATTTGCAGGCATCAGGGATTTCCAGAAGGGAGACAGCCCCAAGAGTCTGGCCTGGAAAACCATAGCAAAAACAAATCGACTTTATACCAAAGAATTTCATGCTGAAACGGGCGATTTCCTGATATTTGATTATGACAAACTCACTGCCATTAACAATACCGAAGAAAGGCTATCGATACTTTGCGCACTTGTTCTTAAAGCCAGCCAGTCAGCTATCAATTACGGTCTTAAACTGCCAGCAAAAACAATAAAGCCTTCGAGTGGAGAAGCGCATAAACATAAATGCCTCAGCTCACTGGCTTTAGCTAAGCTCTAGTTGCATTATTAGATAATGAGGCAACATATCGACAAGCTAAAATCCGACCCGGTCTCCAGCGTCATATTTTTATTATTGTTAGTGAGCATACCGCACTTTAGATACATTCCCTGGTGGTCAATTTTAAGCGTTTTTTCGCTGTTAAGCTGGCGACTGTTTATCGTCATAAAACCAAAAGCCGGGGCCGGAAAATTAATAACAGTCTTATTTACGCTGCTATTTTCACTGCTTATATATAATCACGCCGGTGGTTTTTCAGGCATCGTAGCCGGCAGCCACCTGCTTCTGGTGATGACTTTTCTAAAACTGCTCGAGAGCAGATGCCAACGCGACTACATGTTGCTTGTGATTCTTTCACTTTTCATTATTGCAACCAATCTTCTGTTTTCGCAGACACTGCCGACCGCCTTATATATGTTGTGCTGTGTTTTTATAACCCTGGTCACCTTATTAAGCCTCAGTGAAAAATCAAGCCGCATTACATTATTCGAAAAACTAAAAACAGCGCTCAGGCTAACAGCTTTCTCATTACCGCTGATGCTGGTTCTTTTTGTATTTTTCCCCCGCATCAGCGGTCAATTATGGCATACAAACGATGAACAGACACGGGCCAGAAGCGGTTTATCCGACAGCATGGAACCGGGAAAGATAAGCCAGCTAGTGTATTCAAATGAGCGGGTCTTTCGTGCCGACTTTGCGACAAAACAACCCGAAAAGAAACAGCTGTACTGGCGGGCGCTAACGTTATGGCACTACGACGGAAAAACATGGGAAAATAATAAACCAAGTGAAACGCAAACACAGATACATCTGCTCGATACAGGTTACAAATACACCATCACCGTTGAAGCCAGTAATAATAAATGGCTGTATCTCCTGGATCTGCCTGTTACCATCAGCAACAGCCTCAGCATTAATACTGATTTTACCGCGCTGTCTCCTAAAACCATCCGTTCATTATTTCAATACAGCGCTCATTCAGCTTCACGCTATTATATGAGTAATCAACTTGATAGCCGTAGCAGAAGCCGAGCGCTTAAGCTGCCTGGCATAAACACTAATACGATTGCACTGGCTCAAGACTGGAAAAGAAACTCGGCCACGCCTGAGGCAATTATTAAAAAAGCCCTTACGCATTTCACAACACAAAACTTTTATTACACACTGAGCCCTGCCAAATTGCGCAATCTGGCATCAGTCGATGAGTTTTTATTCGAAACCCGGCAAGGGTTTTGTGAGCATTATGCCAGTTCCTTTGCTGTATTGATGAGAGCTGCCGGCATCCCCAGCAGGGTTGTACTGGGCTACCTCGGCGGTGAAGCGAACCCGTATAACAATATTATTTCGGTTGATCAATCCATGGCACATGCCTGGAACGAGGTCTGGATCGATAACAGAGGCTGGATTCGAATCGACCCGACAGCCTCTATTGCACCACACAGAGTCAGCAAAGACATTGCCACAGCACTTAAAGGCCAGCAAAATCTGCCCCTGCACTTACAGCTTGATTTTGCCGGCCTGCAAAAAATCAGACAATTATTTGATGCTATCGATAACAAATGGAATCAATGGATACTGAACTACAATGAAAGCACACAGAAACAATTCATTGAGATACTCAGCGGCAAAAGCGTGAGTTTGCACGACATCAGTTATTTATTTATTAAAGTCATACTCGGCACGTTAGTGTTGACCGTTATCGTTTATTTTCTCAGCGCTAAAAGACAGAAAAACGATGCGGTAACAAAAGCCTATCAGAAATTTTTGCATAAATTTGAAAACTCAGGCTTTAGTAAAAGAAAAAATGAAGGCCCGGCAGATTATACAAAGCGGCTAGAAAGCCGTTTCCCTCAACAAAGCAGAGAAATTTCTCGCATTATGAACTTGTATATTGAACTGAAATTTCGAAAAATAAAAAATGCCGATAGCGCTGACAGGTTTATCAGCTCAGTCCGGCATTTTAGATTAGAGCCTGATAATATTAATGATAAACCGAACTCATAAATTTTATGCAGCGGATGAAGGCATCTGATAAACGAGAGTCTTTTACCATTGTAGCGTAATCGCCTTTAAAGAATTTCAGGTCCCGCGAAGTATAAGCCAAACCCAGTCTCATTAAATTGGGTGCCTTTTCGCTGACCGTAGTCCAAAAATCCGGCTTGCCGCGCAGATCCCAGTCCAGTACCTCGTTATTATAACTAGCGAGGTTGGTAATAATTCCATGATCGATTTCTATCAATACTCTTGGTGCATCTTCATTCTGCAATCCAAAGCCGACTTTTGAACTGAAATCCGAATCGGCTAATTGTTTGATATGCTCTTTATCAGCGTTCCATAACGATTTGTATTTCACCATCCATTCTTCTGAAAATATTTCAGCCATCGACTATCCAGATTATATAATTTATGCAGCTGCTGATTTTACAACTATGAGAGTATAAAAAGAAGATAATTTAAGCATTTCAATCTCAAACTTAAGCACATTATTCACATTGATATATTTTTATCACATTTATGAGATATTGCAGAACACGCCTCTATTTATCACTTATGCGGGCAAAAGATGGTAATATCATTGCAGCTTTTCATCAAACCATCACATTCGGTTTGCTATCATTTACAGCCTGCGACCCCGTTTTGAGTCAGCAGTAATGACTTATTATATATAAGAGAATATTAAATCATGCACAATGAGTGCTTTCGCCTGAAAGGCAGTGTATTAACAACTTTTATTCTCGAATTCAGTGAATACGACCTCAATGCTTTCAGACAGCAGCTGAGAAACAAGGTTGAAGCTTCGCCTGATTTTTTTCGTCAGTCAGCCGTCATGATCGATGTTAGCCAGCTTAACCTTGACACGGTTGCTATCAATTATTCTGAACTACTGTCGATTTGCCGTGAAAATAGTCTTCAGCCAATTGGCTTTCGTCATCATCAGAAACTGGATTTTTCAGCCATTGAAAAAACCAGGCTGGCGGTTATCGAGCACAGCGGCAAGCATTCTGCTGAGAAAGCTATAGAACAGCCACTGCCAACCGATAACAACCCCGACGCCCGAATCATTTCGAAAACGGTTCGTTCTGGCCAGCAAATTTATGCCGAAGGCTCCGATCTGGTGATATTAGGCTCTGTTAGCGGCGGTGCCGAAGTGCTGGCAGATGGCAACATCCATATCTACGGCTCGCTTCGTGGCAGAGCACTGGCCGGTGTCAGCGGCAATAAAAACTCGCGGGTATTTTGTGCAAACAACGAAGCCGAACTGGTTTCAATTGCCGGTCATTTTTTACTCAGCGAATCACTGCAACAGCAGCCAGAGAAGCGTGCCACCCAGTTTTATCTCATTGATGAGGTCTTGCATATCAGCGCGCTTTAATGAATACTTTGCACTAATAATTTCTCAAACACAGGTAAATAGACTTGGCTAAGATTATTGTTGTTACCTCCGGTAAAGGCGGTGTAGGCAAAACCACCACCAGCGCTGCAATTGGAACCGGGCTGGCGCTTAAAGGTAAAAAGACGGTTATCATCGATTTCGATGTCGGCTTGAGAAACCTGGACCTGATCATGGGATGTGAGCGCCGCGTAGTCTATGACTTTGTCAACGTCTTAAATAACGAAGCCAATTTAAACCAGACGTTAATTAAAGATAAACGTGTCGATAACCTGTTTGTATTACCCGCCTCCCAGACCCGCGACAAAGACGCGTTGACACTTGAAGGCGTTGAGAAAGTATTACAGGAATTATCCGAAAGCTTTGAATATATTATCTGTGATTCACCAGCGGGTATTGAGAAAGGCGCACAAATGGCGCTCTACTTTGCCGATGAAGCCATCGTCGTCACCAATCCAGAAGTCTCATCTGTCAGAGACTCTGACCGTATTCTGGGCATTTTACAAAGCAAATCAAAACGGGCAGAAACAGGCAGCGAACCGGTAAAAGAGCATTTATTAATCACGCGTTATAGCCCCGAACGTGTTGAAGAAGGCGAAATGCTGAGTGTGGCTGATGTTGAAGAAATTCTGGCCATTCCATTATTAGGCGTTATCCCGGAGTCACAATCGGTCTTAAAAGCGTCTAATCAGGGCGAACCGGTCATCCATAACCAGCAAGCCGATGCCGGTATGGCATACAGCGATGCCGTTGAGCGTTTACTTGGCCAGCAACTTGAATTTCGTTTTCTGTCGGCTGCCAAAAAAGGCATCATAAAAAGGTTAATAGGAGCGTAATGTGAGTTTGATTAACCGTTTTCGATCTAACAAAACAAAATCTGCTTCGGTGGCAAAAGACCGCTTAAAAATCATTGTGGCTCATGAAAGAAAACAACGCAGTCAACCGAAATACCTGCCGGCGATGCAGCAGGAACTGATCGAGGTCATCAAAAAATATATTGCTATTGATGAAGACCAGGTTCATGTTTCATTACAAAATACTAATAATTGCTCGGTGTTTGAGCTCAACGTAACCTTGCCGAGTTAATTTACAGCACCTGAAACCCAGCCCGCGCTTGCCAGCCTCATCGAAGGTCTTACAATAAAACACTTTTTTTCCTTCTCTGAACTCCCGAAGCTGCTTTCAATAGCCGGGCCGCTGATTCTTTCATCCATTATCACCATGGGCATGTCGTTTACCGATGTCATCATGATAGGCTGGCTTGGCACCACTGAACTGGCCGCCAGTGCCGCTACCAGTGACTTTCACTCTTTTTTCTTTTACATCGCTGCCGGCATCATAACGGCAACATCCGTCTTTATCGCGCATGCAAGAGGAAAGCGCCAGCTTGAGAGCATTCGCTCAATCGTACAGCAGGGCTTTTTAATTGCTTTTATTTGTTCGATACCCGCCACCCTGATCATTTTTAACACCGGCTTCTTTTTATCCCTGATCGGTGTCAAACAAGACATAATTATAGCCGCCGCGCCTTACGCCCATACCTTATGCCTGGCATTTTTGCCTATGATGCTGATGACGGTACTGCAGCAGCTCATTACCGCTCATGACAAAACGCGCATTATTTTTCTGGTCACCCTGGCCGCTCTGCCACTGAATGCCTTTGGAAATTATCTTTTACTGTTTGGCAACTTTGGATTCCCTGAATTAAAACTCGCCGGCGCCGGCCTCGCCACAACATTCACAGCCTGTTTTATGTTTTTATCTTTACTGATCTACTGCCTGACCAGTGCCACGCTTAAACACTATAAAATACTGCATAAAACTGAGATAAAGAACACCACTCAATTAAAAGCCATCGTCAAAACAGGTCTGCCCATTGGCATATCCAATATTGGTGAAATGGGGGTCTTTCTCAGCTCAACCATCACCATGGGCATTTTTGGTGCCGAAGCACTGGCCGCGCATACAATTGCTCTGCGACTGGCCGGTCTTTTTTATGCCTTTCCATTAGGTTTATCACAGGCGGCCATGATTCGCTGCGGATATTTGATGGCACAGGGCCATCATCTCAAACTAAAACATGCCATCGTCAGCGTGATCAATAGTGCCGCCATTATCGGCATCTCGTTCATGGTAATCATCTGGTTTTATCATCTCGAAATTGCGTCATTGTTTCTTTCAGCTGATGACAACTCGGCAACAGTGCTTGTTATGGCCTCAGGCTTTCTGCTGATCTTAGGCATCATTCAACCGTTTGATGCCGTCGCAACGGCCATTGCCGGTATTCTCCGGGGCCTGAAAGACACGCGCGTGCCGATGCTATTATCGATCAGTTCATACTGGATCACAGGTTTCAGTACCAGCATGCTGCTGGCATTTTATTTTAATTTATCGGCTGTCGGCATCTGGATAGGACTGGCTACCGGCTCGGCCGCTTTTGGCCTGGCCACGGCAGTGCGACTGAGCATGCAATGGCGTCGCGGATTTATAAAACCAGATTAACTTACAACACTCAGACTCACAGCAACAACAAAGCAGCCCGCAACTTATTATTGAGCCTGCACATATTGCCGAAGAATCAGGCTATCGCCTCGCTGTGTAAACTCGATGTGTTTCAAAAATGACATGCCCAATAAGATAATACGCGATTGCTCTTTTGGGTTTATCATGGCTTTCACTGCCGACAAACTAATATCGCCAATCGAAACCTGATCAAGCCTGACAGCATAGACCCGGATAGCACCATTAGCCGTCTGCACCGTCAATGGCGGGCCTTTTTTAAGGCCTAATTCTGTCGCTAAATAGCCGGGGACAACAACACCGCTGGCACCGGTATCCAGCATGAACTCAACCTGTACGCCATTAATCTGACCGTTTGTTACATAATGGCCGTATCGATTACGCTGCAGCACCACTTCAAGCACCTGATCAGAAACATAATGACTGGATACCGATTGATTCGGGTTATTCTGACGCTCAAGCACGCCAGAAAAAAACCAGGCCAATAACGCAAAGATCAGCAGCCACATCATCAGTAGCAGGATAACGCCCGTCTTTTTATTCTGATTGCCTAGCTTTAAATCGGGCATTTTCATCTCTGCGCTTATTAATTGAGTTTATGAACTTTCCAAATTCTGTTTTTATAAAAAAATTTGATACCAATTTACACTAAATTCGCCGTTATGTGTCACCATAATCATCTATACTTTAGCCACCCCAGCAAATGCTTTTTACAGGAGATTATTATGCAAGCAAGCAAAAACACTATCACTGAAACCAGCGCCACACCTGCCAGAGGTTTTCTGGTTGAACTCGACGACTGGTCTGAATCACTGGCACATTCTCTGGCAGCAGAAGAAAACATTGAATTAACCGATGAACACATGAACGTTTTAAAATACCTAAGAAAATATTACGACAAAAATGGCCGGGGCTATAATGCGCGAACATTATTAAATGTCATGGAATTTGAGTTTGGAAAATGGCAAGGCAAAAAATATTTATATGAACTCTTTCCTAAAGGTCCGGTTTCACAAGGCTGCAAATTAGCCGGTATTCCTTTACCCCCGAACTGTAACGATCCTTCATTTGGTTCCTCTCATTAAATCCACTTCCCCTCCAGCTGACTGGAGGGGAATAAATGCAATGTCATTTTTTAAAATGACAAAATCAGCTTAAATAGCTTCACATTAGTCATAAACAGGACAGTGCCCGGTTAAGCCTATCAACCGTCTACAAATAAAACATGCAATTTTTCTAATAAACGGTTAGAATACGCGCCCCTTCAAGCTTTGACTCGAGTTTCATTGCCAAGGGCTCAAATTGGGAGCAGGCGGCTTCCTTTCGCACTCTCCACAATTTAGGTAAAACACCATGACTACTGAAACGGTCACTTCGTTCGATCAGTTAGATCTTAATGAATTTCTTTTAAAAGCACTGAACGATGTCGGGTATGAAAAGCCATCCCCGATTCAGGCTGAAACCATTCCTCTTCTATTAGCTGGCCGGGACGTTCTGGGCCAGGCGCAAACAGGTACCGGTAAAACAGCGGCTTTTGCACTGCCCTTGCTTTCAAATCTGGACGTAAAGCAAAAAGATCCCCAGGTACTGATTCTCGCGCCGACGCGGGAGCTGGCGATTCAGGTCGCTGAAGCTTGCCAGACCTACGCTAAACACATGAAAGGCTTTCACGTCTTGCCGGTTTATGGTGGTGCGGATTCACGCGCTCAGGTTCGCGCATTAGAGCGTGGTGTGCACGTAGTGGTCGGCACACCGGGCCGTGTTATGGATCATATACGCCGTGGCAAATTAAAATTAGACAGCCTGAAAGCACTGGTGTTAGATGAAGCCGACGAAATGCTGCGCATGGGATTCATCGATGATGTTGAATGGATTCTGGATCAAACCCCGGAAAACCGTCAAATTGCGCTGTTCTCTGCGACCATGCCATCACAGATTCGCCGCATCGCAACGAAATATTTAAATAACCCAGAACAAATCACCATTAAAATGAAAACACAGACGGCATCTACCATTCGCCAGCGTTTCTGGCCGGTTAGTGGTTTACATAAACTCGATGCACTGACCCGTATTCTGGAAGCCGAAGAGTTTGATGCGATGATTATTTTCGTGCGCACCAAGACTGCGACGACAGAGCTGGCTGACAAACTCGAAGCACGTGGCTATGCAACAGCGCCATTAAGCGGCGATATTCAGCAAAGCCAACGTGAGCGTACGATCCAGAATCTTAAAAATAAGAAACTGGATATTGTCGTGGCGACCGATGTCGCTGCCCGTGGTCTTGATGTGCCGCGTATCAGTCACGTTGTAAATTACGATGTGCCACACGATACAGAATCTTACATTCACCGCATTGGCCGTACCGGTCGTGCTGGCCGTGAAGGTGATGCAATCTTGTTTGTCGCTCCGCGTGAAAAGCGTATGTTAAGTGCGATTGAACGCGCGACCAATCAAAAGATCGAGCGCATGGAATTGCCATCTACTGAGATGATTAATGACCAGCGTATCGTCAAGTTCAAACAAAAGATAAGCGACACACTGGCATCAGAAGATATCAGCATGTTCCAGCAAATGGTCGAGCAGTATCAGGAAGAGCATAACGTACCCGCTATTGAAATTGCCGCCGTACTGGCGCTTTTAATGCAGGGTGAAACCCCCTTCCTGTTATCAAACAAACCTGTGCAAAAAGCAAAAGCCCGTGATGACTGGGATAATGCAGACAGCTCACGCCCCGGCAAACGCGACTCTCGTCAGCGCCGTGACCGTGGCGAGCGGGAGCGTTCACCCAGAGACCGCTCAGCCAGAGAGCGCACGCCAAGAGACAATTCGCCACCTGATGCAGGCATGATGCGTTATCGCCTGGAAGTAGGACATAACCATGATGTAAAGCCGGGCAACATCGTCGGCGCCATTGCCAATGAAGGCAATATAGACAGTAAATTTATCGGTCGCATTAACATCGATGAGAACTTTAGCACCGTAGATTTGCCGGATGATTTACCAAGAGATGTTATCGTCACTTTAAGAAAAGCACGGGTGGCGGGCAGACCTTTAAATATCTCTCCCGAAGGACAGATGAAGAGAGACGATAAAGAAGGCGCTCCTGCCAAACGTGAGAGTAGCCGCAAAGAACGCACTATTGAACGCACTAAAGGAAAATTAAAACTCAAAGACAAAGGCGATAGTGATAAAACAAAAAAGAAAGTGAAGAAAAAGGTAAGAACCAACCGGCCAGCCGCACGCCCGGCATCAAAGAAAAACGCAGACTAAAGTCTTAAGCAACCGGGTGACTAGCGTCACCTGGCTGCAGATGACTGCATGCTTTTATGCCCTTACATCAAACCTCGAACTGTTTGTTATTGACAGCTTTTCTGATGATATAAGAGCCTCTTATTTTTCATCACTCACCTTATAGAGCCAGATAAAGCCGGCGACACCGGTAAAGATAGAGGCGGCAAGAATGCCCGTCTTGGCCATTAACAGGTGCTCAGCATGGCCTGCAAAGCCCAGCTCAGCGACAAATATCGACATCGTAAAACCAATACCGGCGAGCAGCGAGACCCCGGCAATCTGGGTAAAGCGCGTATCTTTAGGTAGCACGGCGACACCGAGTTTGAGCAACAACCAACTGACACCTGTAATACCGATAAACTTACCCAATACCAGCCCCAGTGTGACACCGAGCATAACCGGGTGTGACAGCGTCTCACCCAGCGTATCAAATTGTAAGGGTATGCCTGCATTGGCCAGCGCAAACACGGGAATCACCAGATACGCAACCGGTATGTGCCAGGCATGCTCCAGCCTTTGCAAGGGCGCTTCAACACTGTGCACTCCATTTTCAAGTGTCTGCACAACGGCACGTAATTTATCATTCGTCATGATGCTCTTACCCGGTTCATGACTGGCATCAAACCGCTGCATAAGTTCTTTAACACTCTCACTAAAGCGTTCTGGTTTGTATTTAGGAATAGCGGGAATGGTGAACGCCGTGAGGATACCAGCCAACGTGGCATGAATACCAGATTGCAGCAAGGCGTACCATAAAAGCAAACCAACAATGACGTAAGGCAAACTTTTACGAACCCCGCTAAGATTGAACATCACTAATAATGCAACCAGTCCGGCTGCAACCATCAGCGGGCCAAAGACAATGGTGTCAGTATAAAAAACAGCAATCACAATCACCGCACCAAGGTCATCGACAATTGCCAGTGCCACCAGAAAAGTGATTAAGGCTTTTGGTACACGACTTGCCAGTAAGGCCAGTGCTCCGATTGCAAAAGCAATATCGGTCGCCATCGGAATACCCCAGCCAATCGCCGCATCTCCTTCGGGATTGATGGCAAGGTAAATTAAAGCCGGTACTACCATGCCACCAATAGCGGCACCGATGGGTAAGGTCGCATTACGTAAATTGGCCAGCTCGCCCACCAATATTTCTCGTTTGAGCTCTAAACCGACGACAAAGAAAAACAAGGTCATTACGCCATCGTTTATTAAATGATGCAGACTCATTTCAAACTGCCAGCTGCCGACACCGAGGCTAATCATAGTATGCATGAAATGTGCATAGTCAGTGGCCAGCGGGCCGTTAGCCAGGATTAATGCCAGCACGGCCATGCTCATCAGCAATAAGCCGCTGGTTGTTTGCTGATGGATAAACTCTTCAAATGGCGTCAGTATTTTGTCAAAAGATTTTTCCCATGGTGCATGGAAAATGCCTTTTGCCTTCAAACTGTCTGATATTTTACTTTTCACACTCATTTATTTTTCCTGTTTGTAGCTGGTGATGGTAGCACTGGTGCCTCACGGAATAACCACTCTCGAGCCGTCTCCGTAATGGCTGCCACTGCCGGGTGAGTAATTTTTCGCTCAACAGAGATGGCGTAGAACTGTTCCCGTACTTCATCAGTGGCACCAATGACAACGACGCCATATTGTTTTTCAACTTCGGCAGCAATCGGTGTGGGTGCTATAAAAATACCGGTACCGGCCTGACCAAATGCTTTCATTAGCGCACTGTCATCAAATTCACCGACGATTTGCGGGTAAATGCGATGTTTGTCAAACCATTTCAAAAGCCGGGCCTGTACCACCGTTATTTCACTGGGCAATAGCAGCGCGGCTCCGGTTAAACTGTGGGGGAAATTTTCAATTAAAGGTTCTGCTATCTCAGGTACTGCAAAAAAACTAATACCGCACTCACCCAACTGGTGATTATAACTGCGCACATTAACATTATGAGGAATCGGTCCATCAGAAATCACCAGATCCAGTTTATGCAACGCCAGATCGGCCAGTAATGAATCGATACCGTTTTCACGGCAGACGATTCGAACGGCTTGCGGTAATTTCAGCGACGGTGCCAGCAGACGATAGGCAATCGATTTAGGCACAACATCGGCTACCCCGACTTTGAAGACATGTGGCCTGTGATCCGGAAGATTATGCAGCATTTGTTCCAGCTCGCCGCCTAGTGAAAAGATCTCATCGGCATAACTCAGCGCAAGCCGCCCCGTCTCGGTTAATTCTAAACTCCGCCCGACCCGGTTAAACAATGCTTCACCTAAGTTTTCTTCCAGCACACTGATCTGACCACTAATCGTCTGAGGTGTCAGGTGCAGGCTTTCGCTGGCACGGGCAATGCTGCCTTCATTGGCCACCACCCAAAAATAGTGAAGATGTTTATAGTTAATCATAACGACTATCACTTCGTTAAATACGAACAATGTGCCTATTATAGTCGTATTTTATTGTTTTCATACAAAGCCGGTCATTTAAAATCAATGAATAGCGATGGCATTCAGATTCGAACGGCAATGGTTCGTAAAATACGAACTATTGAGAGATTTAATTCGTATTTACTTGTTTTAATAAGTTACTTAATATAGCCGAGCTGTCCCCGATACCGGCCTATTATGCTCTCCAAAAAGTAAATAGCCCGGTATCACCTTCAACCCTATTCACAGTTAATGCGACATGATAAAGACACCCACATCAACACGCTCTAATCACAAACCAAGACCTATGATCGACTTACTGGTCAGCATCATTGCACCTTCGCTCATACTGATGAAATTCAGTGGTGATGAAGCGCTTGGGGCCAGCGGCGCTTTGTTAGCCGCTTTATCTTTACCGATAAGCTGGGGGCTTTTTGAGCTGTTCAGATACAAAAAATTAAACTGGATTGCGCTGCTAGGCATCATCAGCGTGATGCTCACAGGCGGCATTGGCCTGCTGAAACTCGACCCTCAGTGGCTGGCTGTTAAGGAAGCCGCTATTCCTGGTTTGCTGGGACTAGTCGTTCTCGTCTCCAGCTTTACCCGCTATCCACTGATCAGAACAATGCTTTTTAATCCGGCCATTATGGATGTTGAAACGATACAACGCAGACTTGAGGAGCTAGGCCAAAGCCAGGCATTTGATGCCCGCCTGTTAAAGCTAACTTACCTGCTGAGCGGCACGTTTTTCTTCTCATCGTTAATGAATTTCATTCTTGCCACATCAATTGTTAGCAGTCCGGCGGGTAGCGTCGCGTTTAACGAAGAACTGGCCTGGATGACATTGCTCAGCTATCCCGTGATAGTCATACCTTCCATGTTGATGATGATGGGCATCCTCTATTATCTATGGCGCACAATCCACGGCATGACCGGCTTGCCATTAGATAAGCTACTGTTATCTCAAAAAACCAATAAACAAGACTGATGTCCGTCCTGCGCTCTCGCGTACAGTCGCTGATAGAACACAGCTATACTCAGCGTCTGGTCATCGCGTTAATACTGATCAATGCCATTTTATTGGGCTTGGAAACATCTCCTGCTGTTATGCACAAGGCAGGTAGATTCATACTCATGCTCGATCAGCTGATTCTTTCGCTGTTTGTAGTGGAAATTAGCCTGCGAATTTATGTGCAGCGGCTGGCTTTCTTTAAAGATCCCTGGAGCGTGTTTGATTTTTCGGTTGTCGCGATTGCTCTCATCCCCGCCTCCGGCCCTTTCGCCGTCTTACGTGCCTTAAGGGTACTGCGTGTTTTGCGCCTGCTGACAATGGTGCCTTCCATGCGCCGGGTAGTAGGTGCTTTGTTGACTGCTATTCCCGGGCTTGGCTCCATTGGTTTGATGTTGCTGATTATTTATTATGTCTTTGCCGTCATCGCCACCAACCTTTTTGGTGCCTCACACCCTGAATGGTTTGGCACTCTCGGTCATTCTTTTTATACCCTGTTTCAGATCATGACGCTTGAGAGCTGGTCGATGGGCATTGCGCGCCCGGTGATGGATACCTGGCCTTATGCCTGGGTATTTTTTGTACCTTTTATTCTGATAGCTACCTTCACCATGCTTAACCTGTTTATCGCCATTATTGTAAACGCGATGCAAACTTACAGTGCCGCAGAGCATAAGCAAACGGTAGCCGTGCTGCATCAAACTCAGCAGAATATCGAAACCGACCTGCACCAGGAAATGCAGATTTTACGCACTGAAATAAAAGCACTGAAACAACTGTTGTTAAAACAACAATAGGCGACAGTCAGTTGATACAGACAATAAACACATCGATAATAACGAACAATATTAATACTATATTCGACTTTTCCTTATCTTTAAACGGGCTTATCTTAATTGTACTTTGAGCCAATAAAGCCAGGGAGACGAATGATGAAAATGAATAATCAGATAGTTATTCAGGCGAGTAATTTTCCACTGAGCCAGGCCCTGCTCAGACATATTGAGCGACATCTGTGCCATGCGCCAGACACAAGAGACAAATATATCCAGACTATCAGAGTGCCATCATCAGATATTAATGGCCCGCATGGCGGTAAAGAGAAAAGCGGTCAGCCTCAGCCTGTGCCGGCACACCTAAAAGATGTGTTAAGCGGGCAGATTGAGACGGCTATGTATCTCGCTATTGATCGTGCAACGGCCCACATGAGCGGTGCAGTCGCACGTCACTTATCGAAACAAAGTGACAATAATCGTTCTACCGCCTTGGCCGATTTAGCATCACTCAATCAACAGCAATAAAATAAAGCAACTGACATTAACTAATCAACGGAAACAGGTCATCATGAACACACCAATCAACAATGTTTTAAACGATACACAAACAAGCGTACTCGCCACAAATAAAGTACTCAGAAACACCTATACATTATTGTCGATGACATTACTATTCAGTGCCGTCGTCGCGGCAATTTCGATGTCGTTAAACCTGCCACACCCGGGCCTGTTACTGACGCTTGGTGGCTATTTTGCATTACTGTTTGCGACCACAAAATTTCGCAACAGCAGTTTAGGCATCGTATTTGTCTTTGCTCTAACCGGCTTTATGGGTTACACCCTCGGGCCAATTCTAACTGGCTACTTAAGCATGTCTAATGGCGCTGAAACCGTGATGACAGCAATGGGTGCCACGGGTGTCATCTTCTTAAGCCTGTCTGCTTATGCACTGGTCAGCCGTAAAGACTTCAGCTTTATGGGCAGTTTCTTAATGGTCGGTATTATCGTCGCCTTTGTTGCCGGCTTAGCGGCTGTTTTTTTTGAAATACAAATATTGTCGTTAGTGGTTTCTTCAATGTTTGTATTGCTGATGTCCGGTCTCATTCTTTACCAGACCAGCGACATCATTCATGGTGGTGAAACAAACTACATCATGGCAACGGTGACTTTGTATGTTTCTATCTTCAACCTGTTTACCAGTTTGCTGCATTTACTCGGCTTCATGAATGCTGAAGACTAAAAACCCATTACACTCAGATAACTAAGGAGCATCGACTGATGTCAAAAATTCAAAAACACGTGCTCGCCGCGCAAGCTAAACAGGCCGTTAGCATAACGCCTGCCGATAAACGTTATATGATCATTTTCACCACAACGCTGGTCATGCTGAGTGCTGCCGTCATCATATCCAGTTATACAGTCTGATAAATTAGCCGTGTTCAGGCACGGCTAGTTAGCACACACCAATACCGCTTACAGCATGGAGATTAACTGATGATCGATGCAGTGACTGCACTAAAACGTTTAGAAGACGGTAATACGCGTTTTATAAACGGCCTGCGCTCAACCGAAAACATGATGACCGCTGTCAGCCGCCAGGATTTAACAGCAGGCCAGCAACCCTTTGCAATCATTCTGGGCTGTTCTGATTCTCGTGTGCCAGCTGAAATTGTATTTGACCAGGGGCTGGGTGATCTTTTTGTCATCCGTGTCGCCGGTAATGTGGTTGCGCCATCACAAATAGGTAGCGTTGAATTTGCCGCATCACAGTTTAATACACGTCTTGTAGTGGTTCTGGGTCACACGCATTGCGGTGCAATAGCGGCAACCATCAACACACTTAAACAGCCTGACAATGAACAATCGCAGAACATTAAATCTATCGTTGATCGTATTCGGCCTTCTATTGAAGCATTAAAAGCAACGGAGTTATGGCACAATGAGACCGCATTAATAGAAGAAGCTGTCAAAGCTAACATCAAAGCCTCAGTAAAGCAGTTAAGACAGGGTTCAACACTTCTGCAAAACCTGATTGCGAATCAAGGTTTGAAAATTGTTGGCGCCGAATATTCTTTAAAAACAGGTAAAGTTGAATTTATCGATATTTGCTAAGCACACCCTGCCCCCTTACGCCACTTCACACTTTTGCCGCATATGCAGAACTAACGTCTCATTAGTTATTAACCGCACAATCAACCTTAGAACTATTCAGCTATTATCAGCGCCCAGCAAAATACCATGCAGATCGAATTGTAAGCAATGAGAATAGATAACGCTCTAAAATGGCTGAAGACACTGACGTTTAATTTTTTTAACGGTTAAACATCTATTCAATAGGCTGCTTGTCAATCAAAAGCCGTCATTGGATATGTATTTTCAGCATGGCTTTTACCGGTCAAAGCCATTCACACGTTTCAGTGATATCGCAGTATAAATATAAAAGCACTATGGCTAATGACTGTCTATACTAATTAAATAAGTTGCTAATTCTGCTCAATAAACGTGTTCAGATAGTAGCGCATTGACAGTATTGCCGGTAAAATGCAAATCAAACGCGAAATTCAAACAGTAACAGATTGGTTTTGCTTAAAAGCAGCATTGAAGTTCCCTGAAATGGGTGGATAGTGCTTTATTTTTCACAACCTATTACAAGGCAACTTCAAGACTGGAGTTTAAAGACCTGTATTTATGAATAACTCCCTGAATCTGACGAAGAAGACCGTAAAGCCAGCAGTTTCGCCTAAAACATTACGCTTCAAGAACTTTTCAATTTCACAATTAATACTTATCAGCCTAAGTGCCCTGATATTTTCTGTATTAATCCTGATATATTTTGACCGAATCTCGAGCTTTGAGCACACCCAGAAAGCTATTGCGGGTGCTAGCGGATCTGAAGTGGCCAATCAAATTTCCTTTATATTGAAGGAACGCCAACGACATGTTCAATTATTTTTAGAGGATAACCGCTCACTGATCCAAGAATTTTTAGTCGACACTGAAAACGATTCTAAATTTGAAGACATTCAGCATTCTTTAAGGCGCACATTTCCCGATTATTTTGCCTTCACCATCACCGACAATCAAGGTGTGCCACTTTTCGTCGATTTTGAGGGCTATGTGGGTGATATGTGCGTAATGGATATTAAAACCTACTCAAAAACAAAAAATTACACAGCTCGTATTCATCCAAACAGTTATAAATTTCACTATGATGTAATTGCAGTGTCTAGCAATGAAGAAGACAAACCTTATTTTCTGATGGTTACATTTGAACCTGATGAGTTGGCTAACATACTTAAAGTGGCACAATATCCTGGCCATGAATTAATGTTAATCACGGATAACCAGCCCCAGTTAATGGAAGTCACCGCAAAAGGAGGCAGAGATAAAACACCGCGCGATGATTATCGACTCACTGCCGATGAGCTGGGCAAAATATTAGCCAGCCACCCAATACAACACAGCTCATGGATAATCGCTGATTTTCAGCAACCTGATTTTTTCGCTGAATACCGAAAATCAACTATGGTTTATTTTGGCTCATTCCTGCTGCTATTTGGCCTGGTGATCGCCACGTCATTTAAATTATTACGCAAGGAAGAGCACCTGCGTCACTCAGCTGAACTTGGACGCGAAAAGCTTCTGACCGAGGTATCGAAAGCCGCTCTTTATGATTCACTAACTAAACTGCCCAACCGATACTTATTTGACGACCAGTTAAAACAAGCTATTGCTGTAAGTAAGCGCACTAAATGTTACGGCACAATACTGTTTCTTGACCTGGACAATTTCAAACCAGTAAATGATACATATGGCCACGTGGTCGGCGACTTACTGCTGGTTGAAGCTGCAAAACGACTGATATCTTCTGTAAGAGATACCGATACTGTTTCGCGCTTTGGAGGCGATGAATTTGTCGTATTGCTTAATAATACAAATATTTATGATGCCACATCCAAACCACAAGTTGAGATAATTGCGCAAAGAATTCGATCTTCACTGTCAGAAATCTATGTGCTGACAGTAGAGAACGAAGCAAAAGAAGACACTACCGTCAAACACCACTGCACTGTGAGCATCGGTGCTGCATCATTTAACGGCGATGACAGCTATAACGACATTCTAAAAAGGGCTGATGCGGCAATGTACAAATCTAAACACCAGGGCCGCAATCAAATTTGGTTTGATAATGCAGAAGTCTGATTATCACTTTAGGCTTTAAACAACGGACCTTCCGTTTTCAGAATCACTAAACGCCCCTCTCAATTAATCAGGGGCAGGGAATCATACGCTAAAATCAGAATCAATTAGCGCTTGGACTAACTTTTCTCGTAAGCTTCGCTTCAACAACAATAAGCCCACTAAAAACACAAGCAAGTACAGTTGTACTAAACACTATTTTTTTCCTCTATGCATATAACATGATTGTATGGCGTACCCGATTATCGCTATCAACAGCTAACCGTTAACTTTGTATATTTTAAACTCTGACATATAGGTTATTGTTTTTTTACATTGATGGTATAAGCGCCCCGATAGTACAGCATGCAAACTGCGGGCGTCTATTAGGCCTCTCGTGAAATATTTAAGTTCAGGGCAAACTACTCTTAAGTAGTGTTTTCATTATCTAATATGGCTGCTTTGACACATTATCAGAAATTACAAACCGCTTGATTATATCTGGTCCACTTCAAATCATCGGACAAATTCAGTCGGCTTTTCAAGTTCATACAAGGCTTCTGATACATCTTCAAACTTTTTATCTAAAACGGCCTGGGCATCAATCAGGCCCCGGTTATAAAAATAGGCACCGACTTCTTCTGAGAAAAAATCAAGCAGAAATTCAGCATCAAACTGTCCTATTTTCTGATCCAGCTCTTCGCTAAAATAAAGCTGAAGCTTTCTGACAATGACTTCTTTTTCTTCTTTTGAAAAGCGTATCTCCGGCATTATTTGCGCCTCTTTAGCCATTATTTAAATGATAATAAAAACTTGAATTATTGAATATCAGAAATGCAATGAATAATGCCTTCATGCACACTATTGAAGTACCGATCACCTGATATTTTCTCAGGGCAGGCATAAACACGCCTCATATGCTCTGCTATGATCAGTTAAGCCATTTCAGGCACTATTTCTGGCAAGTCTGTTTCACCAAAATCAACGGCTTCCTGAGACAATAAGGTGGTCACCTGGCCGCGATGATGAACCTGATGCAAAAAAACATGCAATATCAGATCACCCAGTCGTTTATTATGAACATTGCCTTTAACATCAACATAGCTTAACGCACAATCAAGATGCTGCTCATCAATCTCATGACACCAGTCAATAATCAGTGTGTCCAGCTTCTCTCTTTGTTTTTTAAATGCCGGTAAAGATCTATATAATATCTGATCAAGGCGTTCTGGTTTTTTCATACTCATTAATGGTTTCAGGCTGGCACAGTATGACGGATGCAGCGCAAACCTTTTTAGCCATAAGATATCACCAACCATGATATGGTTGAACGTTGCAAACACGGATTTAAAAAACGCAGCTTTATCTTGTCGTAGCGACTCCTCTGTCAGACAGGCTGATGCCTGTAACAGTCGCTGGTTCATTAACCGGTTATAGCTGGCCATTAAAATTAACTGTGTTTTTTCACTCACCACACACAACCTTTATTATTTAGCCCGTTTATCTATCACTGGCAGCGGCCAGCACAGGCGGCTACGCCTCTGACAGCATAAATTAAGTCAATAAAAACGCAAGCCGTCAGGCCCTATCTATAAACTATCACTCTTCTTTGCTCACAAGCTAGACTCAAAGCCAGATATTTTCAGATACTATTTTTATGCACCGGTAAGTCAGCACCATTTCTTTGCATCGACAACATTATCAATATATCGATCCATTCCAATATTTGAATATGGAACATTGCTGACAGGTGATTAACCACATGCTTTATTTAAAATGATAACGCACTAAAAATAAAGCATGACATTTTTAAACCTGAGTTTTTGTTTTTTTGTACGATTTTTAAACAATACTTGTTTTATTCTTATATGTTGACCCCTGTTTTTTCATAACTCATGGACTTTTTAAAACGTGCCATTTATTATCGCTACACTTTTTCATTTAAAGCATTTCTTGTTGATCGGAATTTAGCCAATCAAAATATTAGTATTTGCTTCAATAATGACTTGAATACAATTTAAGGGACTATAGATTATGGCTACTTTCTTCCAGCGTTTATTTTCAGCAATTTTTTTCCTGTTCAAACATAAATACCTTTTAATCGCTTCTATCATTTCTCTGGCTTTTGTTGCGCTGTTGATCGGCAAAATCTACCAGGACTGGGATGATCACCCTTCTCGCGGTGCCATTGCGATTAAAGACGGTGCGTTTGGAGAAAGTTTTTCGACACCGGTCTACCTCGACCAGGGCTGGTCGGAATCCGATAGCATGTGGTTTTATAACACCACCCAGGGCTCTGCGCTGATTCCGTATGATTTTTTTGTTGTGCTTGAGCAAGAGGCATCTGAACAAAAAATCAACTCTGCCAATAATATGGACCGTTATCGCTATCTAGCTCAGGAAGCCAGTTTTTTTAATCCCGATGCCTTCCCGGTAGGTTTTACCAAAGAGACCTATCAGGGCAAAGATTATATGGGCTATACCTGTGCGGCCTGCCATACCAGCCAGCTTAACTTTACAAAAGGTGATACCACCACGGCCATTCGAATTGATGGCGGCCCCGCTATGGCCGACATGGTCGGTTTCTTACATGACCTTGAAAAATCTATGCAGGCCACCTTGCAGCAGGCGGATAAAAAACAGCGTTTTATAAAAAGTGTTCTGGCGCGGGATAATGATTACAGCACTGCCGATGATGTGATCAGCAGCCTTGAGCAGTGGACAAAAACAATACGCCTTTACAATACGGTCAACCACAGCCATATAAAATACGGTTACGCACGCCTGGATGCTTTTGGCCGTATCTATAACCGCGTGCTGCAGCACATGATCAATAAAAACCAGCTCGCCCATGCGATGCGCTTAGTCACATCTGCGGCTGGCAAGCGCATTTTAAACGATGCTGAAATCGATAAAGTACTGGACGGTGTTGGTGAAAATATCATCGTCGATAAACAGTTTGCATTAGTGATGGAACGACTGGTCTCTAAAGACAATGGCTACCCCGGCTTAAATCAACGTGACTTGTTGCGTGTTCGAAATCAGGTTTTTAACGAACCGGATGCACCGGTTAGCTATCCTTTCTTATGGGATATCGCCCAGTCGGATTACGTACAGTGGAACGGCGTGGCCAATAACAGCGGCGTAGGCCCGCTTGGACGTAATGCCGGTGAAGTCATTGGTGTGTTTGCCATCCTTGACTGGACCTCACATAAACCCGACGGCTTTAGTCTGTCGGCTACCCTGACCGGACAGAAGAAAAAAAATGAAATCATTGATTTCAAATCCTCTGCCGACCTGGTCAACCTGAAACGCCTTGAGTCACATCTGAAAAGCCTGAAATCGCCGCAATGGCCTGAAGCGATTCTCGGCGAGATTGATAAGAAAAAAGCCGGCCGCGGCCAGCTTATTTATGCCCAATATTGCCAGTCATGCCATGAAGTGATTGACCGCAATAACTATGACCGCATCGTCATAGCACAGATGACTGAACTTGAATTTATTGGCACAGATACCGCTGCGGCGATAAATGCGGTGGCCTACAAGGGCAAATCGGGCAACCTGAAACATACCGTGCAATCGACTGATGTTGGCGACCTGATCATCGCCGAGGATGCGCCCGTGGTACAGATTCTAACCTCGGCAACCAAAGGCGTGATTGCAACCCCTGATGCCGATAAATGGTTTCTGCGCCGCTGGCTTGACCGGATCTATACAATTGCGACGGCCTTTTTTGAAAACAATATTGCCAACACGATTAAAAGTGGCAACTATAAGGCTGACACTACCGCGCAACCTTATAACTCTCTGGTGGCTTATAAAGGCCGTTCGCTGAACGGAATTTGGGCAACCGCACCGTATTTGCACAATGGCTCTGTACCCACCATGTACGATTTGCTCTTGCCAAAAAAACGTGACGGCGATCCTGAATCAGGCCTTTACCGCCCTGATTCATTTTATGTCGGCAGCCGTGAATTTGATGCGACAAAAATGGGCTTTCGCTCAGAAGGCTACGACGGTTTTAAATTCAAGACTCACCGTGTCGGTGACATGAATGGCGGCCATGAATACGGCGCGGGCAGAACACCGCAAATGAACGGCACACAGCTCCCCGCCCTGACACCAGAGCAACGCTGGGATCTTATCGAATACATCAAAACGCTTTAAAGGGAAAAAGCCATGAGCAAAGATTACCTTGCAGAATACGATGCCGCCAACGATGCCGACAAATACCCACTGGTGCAGAAATGGATGAAAACAACGCCCCTGCCTTTTTTTAAGCAGTTGCGCGATGAAAGGCCGGTATTGGTCACGCCCGAGTGTACATTACTGGCATTGTTTACCGACATACGTGATGTTTTACAGATGCCGAGCATTTTTACGGTAGACCTTTATAAACCCAAAATGGGCGTCACCGAGACTGATCCTGGCTATTTAATGGCACACGATGATGATGCACTTCACTACCGTGAAAAATCGCTGATGCAAGGCATGTTGAACCGTGACGATATCCCACGGGTTAGAAAAATTATTCATGATGCCGCAAAAGGCATTCTCGATGACGCCAATGGCAGTATAGAAATCGTTAATCACTACTGCCGCATGGTGCCTGCAATAATGGTGCAGGAATATTTCGGCCTTGATGGTATCGCGCCCGAAAAATTACTTAAGTGGTCTTTCTGGAATCAATACAATACCTTCCACAACCAGCCTTTTGATTTAAATTCAAAAGAAAAATTTGACCGCATTGTTGCCACTCATGCCGAATGTTCACAAGAACTGGTTGATTACGTTACCGTGCTCATGGTTAGAAAAGTGCTCACTGTTAAAATAAAAGACCGGCTGTTTGGCAGCTTAATCAAGGTCGTCAATATTTTTCGCCACCTTTTCAAAAAACAAGCCTGGCAACTAAAAGATGACATCGTCAAACGCATGTTGCGCAGCAGCTTTGCGGATCAGGTTAATTTTCCGATTACACGTATTGGTGTCAATGCCGGCGGCCTGTTAATCGGTGCGGTAGAAACCACATCGCAGGCCGTCGCGCAGGTGATTGAATTTTTTATCGAACGCCCGGAGCTATTAACAAAAGCCAAAGCCGCAGCTGCCCTCACCAGCACCGATGAAATAGATGCCATGGTCTGGGAAGCCCTGCGCTTTGTGCCGATCAGTCCCTATATGTTTCGACAGGCATCTGAGGACTACACAATAGCTAAAGGTACCGATAGAGAAACCACTATTTTAAAAGGCACCAACGTCTTAACACTGACTCAGTCGGCCATGTTTGATAGCTATGCCAATGAAAACCCCGACGAATTTAATGCCGAGCGTAACTGGTATCATAATTTTAACTACGGTTTTGCATCACACGACTGCTTAGGCAAATATGTGGGCATGGCGATGATTCCTGAAATGGTACGACAAGTCATGGTGCGTAGCGATCTTAAGGCGCAATCTGCCATGAATTACAAAGCAGGTCCCTTCCCTGAAGAATATAAGCTTTCATGGCACTAACGCGCTGTAAAAAAACAAAAAACGAATAAACGCCTTTTAAAAAAGGCATTTTCCAGAACACAACCCCCAGTAAAATACCGTATCAAGGATGGTCAGGCTATGAAATATCGCACCAGTTTGAGATTGACTTTTTTGCTTATTGCCAGCGCATTGTTCAGCACCGCTTGTTCTGACAAAGCGCTGCATGCACCTGCCCCGCCTGCCAGTGTTAAAAAAGTAGCAGCTAACTGGTCTGCTGATCAGGCACAGCGAATCGCTCAAAAGACTCAATACATTAAAGACAATCAATCGGCTTTTGACTGGTTTTCTGACTTTGCCTTTAGCGAAAGCGACGGCACACCTTATATTATTTTGCGCTTGCTGCCGGTGATTGCGCCGGAGCTTTGGGGCAGTGACGATAACTTTCTCAGTGTGGTCGGGCTGTTTAACGACACGCGTCAAAACGCATACCCTATGCCACGCGGTATCGGCATCAGTGCACTGAACAGAGAAAAGCCGCTGGGCGATATCGACTACACCTCTTTTACCTGTGCCGCCTGTCATATTGGCCGTGTTAAAAAAGCCTCAGGAGAGATCGTTTATATTGATGGCGGCATCAACACAGAATTCAATATCGTGCTCTACCGGGTCAAGGTATACCAGACATTACAGAAAATCATTGGCGAGGAAAGCGACAAAAACAAACAGCAACAACTGATTATCGATGCGTTTTTAAGCGCTCTGGAAAAAGCAAAAGTGACCAGCAACACCTTCTTTTATCGCAATTATCAAAACCCGTGGCTCAACCTTGATGCGGCCTATGAAAAAGCCCAGATCAGCCTGTTTACTGACCGCGCGGCTGAACTGATCTCAGCTTTTGCAACACGCGCTATTGCCAACTACACAGGCTATGGTGCCTTGCTCGACAAAAACTACAAAGGTTTTCAAAGCCGTTCTTTACAGGGTTTTCCCGGCATGGCCGATGCCACCGGTATTTTTACCGTTAACTCTTACAATGCGGCTCAGGACAATTTTTTCACCCGCCTGTTTGCCTCATATATTTTACCCGACTCACCCGGTATAACCGACATTATGTCCGTCTGGCAACAGCATGAACGAAAGGCTGAGTGGGATGCATCTCATAAAACTTTAATTAATGGCGGTGGCCAATGGAACGGTAATATACCGATACCCATGTACCGTAACCTGGCTGCCCAGTCGACGCTGGGTTTGGACGATATTGATATTCGTGTTTCTGCTTTTGCAGTGGACTTGCTCGACAAACTACCGGCATCCGTTTACCCCTTTGAGCTAGATGTTGAACTGGCAAAACAGGGGGAAGCGCTGTTTAGCAAAAACTGTGCGCAGTGTCATCAGCCCCATAACGGCAAAGTCTACGACAATTTAAATGTAAATCTAGACCGCAGCTATGTGGTTAACTGGTTAATACGTCGCGGCGGCATCAGCGGCTTTAACGACACCTGCTCACCCTCTACCCGTGTAGTCATGGACAAAGTTGTCAGCAATCCCTGTGCGACGTTCGATGGTGTTTCGCTCAAGGGCAAGAAAGACCTGATCATCTCGCCCAACGATCAGCACCACGGCTACAACGCCAGGCCTCTCAGCGGCATCTGGGCACAAGCGCCGTATTTGCACAATGGCTCAGTGCCGACCGTTTACCACCTGCTGATGCCCGATGAGCGACCACTGAGTTTCTTCAAAAGCCGGCTTGAATATGACCAGCAAAAACTGGGCTTTGCCTGGACAGCTCCCTCTCCGGCACAGCTGCCGCTGTCTAACAGCTATATTTTTGATAGCAACAGTTTTCCAGCGTTTAGCAATGCCGGCCATGACACCGACATAATCGAAAATGGACAACGCTATAAACTCAACTGGTCCGATGACAAAGCCGGGGCAATGGCCATTATTGAATATTTAAAAACGTTATAAATACTCACATTATTATATTAATAAAAAGAGAAGTAGCATGTTAAAAAAACGTATCAGTCCGTTACTTATTGTTATAGCCGTTGTCATACTGACATTATATGGCAACGCCAGTGGTTTCTTTGAAAGCCGCCTGCAGGCACCTGAAACGTCTCCCGTCGCCGCCGCCTTACCGACAGACTGGGCAGCCGCCAGGCTACAAAGAAAAAATGATATTCAGCAGCATTTAATCAAACACCAGGAAAACTACGATCACTTTGCTAATTTCCCGGTCAGTCAAACCCAGGGCATTCCGCTTATCGTGCTTAAATTACTGCCCAAGCTGGCACCCGAGCTCTGGGGCAGTGATGACAATTTTCTTTCAGTAATGGGTCTGTTCAATGACGAGCGTTTACAGGGTTACCCTTTTCCTCGCGGCATCGGCTTTACCGGACTGGTTCGTAAACAGGCACATGACGATATCGATTACGCCTCATTTACCTGTGGTGGCTGCCACATTGGACGCATTCGTTTTGACGATGGCCATTACGAATATTTAGATGGCGGCATTAATTCGGAGTTTAACGTCATCGGTTACCGTCAGCGCATTGTGCAAACCCTGAATAAACTCTACGGCACTGAAACCGATAGAGACAAGAAAAATAAAATCATTATTGAGGCCATATTAAGCGCCCTGGAACAAGTTCAAAACCAGGACCCAGACTACTTTTATAATAATTACTCGCACACAACACGAAACTTCAATCAGGACTATGAAACTAAACAGATTGCACTGTTTAAACAAGATGCCGCAAACATTATCATCCGCTTCATCGAGCATCAGGAACGGGTTTATGACGGCTGGTTAATGATTGCAAAAAAATTCTACCCGACTATTGAGCAGCGTATCGGTTCAGGTTTTGCAGGTATGGAAGATGCCATTGGTTTTAATGCCGCTGCCGTCTACCAAAATCTAAACAGTAGCCGGTTGACGCGACTATTTGCCCCCCTGGCCTTACCCAGTGCACACGGCGTGACTGATATCATGGCGGTATGGGAGCAGGATACTCATGACCCGCGCTGGAATGAAGACAAGACTCGCTTAATAAACGGCGGCGGACAATGGAACGGACACATTCCTTTACCCATCTATAAAAACATTGCGGCGCAAATCACGCTGGGTTTTGATGATATTGATATCAGTGTATCAGCGCATTCTGAACGCTTGCTAAAAGACTTACCGGCGCCACTATACCCTTTCGAGGTGAACCTTGAACTGGCAGAAAAAGGCCGGCTTTTATTTGCTGAAAACTGCGCCGCATGCCACCAGCCCAATAACGGCAAAGTCTATACCCAGATGGGAACGGATATGGGCCGGGCCAAAATTGCAGGCACCATCATCACTGTCGGCGCACAATCCAGCTTTGCAGGTGATAAAAACTGTTCACCCGAGACCACGATTGAAATGGAAGGTGTCCAGGTACAACCTTGCGCGGCTTACCGCGGCGTATCACTAAAAGGCCAAAGCAAGCAAGTCATGTTACCGCCCAGAATACACAATGGTTACAATGCGCTGCCACTGCCAGGCCTTTGGGCACAGGCACCGTATCTGCACAATGGCTCTGTACCCACTCTCTATCATATGCTGGTGCCATCGGAACGCCCTGCTGTGTTTGTAAAAAGCCGACTCGATTACGACCAGCATAACGTCGGTTTTAACTGGCGCCAGGATAACTGGACAGACAAAACCGAAGGTTATATCTATGACACCACTGCGTCACCGGCAACAAGCCATGCCGGGCATGACCGCGATATCACTGAAAACGGCAAGACATACAAACTTAACTGGAGCGATGACAAAGCCTCGGCATGGGCGTTGATTGAATATTTGAAAACACTGTAAATCAGCGGCCAATAAATAGCTGGCAACTAAAAAACAGGGGCCAGCATAACTCTCTCTACACTAATTTGTGATAGCGCGATTGCGGCCACTTGCCTGTGCCCGTCCTATGGATTCGCTGCGCTCACGTTATTTCGTTCCTGACGAAATAATGATGGCGTACTTCCCTATACGCCACTCTTACGGCGTGTAAAAACAACACGTCGAGAATGGCAATCCTGCCATTTTATCGAACCGCTCTTGCGTGTCGACTGCATGGATGCAGGAAGTAGAGTAACGCAGGAGCAATTACCGAGAGGGTGACAGGCTAATAATGGTGCGAAGCACACGTATTATCTTTTTAGAGGGTTCTCGTCCGTCCCTCGAGGCGTATAAATAAAAAAGCCCTACCTGAAAAACAGGTAGGGCCTTAAATACTCATACTTTTAACCTTAAATTAATCTGATAGAGGGATTACAGAGCACTTCCCTGTGCTCTGCCCTTCGGATTCGCTTCGCTCATGAAAAATTGCTCCCGGCAATTTTTTCGAGCCCTGCCTCGGGTTTTCGTCCGTCCCTCGAGGCATATAAATAAAAAAGCCCTACCTGAAAAACAGGTAGGGCCTTAAATACTCATACTTTTAACCTTAAATTAATCTGATAGAGGGATTACAGAGCACTTCCCTGTGCTCTGCCCTTCGGATTCGCTTCGCTCATGAAAAATTGCTCCCGGCAATTTTTTCGAGCCCTGCCTCGGGTTTTCGTCCGTCCCTCGAGGCATATAAATAAAAAAGCCCTACCTGAAAAACAGGTAGGGCTTTTTTATTTATATGGCGGAGAGGGAGGGATTCGAACCCTCGGAAGGTTTCCCTTCGCCGGTTTTCAAGACCGGTACATTCGGCCAGCTCTGTCACCTCTCCAGCTTCGAATTGTAGGCAGTGTTCACTGCGATCTG